>Ga0136639_10000080_pt1 | contig 27175 bp, 28 predicted proteins | sample AntDrymUQ8592106_2_FD_113739 | JGI IMG/M metagenome (GOLD analysis project Ga0136639, IMG submission 113739) | Polar desert sand microbial communities from Dry Valleys, Antarctica - metaG UQ859 (21.06) | ecosystem: Environmental > Terrestrial > Soil > Desert | place: Antarctica: Dry Valley...
AAGGCGTCTTTGAGGCTGCGCAGGGACTTGCAGCTCAGCGCGCTACGGGCCCCGCAGGTGACTTCGGCAATGCCTTGGCGGTGTTCTTCGGGAAGGCTGCCGGGCTGACCTAGAAGCTGCTGGTGGACAACCATTGCTCTGCGACCAATCACCCTGTGAGCAACCTGCGGCAAACCACTTGCCGCTTGCCATAAGTTGTCCGTCACTAGTGACTGGTGAACATGTCCGCGCCACCCAACCCCGCCCAGGCGGATTCGAAGGCCAGCATCTGGTGGCGGGCGATGGGTTTTGCTGCGGCCCTTGCCGTGCTCGTTGTACTGCCAGGGCTTATTTCGCCCACCATCCTCAAGTCCCATAAGGATGTCCCCTTGGTCCAGGCATTGAGCAATTCGCGGCAGGTCTACACGCTGTTGATGCAGTTTGAGGAAGACTGGGGGGCTTTCCTAAGCGAGCAAACGGCGGTCAGGCTGCAGAACGCGGTGGGCGAAGCGCGCGCGTTTCCGCTCTCAGGCACCAGCTCCAATGCCCTGCTGCGCCAGCTCATCGCCGGTGGCTATATCCGGTCGGAGGAAATTTTTCATGTGCCCACGGCGGGAGGTCATCCACCAGACAACCGTGTGGGGGGACTCAACGCACTGGCTCCCGGCGAGTGTGGCTTTGCTTACGTCACCGGTTGCAGCAGCGCCCGATCCCCTGGCCGACCCATGCTCTTGACCCCGCTCATTCCCGGAACCCGGCGGTTTGACCCGGTGCACTTCAAACACAAGGCGGTTGTCGTTTTCCTTGATGGCAGCTCGATGGCACTGAACATCAACCCTGCAGGCCACGCCCTGCACGATGGCCAAGACATCCTCGATCCTGCCCATCCCTGCTGGGCCGGCGAACCGCCGGTTCTCGCCATGCCGGTGTAGATGATCTTACGCTCCGGCCCGGCGCAATCTGCCCCCAACAGCGGGGGGCAACCACTCCTCAAGATAAGGAGGTAGGCCCGGTGGGACTTGAACCCACGACCAAGGGATTATGAGTCCCCTGCTCTAACCACTGAGCTACAGGCCCTCTTTGTTGGCAGCGGCGAATTTGTACCGTCCGAGTGGGCGCGGGGCAAGAACTGCTTGGGCGGCTTTTCTCTCGGCGGGTGGGCGGGAAAGCCGAGCCAACACTCTCAACCGCATGGAACGGGCACTTCATTGGTCCATTGCCCTTACGCAGGCGGGCAATGGGTCCATGGTGACCGCCGGGAAACCTCAATCTTCCATGAGCTCCAGGCTGCGACGCATGAGCTTGAGCGCCTCGGTGCGCTCGGCGGAAATCGTGCCGGTGCTTGAGCTGAAGAGGGCCAGGTGTTGGCGCAGGACTTGGACTTCCGGACTGTCGGGCGAGGCGCGCAACGCTTTGCCAAAGCAGGCAGTCAAGCTGGCAAAGCGGAAATCCGCGCTGGCGGCTGACCATGGCTGAAGGGTGCCGGAGCTTGCACGCAGGGTGCCTTTCGTGTTGCCCAAGGCGACTTCAACGGTCGGATCGCCGCTGCCGGTGGTGCGCAACTCGATAAGCAGGTGATGGGTTGCCCCCGGCGCGAGCACCGTGGTGTCGTCGGTGGCCACCGAGTCCTTGAAATTCGCATAGCCCACCAATCGGTACGCATCCACGTTGGCTCCTTGGAGCGTCGCGCTGAGCTTGGCACTGACCGCATCCGATCCGCCATTCTTCACCCGCACCATCGCCAGGGCCATGGTCGAATCCCATGGACAGTCGGAAATCTCGACATCCAGGGCAAGCCCGCCGCGCTCGGACTCAAGCTGGGTGTGGAAAGCGTTGAGCATCTCTTCGATGCGCACCGCGTTGACGGGTGGAAGCGCCTGGCGTTCTTCAATGTAGCGGCGGATCCAGGTCCAGCTCGAGCCACCGCTGAGGAGCGGCAAGGGAACTTCCACCACCCCGGCAACCGGCCGGAAGTCGTTGTCCTGCAACTGCGGGAACTCGCTCGCCGTCGGCAGCACGCCGGCATCCGCCTCGCGCCGGACCCGCTCAAGAAATTCAGTGTCGCTGAGTGGCTTGTCGATCTCGCCTGGATTCTCCACCTTGGCCGGTGCGGTTGCCACCGAGCGCGGCGTTTCCCCGGCCTGATCCACCACTCGCGGCGCGGATACCGGGGTCAGAGCGGCCTCACGGGCCTTGCGTTGCCACGCCTCCTCCGGGCTGGCCGGATTTGGCAAATTCGTTGCCAGGGAATCTTTGTCATCAATCGAAATCTGCGCCAAAATCACCAGCGAGGCGGCCACCCCGGCCGCCGCGGCACCACTGATCCACCACGGCCGCCAACTGCGCCGCGTCGAGCCTAGCGGGATCGCCCGTTCAGCATCATCCGCCTGGCGCGCCGCGCTGAGCACCCGCTCGCGCCGCAACGAATCCAAGGCCAACGGGTTGCCGCCAAGGGACTCCTCCAGCATCCCCACCACAAGACGCAATTCGTTGACCGTGTTGCGAATCACCGGGCTCGTCGCCAGCGCGCGCTCAACCTCGGCGCGATCCGCCGGGCTCAACTCGCCGATGACGTAGGCGCTCAGCCGCGGATCGTCAGAATGAAGTTTCATGAAAAGTGGGGTTTTGCGGGAAAATTTTTAGTCAACCAGATCGGCCGGCAGCATCTCGCGCAGCCGCTTTAATCCATGGTGCAGGATGAATCCAACATTGCCGCTGCCAAGCCCCGTGCGATCGCTTATCTCCTTGTAACTGAGCCCGTCACGGAACTTCAGAAGGATCACTTCGCGCTGGTTGTCACTGAGCTGGTCCATCAGGGTCATCATTTGTTCAAGTCGCTCACCCTGATCGGCTGCCGAGTCAGGTGAGGCGTTCGGGTCTTCAAGTCGCTGCCATTTCAGCTCGTCCATCTCCACCACCCGGCGCTCCTTGCGCAGCACATCCAGGGCCCGGTTCCGGCAAACTGTATATAACCAGGTTTTCAGGCCCGCCTGGACTTTCCCCATCTCCTGCTGGCACAGCCGGATAAAGGTGTCCTGGACCACGTCTCGGGCGCGTTCAACATCATGCACAATGCCATACGCGTACCCGATAAGCTGCGACTGATAGTCCTGGATCGCGCGCTCAACGAATTTCTCGCGTGATTCGGGGATTTCTTCATTCGCCGCCATTGACGTCGTTGTCCCCTCTTCAACGCCCGGAGTCGAGAATTCTTAGGTTGCACGCAAAAAAAACCGGCCGCACCCGGCCGATTCGCAGCTTAGCGGATAAAATAGCTCAAATTCTCCAATTCAAGGGCCAGATCCACGTTGTTGACCACCACCTCGGCGGGCACCTGCAGGACGATGGGCGAGAAATTCAGGATCCCCTGGACCCCGGCAAGGACTAGGCTGTTAGTCACTTCCTGGGCGTACTCCACCGGCACACAGAGGATTGCCATGCGCACCTGGTTGGCCCGGACAAACTCGACAATCCGTGTGTCCGAAAGCACCGGGACGATCACGCCACGCTTCACGGCGGCTTCCGGCTCGGCATCAAATGCCGCGATCACCTCAAATCCCTCCTTCTCAAACCCCTTGTAGCGCAGCAAGGCCGATCCAAGGTTGCCGGCCCCGACCAGGACCACCGGCTGGAGCCGCTCCCGGCCCAACACCTCGCGGATCATCCCCGACAGGGTCTCCACCGGATAGCCCAGCCCGCGCGTGCCGAAGGTGCCAAAATACGCCAAATCCTTGCGCAGCTGGGCCGGCTTGACCCCCGCCGCCTTGGCCAGCGCCGACGAGCTCACCGTCTCTACCTGATTGTCCTTCAAGCGCTGAAGGCAACGATTGTAGATTGATAGGCGGTAAATCGCCTTTTTCGGGATGTCGACCCTTTCCACGCGCGGAGGAAACCTGCGAAGCCCCTCAGGGTCAAGCTCCACGTGGCCAATCGCCCAAATCGGAAAAACCCTGAAAAATTTCACCCCCCCCTGCATTTTCCCTCACGACAACTTGAGATTGTGAATTAGGCTGTGCCGGTTTCGGTTCGCTGAAGCCCCAGCCTGCCGCCTCTCTCCGCCCCGGGAGCGGCGACAACCCCGTCCGTGGTTTAACCGGGCGCCTGATTCCTCCGCTCAGCCAAGCTGGATCCTGCCCAAATCATCTGCCCCTTGACCATGCTTCCTAGCCTTTGCCCGCTACTCCGCACGCCCCTTGGCGCGCGCAATGCTCTCCGCTCGTCCGCCCCTCCGCGCCACCCCGCGCTTGATGGCGCCACCCCCGCTGGCCGTGGGCCGCGAATTTTCCAACAACCGCTGCCCCACTCCCAACACCCATGATGATCCGCTCCTTCCTGCTCCACCCGACGACAACCTTCATCGCGGGATTTGCCGTGGCCGTAGGAGGTGTTAGCCTTCTGCTAGCCTCCTGCGCGGCCAGCAACCGCAGCGCCGCGGCGCTGGATGACTACAAGCGCGCGATGCAGCAGGCCGGCGACGCGGGCCCCGCGGCCGGCAGCGCCGAGGAGAAGGCCGCCATCGCCCGCTTCGGCAGCTTCCTGCAAAACATCCACGACGCGGAATTTGTCCGCTCCAACACCGCCCTGACCTACGCCCCGGATGCCTACCTCAACGACACCCTGGTGACCCATCACGGGGTGGAGCAAATCCAAGCCTACTTCCTCCAGACCAGCGCCGCGATGACCCGCTACGAGGTCACCATCGATGACATCGCTCGCTCCGGACCTGACATTTATGTGCGCTGGACCATGCTCTTCGCCGCTCCGGCCTTGAGCCACGGCGAGCCGATCCAATCGGTGGGAATAAGCCAGGTGCGCTTTGACTCTAACGGGCGCGTCGCCTTCCACCAGGACTTCTGGGACTCCGGGACGAACTTCTATGGCCAGGCGCCGGTGGCGGGCAACGTCATCGAGTTCATCCGCCGGCGCCTGAAATAACTTTCACAGCTAGCCGCCCGCCACGCACTTCTGCAGCTAACAATGAAACCAAGCGCCCCGCAACCGCGCGTGCCCGGCCCATGGCGCGCGCTGGTGAGCACCCTTGCCCAGTGGCTGGACTCCGACTACCGGCGTGACGACCAGCCCGACCCGCGCACCCTGCCGGAGAAGGTCAACTGGCAGCGCACCTTGCCCTTCATTGTCCTGCACCTCGGCTGCATTGCCGTTCTCTGGGTGGGCTGGAGTCCCGTGGCTGTTGGAGCGGCGGTGTTCCTCTACCTGATCCGGATGTTCGCCATCACCGGATTCTATCACCGCTATTTTTCCCACCGCACGTTCAAGACCTCGCGCTTTGCCCAGTTCTGTTTCGCCGCCATCGGCAACAGCTCCATGCAGCGCGGACCGCTGTGGTGGGCCGCCACCCACCGCCACCACCACAAACATTCCGACCACCAGGAGGACATCCACTCCCCCGTCGTCAGCGGCTTCCTCTGGTCACACATCGGCTGGCTCACCTCGATGCGCAACTTCCCCACCGCCTATCAGAACATCCCCGACCTGAAGAAATTCCCCGAGCTCGTCTTCCTCAACCGCTACGACCAGACCGTCCCCCTCCTCTTCGGGATTGTTATGTTGGCCATCGGTTGGGCACTTGAAGCGTTCTTCCCGGCCCTCGGCGTCTCCACCGGCCAGTTCTTTGTCTGGACCTTCTTTATCAGCACCACCGTGCTGCTCCACGGCACCCTGTTCATCAACTCCCTCGCCCACGTCTGGGGCAAGCGCCGCTATCAGACCGACGACGACAGCCGCAACAGCTGGCTGTTAGCCTTCATCACCCTCGGCGAGGGCTGGCATAACAACCACCACCGCTACCCGCACTCCACCCGCCAGGGGTTTCGCTGGTGGGAGTTTGATCCAACCTATCTTGGCCTGAAGTTCCTTGCCTGGACCGGTCTCATCTGGGAGCTGCGCCCGGTGCCGGAAAAAGTCATCGAGGAAGGCCGCGCCGCCAAGCTTCCCTCCGCCTTGCCATGAGCCGCCAACGCATTGCCATTGTCGGCTCCGGCATCTCCGGCCTCGCCTGCGCTCATTTCCTCCATCCATGCCACGACATCACCGTCTTTGAACAGGACGGGCGCATCGGCGGACACTCCAACACCGTATCCGTTGCCGAACCGGATACGGAGATCAGCATCGACACCGGATTCATGGTCTACAACGAGGTGACCTATCCGCTTCTAACACGCCTGTTCCGCGACCTCGACGTGGCCACCAAGCCCACCTTGATGTCCTTCAGCGTGCAGCATGTCGCCGACTCGCTGGAGTTCAACGGCGGGAGCCTCAACCTGCTCTTCGGCCAGCGCCGCAACCTGCTGCGCCCGCGCTTCTGGCGCATGCTTGCCCAGGTCAACCGCTTCAACACCGAGACGGTCGCCGAACTCAAGCAGCCGGCCTATCCGGAGATGTCGTTGCGCGATTACGTCGCCGCGCGCGGCTACGGCGCAGATTTCCTGCGCTGGTACCTCGCCCCAATGGCCTCCGCCGTCTGGTCCAGCCCGCCCGAGCGCATCGCCGCCTTCCCTGCCCACACCCTCATGCGCTTCTGGCACAACCACGGCTTCCTCGGCCTGGACACCCAGCACCCATGGCGCACCCCGGACGGCGGCTCGCGCCGCTATGTCGAAAAACTCTCCCGCCCGTTCGCCGACCGCATTGTTAGAAACACCGCCGTCCGCTCCCTCACCGCGGATGGCCGCGTGATTCTCGCCGACGGCTCGGCCCACGCCTTTGACCGCGTTGTGGTGGCGGCCCACGGCGACCAGGCGCGCGAGATGTTGGAGGAACCAACTGCCCTTGAGTCCGAGCTGCTAGGCAAGTTCAACTACCAGGACAACGACGCGGTGCTGCACACCGACGCGAGCTGCATGCCGCGCACCCGGCGCTGCTGGGCGTCGTGGAACTATCGGATCGATGCGGCCGGCGCGCCCTCGACCCATTACTGGATGAACAACCTCCAGGATGTGTCCAAGCGGGATGACTATTTTGTTTCAATCAACCCGTCCTCGCCAGTGGACCCGGCCAAGGTGATCAAGCGCATTGCCTACGCGCACCCCTTGTTTGATCTGCCCGCCATCGCCGCCCAACAGCGGCTGCCCGAATTGCACGCAGCCGGCCGCCAGACTCACCGGTATTTCTGCGGCGCCTGGCAGCGCAATGGCTTCCATGAGGACGGCCTCTGGTCGGCACTCAACGTTGCCACCGAGATCCTGGAAAGGAGCCCGTGGCCATGACCGCCGCGAGCCTCTACGAGTGCTCCGTCATGCACTGCCGCCTCAAGCCGCTGCGCAATGCCTTCCGCTACCGCGTCTTCATGCTCGACGTCGATATCGACGCCCTGCCACAGACCGCCCGCACCATCCGCGGCCTTGGCCACAACCGCTTCAACCTGTTCTCCCTCGACGAGCGCGACCACATCAACCTCGGCCTCCCCGGCGGCCTGCGCGCCAACCTCGCCGCCTGGCTTTCCCAGCAGGACTTCGACCTCCCTGCCGACGCCCGCATCCGCCTGCTCGCCTTCCCGCGCGCACTCGGCTACGGCTTCAACCCGGTGTCGTTCTTCTATCTGTTTGACGCGGCCGGCGCGCCCATCGGAGTCGTCGCCGAGGTGGTCAACACCTACCGCGAGATGAAGCTCTACCTGTTGGACCAGCGCGGCTCCAACAACACATGGCAGCTCACCACGCCAAAGAACTTCTACGTCTCGCCCTTCTCCGACCCGGCCGACACGTTTTCCTTCCGCCTCGGCCAGCCGGGCACCTCCTGGCAGGTCAACATCGACAACCTCAACGGCGGGGAAACCTTCCTGGTGAGCTCCGTGCATGGCCAACAGCGCGAGCTAACAAGCGCGCGGCTCTGCTGGTACGCCCTCAAGTACCCGCTGCTCTCCGTGAAGATCATTGGCCTCATCCACTGGCACGCGCTGCGCCTGTGGCTGCGCCACGTCCCCTTCTTCCGCAAGGCGGAGAACCGCGATGCCCAGCGCGATGTTCTCCGGCCCCACTCCAGCCTCTCTGAAAAACCATGACTGCCCACGCCACGCCCCTGACGCAAGCACCCATCATCCCCACTGAGCGGGTTCCGGACACCTCCTCCACCGCCCGCCACGCCACCCGCGGGTTTGCCGAACGGATGGTCACCGGATTGTTAGCCAAGATGCCCTGCGGCGGCCTGCGCCTTGAGCGCAGTGACGGCGTGGTGCGCCACTTCGGCGCTCCCGGCGCTCCGGTCACCGCACGCATCAGCATCCACAACGACGCGGAGTTTTTTAAACGCTGCGCCTTCTACGGCAACATCGGCATGGGCGAGGCCTATACCGACGGACTCTGGGACACCGACGACATCGCCGCAGTCATCTCCTGGTTCATCCTCAACATGCACGCCCTGCAGGGCTCGGACTCCGCCTCCGACCGCCTCCCGGGCGTCAACCTTCTCAAGGCCGTCAACTGGCTGCGCCACCTGCGCCGGTCCAACACCGTGGCCAACAGCCGACGCAACATCGCCGAGCACTACGACCTGGGAAACAACTTCTATCAACTCTGGCTCGACCCGAGCATGACCTACTCCAGCGCGCGCTTCAACCACGCCGAGGAATCCCTCGCCGACGCCCAGCGCGCCAAGTACGACGCGCTGTGCCAGAAGCTCAAGCTCAAGGAGACCGACCACGTGCTGGAAATCGGCTGCGGCTGGGGCGGCTTCAGCATCCATGCCGCCACCCACTACGGCTGCCGGGTCACCGCCCTGACCATCTCGGAGGCCCAGGCGGCCATGGCCCGCGAGCGCGTCGCGGCCGCCGGCCTGGCCGGGCGCATCGAAATCCGCATCCAGGACTACCGCCATGTCACCGGACGCTTTGACAAGATCGCCTCCATCGAAATGTTGGAAGCTGTTGGAGACAAGTTCCACCGCTCGTTCTTCGCCAAGTGCGCCGAGGTGCTCGCCCCCGCCGGGCTGTTGGGCCTGCAGATGATCACCGTGCCGGACTGCCGCTACCGCAGCCTCACCAAGGGCGTTGACTGGACGCAGCGCCACATCTTCCCCGGCTCGCTGCTCCTCAGCGTCGGACGCGTCAACGACGTGCTCGCCAAAACCGGCGACCTGTTCCTCCACCACCTCGAGGACCTCGGCGCGGACTACGCACGCACCCTGCGCACCTGGCATGAAAACTTCAATGCCGCCATCGACCAGGTACGTGCCCTCGGCTTTGACGAGCCATTCGTCCGCTCGTGGAACTACTATCTGAAATACTGCGAGGCCGGCTTCGCCACCCGCAACGTCTCGGTGGTCCAAGCGGTCTACACCCGACCCAACAACCCCGCGCTCCATCACGCCTTCGCCAACGGCCGCGGATGATAGATGACGGATCCATAGCTCCGGCGCGGCCGGTGTGGTGGCGCCGTTGGCTGGTCCAACCGGTGGTTAGCCAGCTCACCCGAGGGATTGCGCCCGAGAAGCTGGCCTGGACTATCGCCCTGGCGGTGGTGCTGGGAATCTTCCCCATCATGGGCTCGACCACCCTCATCTGCTTTCTCGCTGGCTGGGCGCTGCGGCTCAACCAACCGGTCCTGCACGGCTTCAGCTCGCTGGTCTTCCCGCTCCACCTGGCCCTCATCCTCGTCTTCATCCGCCTCGGGCAAAAACTTTACGGCGTGGCACCCATCCCCTTCGCCATCCCCGAGTTGTTAGAGCGCTTCCACGCGGAGCCGCTGCAGTTCGCGCGCGACTTTGGTCTGGCCGCCTGGCACGGGGTAAGTGCGTGGCTGTTGGTAGCGCCGCCGCTGGCCTTGGCGATCCGCTCCTCGACCCTTCCGCTGCTGCGGCGCGCGGCAAAACGCTACACAAAGGAGGGGGTTGCGGCATGAACGGATGGTGTTCTCTAGGCCTTGGCGCGCTGATTGCGGGGCTTATGTTCCTGCTCTCCTGGGCGTGGGCGCGGCGGATCGACAACTATTCGCTGGTCGACGCGGCCTGGGCCTTTGGCATCGGCATCGTCGGCGTCCTCTGGCTGGCGTTGGGAACTGGCGACCCGGTGAAGCGCGCGGTAGCCGCAGGGCTCTTAGCCATGTGGAGCCTGCGCCTTGGCGGCCACTTGCAAGCGCGCATCCGCCGCCACCACCCAAGCGAGGACGCCCGCTACGTCACCCTGCGCGGCGTCTGGCACCGCCGCGTGGCCTCCGCGTTCTTCTGGTTCTTCCAAGGCCAGGCCCTCTCGGTTGTTCTGTTGGCCTTGCCTTTCCTTGCCATCGCGCAACACGCACCGGGGCGCTGGCAAATCTGGGAAATTGCCGGCCTTGCCGTCACCCTCATCGGCATCCTTGGCGAGGCCATCGCCGACCGCCAGATGGACAAGTTCAAGGCGTCTAACAACGACCCGAGCGCCGTCTGCCGCAGCGGGCTGTGGCGCTACTCGCGCCACCCTAACTACTTTTTCGAGTCGGTCATCTGGCTGGGCTTTTATCTGTTTGCGTGTGGCTCCGGCTGGGGTTGGGCGACCTTTCACGCGCCCGCCATCATCGTGTTTTTGCTTCTGCGGGTGACGGGGATTCCGCCAACGGAAGCCTCGGCGGTCGCGCGCAAGGGCGACGCCTACCGCGCCTATCAGCGCAGCACGAGTTCCTTCATCCCCCTGCCACCCCGCTCCGACGACACCCATCCATGATCAGCATCGACGACCTCCTCGCCAAAGGCATACTTCCTGACGCGCTCATCCGCTTCGGGATCCGCCGCCTGCTCACCGGCACCCTGGCACCGTTTGCCCGCATGAACTGCGAGGCGCGCCAAGCTCGCCTCATGCAGCACCTCGCGGAACTGCGCGCCAGCCCGGTTGCCATCGCCACCGATGAAGCCAACGAGCAGCACTATGAACTTCCCACCCGGTTCTTTGAGCGCGTGCTGGGGCGCAACCTGAAGTACAGCTCCGGCTACTGGGACCCGGGCGTCACCAACATTGACGAGTCCGAGGAGCGGATGCTCGCTCTCACCGTGGAGCGGGCAAACCTGCTAGACGGCCAGCGCATTCTTGAGCTTGGCTGCGGCTGGGGTTCGCTGACTCTCTGGATGGCAAAGAAGTTCCCCAACTCGAAAATAACCGCCGTGTCCAACTCGCGAACCCAGCGCGAGCACATTGAAGCGCAGCTCGCGCAGCGCGGCCTATGCAATGTGGAGGTGCGCACGGCCAACATGGTCCACTACCAGGGCGAGGGCTGCGGGACCTTTGACCGGGTGGTCTCGGTGGAAATGTTCGAGCACATGAAGAACTACGAGATTCTTCTCAACCGCGTGGCCAGCTGGCTCAAACCCGGCGGCCAATTGTTTGTCCACATCTTCACCCACCGCGAGGTTGCCTATCACTTCGAGACCAGCGGCCCGGACGACTTCATGGGGCGCTATTTCTTCACCGGCGGCCAAATGCCCTCCGACGACCTGTTGTTATATTTCCAGACCGACCTGCGGATAGAAAACCACTGGCAGGTTGACGGCACCCACTATCACAAGACCTCGGAAGCCTGGCTGCAGCGCATGGACGCCGCGCGCGACGAACTCTTCCCGCTCATCGCCGAAACCTACGGCGCCGCCGACGCCAAGCGCTGGTGGGTCTACTGGCGGGTTTTCTTCATGTCCTGCGCCGAGCTCTGGGGCTTCCGCAACGGCAGCGAATGGATCGTCTCCCATTACCTCTTCCGCAAACCAAGCACAGAGCCATGAACTCACCCAGCGTCTGCCTTGCCTTGCTTGCCATGGCCGGTTTATCCGCCGCCCAACCCGCTCGTCAAACCCTGAGCGCGGCCGCCGAGTTCGATCGCCAGGGCCGCACCCGCGATGCGCTTGGCACCTACATGCAGGCGGACCGCGAGGACCCCAACAATCCGGCCATCCTGGTCAAAATCGCCAAGCAGCATGGCGACCTGATGACCGAAATTCTCGATCCCAAGCAGCGCCGAAGCGCAGCGAATCAGTCGCTCGCCTACGCCCGCCGCGCGTTGTTAGCCGATCCCACCAGCAGCGACGCGCATCTATCCGTGGCCATCTCGCTCGGCAAGATGATCGAGTTCATGGGCAACGGGGAGAAAATCCAGGCCTCGCGCGAAATCAAGACATCCGCGGAGGAGGCGCTCAGGCTTGATCCTAACAGCGACTACGCCCGCCACATGCTCGGCCGCTGGCACCAAGGGCTTGCGGGAGTCGGAGGAGCCACCCGCGCTCTGGCGAAACTCATCTACGGCGGCCTTCCCCCGGCAAGCTATGCCGAGGCGCTTGACCACTTCGCCAAGGCTCGCGCGCTGCGGCCCGACCGCCTGATCCCATCAGATCGAGTATGGCCGCACCCTGGCAATGATGAAGCGGCTAGACGAAGCGCGCAGCGAGCTGAGCACGGGACTCGCCATGCCTAACCGCGACAAGGACGATGCCGCCGCCAAGCTGCGCGGCCAGAAGGCTCTCAAGGACCTCTGAACCTTGGTGGCGGCTCACTCGTCGTGGTGAAACCACAGCACGACGAGCAACCCGACCCCGATGCCCCACAACAGCCATCTGTTGTAAATTAGATACGGATATCCCATCAGGACGACCCCGATGACCCGCGGCTTCCACAGCTCAAGCTTGGCGCCATAGCGAAAGGCTCCCCAGCCAATCATTCCGAAAATAAACCCAGCCAGTAGATTGTAGGGTTCAAACATCTGGGTGGCACCCTAGCCAAGGTGCCGACGTGATCCCATCAGAAAATAGTTCTACGCGAAGGTCCGCACCGATGAGAGTCCGCCATCTGGCCGCAGCACTTGGCCGGTCATGAATTTGGATTCCTCGCCTAGCAAAAAGGCGACCAGCTTCGCCACATCCTCCGCCGCGCCCACCTGGTTGAGCGGGTGGCGCTTGGCGGCCGCCTCGCGCTTGGCGTCGGAATTGAGCAATGCTCCCGCCAAGGGCGTGTCAGTTAGCGAGGGAGCGATCACGTTGACGCGGATTTTCGGCGCAAGCTCGGCGGCCAATGACTTGGCCAGCCCTTCGACGGCCCCCTTGGCTGCCGCCACCGAGGCGTGGAAGGCCATCCCCTGCGCCACGGCAATGCTGGAAAACAGCACCACCGAGGCATTTGGCACCGCCTTGAGCGCAGGCAAGGCCGCCTGGATCACCGCCGCCGCCCCAAGGCAGTTGATTTGAAAATCATGCAGGAAATCCGCCCCCGTGAGCCGGTGAAACGGCTTGAGCGTGATGCTCCCAGGAAAATACACCAGCCCGTCAAGCGCCTCGGGCAGGTCCAACTCCACCGGCTCGGATGGATCAAACGCCTGCACCGATATCCCCAGCTGCGCAAGCGGCCCGGGCGTGCGCGCCGCTGCTAACAAGCTCACTCCACGCTCCTGCAGCAACCGCGCGCTGGCCAGGCCGATCCCACTGTTACCACCAACTAACAAAATTCTCCGGGACATGACGCCAACTTGGTGGTGCCTGACGCTTTGTGCCAAACAATTTCCCCCACCACCTCAGACGCCGCGTCACGACTGCCTAGTCTGCAGCTCATCAACCCCTCCAAGCCATTGATTGCATGGAACTTGGCGTCTTCCTCCCGGGCCGGAGATTTTTCTAACATTCACAGCGTCCGGAGCGTTGGAGCCCCCTAAGTGGCGCCAGAGCCATGGCTTTGATCCCCAGCAGCTGAAAGATCCCCATGCGTTGCCGTTACTTTGCCTGTTCCCTTGTTGTCCTTGGAGCCATGCTTGCGTGCTGGCTGGGGATGCCGCGCGAGGCCGGGATGCGGCCGGCACTGGTGCCTCCATTATCTAGCAACCAAGGGTTGGGGCCGCACGCGGCAGAGGTGGTGGCTAAACCCGCCGCGCGACCTGCGCAAGCGCCTGCCGGCAAACCCGAGCCCGAGGCGGAGGTCACCGAGGATGCCGTGGCGGACTTCAGCGCATGGAGCGCGCGGTATCTAGCAGCCGCCGCGGAGCAGCGCCCCCGGCTGGAAACCGAAGGGCGCAAGCTGGCGGCAACCCGCCGCGGGGTGTTCCAGAAACTCATTCAGACCGACCCACAGCGCGCGCTTGAACTGGCGGTGCCGCGGGTGGTGCGCCAGGACCTGCCCGCCGAAGTGCTTGCCTTGTTGGAAAAACCCGTGTCCGCCAAGGGCGATCTGAACGTCTATCAGGGTCGTCCTGCGCCTGGCGTGCCGGTGCCCGAGGAGGGCTTGGTGCTGCGCTATTTCCAGGCGGACGGCGTGAGTTACCAGGCGAAGGTCTACGGGGCACTCGAGCATGTGAAATCGCGCAAGGGCGTGCCGCTGCGCGGGGTGGCCATCGACCGCGATCTCGCGGTGGCTGACAACGCAGTGCGCCGCCTTGAGGTTGGCGAGCGGATTCCCGCCGGCACCGTGGTGGAGGAATCCTGCCCGGTTTCGGGCAAAGAAACTACAGCGGTTAGCTCCGGCGAGGTCGTCACCGCGGCCACCCCGGTCGTCGAAATTGCCGACCGCACCTTGGCGCTTTGCGAGGGCGAGCACGTCGCCCTGTTGGAAAATGATTTCAAAAGTTATCTGCTCCAGGCCAGCGGCCCGGGCAGCAGCAGCTTCTTCCTGGACAACTTCCCCGGCACCTCGTCGCGCGCGATCGGCAACCTGCGCTGCCTCTATATCCGCGCAACCTATCCGGAGCAGATGGTTCCGCCTAACACCGAGGAGCAGGCCTACGCCGACATGCGTGACAACGCGCGGTTCTTCCTGGAGAATTCCTACGGCAAGATGACCCAGACGGCCACCGTCACCGCCACGGTGGTCATGCCGCACACGATGGCCTGGTACAAGGCCAAGGATGGAGCTCCCGTGGGCGGCATCGACGGCTTGTGGCAAATTCATGCCGATGCGCGCGCCGCCGCCCAGGCCATGGGCTACGACACAACCATTTATGACTGCTACATCTTGCGCATCAATGGCGGCCCAAAGCTTGAGGGCATCTCGTGGGGCGGCGGCGAGGTCGTCTGGCTCACTTGGGATGGAATGGACGTCATCAACCACGAAGTTGGCCACTCGCTGGGCCGCGACCACGCCAACTTCTGGGAGTCCCTCGACGGCACCGGCTACGGCCTCGGCCAAAACGCCGAGTACGGCAATCCGTTTGACACCATGGGCGGCGGCGGCGGATTCAGCGCCCACTACAACAGCATCAGCAAGCGCGCCCTGGGATGGCTGCCTGATAGCTATGTCCATCAGGTCAAGGGCAACGGCATCTATCGAGTCTTCGCTTACGACCAACCCACCCTCGAGGAGGGCAAGCGCTATGCCCTAACCGTCCCAAAGGACAACACGCGCAAGTACAACCTGGAGTTCCATCCGGCGCGCGGCGGCCTGCTTGCCGAAAACGCCCTGGTCATCTACTCGGGCATCGGGTCAAACGCCGGCCACCTCGTCGATACCACGCCGGGCAGTTCAGGCGGCAAAAACGATGCCGGCATCGCCGTCGGGCGCACCTTCTCAGACCTTGAGGCGGACATGCATTTCACCGTCCTGAGCAAGAACGCCACCACTCCCCCATCGCTCGACATCGCCTTCAACCGCGGACCCTTTCCTAACAACTCTGCGCCAAGCCTCACCCTCGCCGCCAGCGCCACGACCATTGCCGCAGGTGAGAGCGTCACCTTCACGGCCAACGCCACGGACCCCGACGGCGACGCGCTGGCCTATCAGTGGGAGTTTGACGACGGCGTGGCCGGTACTAACAGCGCCAGCTTCACCCGCGCCTTTCCCAGCGTGAACCAGATCAACGCGATGCTGAGCGTGTCGGACATGAAGGGCGGAGTGACGCGCCGCTCGGTGGTGATCAGCGTCGGCGCACACGGCAAGCAGTCCATCACCGGCGTCATCACCCTTGATGGCGCGCCACTTCAGGGCGTCAGCGTTGCAAACGGCAGCAAGAAGGCGCTCTCCAACGCCGACGGCACCTACACCCTCGCCGGTCTAACAACAGGATCGAAAACCCTGACCTGCGCCCTGAATGGCTATAGCTTTGCCGCGCAGTTCACCAACCCGCTCATCGTGGTGGCCGGTACCAACAGCGCCAACTGGTCGGCAACCGGCTCGACCTTCGTCAAGCTAACCACCGTGAATGACGCCGCCGAGGGCGGTGCAGCGGGCAAGTTCCGCCTCACGCGCACCGGGAGCACAAGTGCGGCCCTGAAGGTGCTCGTCTCGCGTGTCGGTGGTACGGCCACAAAAGGAACCGACTACACGTTCGCGCCTGATTACATTGCCTCGGGGTCGTTCTACTCCTTCACGATTCCGGCCGGCTCGGCGACGTTGGATATCGTGGTTAGTGCGGTGAGCACCTCGGGCATCGAGGACACCCTTGCGGAAGGCCCGGAGACGATCACCCTGCAGCTCGCTTCCGCTGCCGGTTACCTCTCCAACTCAGGCAATGCCGCGCTCATGACCATTGTGGACAATGACACGACCTTGCCGCAGGTCAGCGTGAAGGCTCCGGATCCTTACGCCATGGAAGGACCTGACGGGGACAGCGGCACCTTTACCTTCAAGCGCACCGGCGACACCAGCGCAGCCTTGGTTCTCGCCGTGGCCTGGTCGGGCAGCGCCTCTAACGGCACTGACTGCGCGCTGCTGCCTGCCAGCGTAACCATTCCCGCAGGCCACGGTTGGGTGAATATCGCGGTGACTCCAACCGATGACGCACTCATTGAAACGCCCGAGGAGGTCATCGCGACCCTCAGCGCCAATGCCGCCTATGTCATTGAAATCGGAGCCTCCAGCGCAACCGTCACGATCAGCGACGACGACACTCCCGTTGTTAGCATCAGCGTCCCCGACCCTAACGCCGCGGAAGCCGGCATGGACTCAGGGGTGATTCTCTTTACCCGCAGCGGCAGTCTCGCCAGTTCCCTGAAGGTCTATTACGGAGTCTCGGGCAGTGCCCTGCATGGCACCGACTACGCCGCGCTCATTGGCGAGGTGCTCATCCCTGCGGGGGCCAGCAGCGCCCCCGTGGTCATTAGCCCGTACGATGACGATGTCGCCGAGCCGGCGGAGACGGTCACCTTGGCCATTGCCAATTTCAATAACAGCTACAGCATCGGAGCATCCTTCCAAGGCGTTGTCAGCATCACCGACAACAATGACCTGCCCGTCGTCAGCGCGCGCGCCGGCTCGGTTGGAACCGAAGGAGGCCCCAACCCAACGGTTATCTTCCAGTCCACCGGCAGCTCAGCGGGCGTGACGATCAACTATTCCGTGAGCGGCACCGCCACCGCGGGAGCCGACTTCACCGCCCTGAGCGGGACCATTACCATTCCCTCAGGCAGCAAGCAGGCCACCCTAACAGTTCCTGTGATCAACGACCTGCTTGCCGAGCCGACCGAAACGGTCATCGTCACCATCACTCCCTCGGCCAACTACCGGGCGTATAACGACAGCCGCGCGGAGGCAATCATCCGCGACAACGACAGCGGCGGCGAGCGGGTCATGGTCTCAACCTTCAACAACTCGCCGTCCGAGGCGGGTGGCACGGGCAGTTTCTACATCTCGCGGGTGGGCACCAGCGGCAGCCTGGCTGTGGGATATGTTCTCTCCGGAACCGCCACCAACGGCCAAGACTATCAGACGATGTCAGGCAGCGTGGTGATCCCCGACGGGCAGTCGGGAGTTAATCTGGTGATGACGCCCATCAACGACACGCTTGCCGAGGGCACCGAGACAGTCACCCTAACCATCATTGCAGGTGCGGGCTACAGCCCGGACCGGCCGGCCTCGGCAACCTACGAGATCATAGACAATGAAGCGATGCCGGTAAGCGTCGGCTTCCACCAGAGCATGGCGATGAACTCAGCGACCGGACTCCTGCTGTTCTCGGTGGGCGATGTGGAGACCTCAGCGAGCGCGCTGATAGTGACGGCAAGCTCATCCAACACTCTGCTAGTTCCGGCCAACCGCGTCGTCTTCGCCGGCGTCGGCGTGGCCCGCACCGTCAAGGTGAGCCCAGCCGCCAATCAGATAGGCAGCGCGACGGTAAGCCTCAAGGTGAGCGATGGGACCGCCACCACAACCACCACCTTTGTCATCACCGTCACCGGCACCCAGGTGCAAAATTGGCGCCAGACGCACTTCGCCACAGCAGGAAATAGCGGAACCGCGGCTAACACCGCCGACCCGGACGGCGACGGAATTTCCAACCTCGCCGAATACGCGCTGAACCTCCCGCCGCTGGTGCCCAACGTGCCCGGATCCAAAATCGTGTTGGACCAGGCGCTTGTTGCAGGAAAAAAACACCTCCGCCTGAGCATCACTAAAAACCCAGCAGCCACCGACGTCATTTTCACCGTCGAGGTCACCAATGATTTTTCCAATCCGGCTTCGTGGACAAGTGTCGGCACCACCATTGAAACCAATACCAGCACCAGCCTCGTGGTGCGCGACTCCCTTCCGCTGGGCACCAGCCCAAACCGCTACATGCGCCTGCGCATGACGACTCCATGAGGAGGTGGCGGCTGGAAATGTGACCCGCGGGCCACCGTGGAATGCCCGCAGCCTGCTGCGGTATGCTCGGGGTAAATGGGCGGACGGATCGGGTTCCCGCCAGCAAGCTGACGGGGCGCTGCAGCGCGCTACCCACTATCGATTCGGGAGAGCCGGACTTCTTGCCGCAGCGCGGTCTAGCTGCTAGCGAAGCAGGGTGTTTCAGAAGATAAGTTCCGCTATCAAGAGCCTCGGTCCAACAGAACCTTCCATCGGCCCGGAGCGCTTTGGCGACCCCATGGCCCTGCACACTGATTGGAGCCCGCTGGTTGGAGGAGGAAGCAACTTCCGCAGCCACAAGCTGGACTGCTCGGATGCCAATCGGTGGGCGTTTAAAGTGAGCATCGGCGGGATCCTGTTCAGCGCGGTCTTTATCGCGATGGGCCTTGGGATCTTTACCGCTTCGTTCTGGCAGGAGGACAAGGTGATCTTCATGCGACTCTTCGGGGCGGCCTTTGCCGCGGCGGGTGGCGCCCTGTGGTGGACCATGTCGACCCCAACGATTTTCGACAAAAAGCGCGGCTACTATTGCAAGGGCCGCAAGCGGCCCGAGGCCATCTTTGACCGCTCAAAGCTCAAAAACTACGCTGAGCTTGAACGCATCCATGCCCTCCAACTGATTGCCGAGCAGGTCAGCGGCAAAAACAAAAGCTACCTTAGCTTCGAGCTCAACCTCGTCCTCATTGACGGCACCCGCTTGAACGTCACCGACCACGGCAGCCACACCGGCATCCGCGAGGACGCCCGCAAGCTCGCCGAGTTCCTCGGCAAGCCGTTGTGGGACGCGACCTAACAACCTACAGGCGGTAGGCGCGCTCGCAGTTGATTGTTAGGATGAGCTCTTGCTCGGCGGCGCTGAGCGGGGCGACAAACCGCCGGAGCATGTCGGCCCAGGCGGCATAGGATTCAAGGCGCAGAAGGCAAACGGGCCAGTCGGTGCCAAACATGACGCGCTCCGGGCCGAACAGCTCGAGGGTCTCCTGGAAATAAGCATGGAAGGTTGCCTCATCCAACACCGCGTCAGCCACCTCGGTGGCCATGCCGGAAATTTTAACACCAATGACGTTAGGTCGTTTGGCTAGTTCAGCCATTCCGATGCGCCAGGCGTCCTCGACGCGGCCGTTGCGGATCTCGGGCTTGGCGATGTGGTCGATGATGATTGGCAGGTTGGGCTGGCGGTCGACGAGCTGCAGTCCGAGGGCCAGCTGGCGCTGAAAGATAAGCAAGTCGTAGACGAGTCCGTGGGCCGGAAGTTGGGCCAGGCCGCGGTGGAAGTCGTCGCGGAGGAAGTATTCGTCGGGCTCCTCCTGCAGGACGTGGCGGACGGCCTTGAATTTTGGCGCTGCGGCGAGGCGCTCAAGATCCGCGGCGACCATGGCATCCACCAGCGGAACCCAGCCGACCACTCCGCGGATCAGAGCGCTCCGGGCACCTAGTTCAAGGAGCCAGTCGTTCTCCTCAAGCGCCTGGCGCGCCTGGACGACCACGGTTCCGGTGACCGAGGCGGAGCCGGTGGCGGCTTCCAGCTCAGCCAGACCATGGTCCTGCGCCAGACGGCTGCCCGGGGGAATCCACGGGTAGTCGCGCGGTGAGTAGCGCCACAGGTGGTGGTGGGAATCTATCACCGCGTTAGAGGAACAGCGGCTTCATGTGGCGCTCAAACAGGTTGGCCGTCACGTTCTTGGCCACCACCGATTCGTTGGCCTCCAGCGCGTCAAGATAGGTGTCGCCCATCAGGGCGGCGACCTTGAAGCCGACGTGGATCAATTGGCGGAAGTGCAGGTTGTAGAGCGGGTTGGTTTGGTCATGGCGGAGCGCGCCGGTGAATTCGTCGCTGCTCCAGGCGGCCACCTCGGCGGCGCTGGGCAGCTTGGCGTCATCGATGTCGATGACTGTAGCGTAGGGCTCGCAGAGCGCGGCCTTCTTCTCAAGGGCGGCGGCGTAGATTTGTTTTGCTAGGTCGAGCGCCGCGCCACCCGCCTCGGCCAGGCCGATGACTTCCTCAAGCCAGGTGGTACCGGCGGTCTTGATGTGCAGGCCGGCACCGGTGCGTGCCAGAGCGCGGCGGATGGCCGGATAGATCGAGAACTTGTCCGAGCCAGAGTGCACCGAAAGCTTCAAGCCGGCAGGCAGGCCATAGGCGCCGATCGCATGGGCGATCACGGCGATGTCGTCGTTGAACTCCTTTTCAAAGCTCGCCAGGTCCCCAACATAATCGACTCCCTTGTTAAATCGCCCGGTGAACTTCGGCGCGATGGTCTGGATGGGAATCCCCTGATCGGCAATGGCCGCGAGGATGATCAACAGTTCGGGCGGCGTCTGCGGACGATCGGTCTCGTCCATGGAAACCTCCGTCACAAAATCATCCGTCCCCCCCTTCTGTTCGACAATGTAGCGGTAGATCGCCCCGGCCTTCTGCGTCGCCTTGAGAAACTGGTTGGCCGTTTTCTCGATGTCCGCGCGTGTCAGTTCGAACGGATCGGCGATGCCGGCGATGCTAACAGTCCCTAGCAACTCCGGGTGGCGTTCGATGAACTCTGCGACGTCGGCGGGCTCTGCGGCCTCGCCGATGTCGTCAGCGACGTCGAGGGTGAAGAAGTCGCAGGGCGCGACGAAGCGGTCGACGGTCTTGAGGTTGATGTGGTCGGCATCCAACAAGTACGGCTTTTCCCAGCCGAGTTCGGCGACGGCCTTGTCGGCTGCGGCGCGGGTGCCGGACGGCTCGGAGCCGATGATGAGGTGCTCGCGGTTGGACTTGTTCCAGACCGGAATGATCTCGGCGCCCGCGGCGGCCGCGAGTTGGAAGGCGGCTAACTGAGCGGAGGCTTGGTGGGCAAAGCGGTCGCCCACGCCAAAGGTGAATTTAGGACAGGTTTTCATGGTGCGGATTAAGTTAGGCGACTTCGATGATGACCTTGATGGCGCCCAGCGCCGGGTCGGTGAATTGTTCAAACGCGGTGGGAACCTCATGAAAGCCGATGCGGTGGGTGATCCAGACGTCGGTGTTGATCTTCCCTTCGGCAATCAGAGCAATGATCTTGCCGAAGTCCGCCGGCAGGGCGTTGCGCGAGGCTAACAAGGTGATCTCGCGCCGGTGGAAAACCGGGGCGTGGCCAAAGCTGAGTTCCTGGGTGGTGATGCCCACGTAGACGACACGGCCGGTGAAAGCGGCAAATTCGAAGCAGGTCGACATCGAGCGGGCCGAGCCGGTGGCATCGATGATGACGTCGGCGAGCTGGCCGCTGGTGAGGGCGTCGAGCTCGGCAAGTTGTCCGCCGTCGGGACTTGCTAGGATGGTGTGTTGGATGCCGAGGTTGGTGCGGCAGAACTGCAGACGGCTCTCGACCATGTCCATGACCACCACCTTGAGATCCATGAGCTTGAGGAACTCCAAGCAGGCCAGCCCGATCGGGCCCGCGCCGATGACCAGCACGGTCTCGCCGGGCTGCGGATTGCCGCGCTGGACGGCGTGGTAGCCAATCGCCAGGGTCTCGACCAGGGCAAGCTGGTCATAGGTAAGTTCATTGCCGGGGTGGAGTTTGCGCGCCGGGCAGATCCACGTCTCACGCAGGCCGCCGTCAATGTGCACGCCGAGCACCTGGACGCCGGGGCAGCAGTTAGATGAGCCCTTGGCGCTGGTCTGTGAGCCCGGATCATTCACGTAGGGCTCAAGCGAGCACTTGTCGCCAACCTTCACGTTAGAGACGTCCGGTCCAAGCGTGAGGACCTCAAGGCCAAGCTCGTGGCCGGGGATGCGGGGATAGGAGAAGAAGGGCATTTTCCCGAGGAAGCCGGAAAGATCGGTGCCGCAGATGCCCATCCGGTGGGTGCGCACAAGCGCCTCGCCCGGCCCCGGTTGGGGTGGCTCGGGCAGGTCGATGACGCGGATCTCGCGCGGCTGGGTGAATTGAATGGCTTTCACAAGGGATCAGTTATTTTCCGCAAGGCCCTCGGCGTGGCCAAGGTTTTTGACGGGGGCGAAGATGGCGGCGACCTCGGCTAACAGCTCATGGTCCAGCGGCGCCACAAGCCACTCGGCCCACTTGCGGATGTTAGCTGGATTGGCGGAGCCAGCCACGGTGGTGGCGATGTCCGGATTGGCAGTGGAGAACTGCACGGCGAGCTGGGCGATGTCCACGCCGCGCTCGGCGCAGAGCTTGGCGGCAGCGCGTGCGGCGGCTTTCACCTCCTCGGGTTCCTTGAGCCATGCGGGAAGCGGCGCGTTGGTGAGGAGGCGGGCGGAGAACGGGCCGGCGTTCATCACGCCGATGCCGGCCGCCTTGAGGCGCGGGACAAGCTCGTCGGCCAGGCGGGTGTTTTGCAGCGTGTAATTGTTATAGGAAAGGATGCAGTCGACCGCGGCGTGGTCGAGGACGCTGTTGAAGGACTTCATCGGATAACAGGAGAAGCCGACCGCGCGGACCTTCCCCTGCTCCTTGAGCTTCATCGCCGCGGGCAGCGTCTCCTCCCAGATCTGGGCCAGCGGGACAAACTCAACGTCATGCAGCAGCAAGATATCGAGGTGGTCGGTTCCCAGCCGGTGGAGCGAGACGTGGACGGACTCCTCGACGCGCCGGGCGGAGAAGTCGAAGTGCTCTAACGAGTAGCGCCCAAGCTTGCTGCATAACTGATAGGACTCGCGCGGGACCCCGCGCAGGGCGATTCCGAGCAGCACCTCGGACATGCCGCGGCCGTAGAAGGGCGATGTGTCCAGCAGGCTCATGCCGAGGTCCAACGCAACGCGGACCGACTCAAGCGCCTGGTCAAGGGCGACGGGACGGAACTCCTGGCCAAGCGATGAGGCGCCAAAGGAGAGGATGGGCAGTTCAAGCCCGGTGTTGCCGAGCGGGCGGGTATTCATGCGGTGTGGGAATGGATGGAAATGAGGGTTTGGCGCGCGGCGGATTCCGGGTCGGGAAGCGGGAAGATTTCCGCGGAGAGGTATCCCGCATAGTTGATCGCGCGCAGGGCAGCGATGACGGGGCCCGGATCCGTGTGCCCCAGGCCCATCGCCTGGCGGTTGGAATCCGCGTAGTGGACATGCCCAACATGGCGGCTGGCCTGGATGATAGAACCTGCGAGATCCTGCTCCTCGATGTTCATGTGGAACAGGTCGGCGAGGAGCACCACGTTTGTTAGATCCCGCTCGGCAAGAAATTCCGCGCCTTCGCTGAGGCGGTTGATCAGGTTCGTTTCATAGCGGTTGAGCGGCTCGTAGATGAACGCCACGCCATGGGCCGCGGCCGCCTCCCCCGCCGCGGCCAGCGCCTCGGCCAGCCAGTCAAGCGCTTGTCCGCGGGGCACCTCCCCGCCCCAGCGGCCCTGCATGGACCCGAGGATCGCCGGGGCGCCTAACTCCCCGCCAAACTCGACGAGGCTCGCCACAAACGCCAGCGCCTCCGCGCGCCTTGCCGGCGACGGGTCGGTGAGCGAAAGCCCGTGGCGCAGCATCCCCGCGCCGGTGCCCACCGCCGCAATGGCAAGCCCATGTTGGTCCGCCAGGGCGCGCACCTCACCCACCGAGATGAACTCCGCTCCGGGGAGAAACAACTCCACCGCGTCAAAACCGAGCCTCGCTGCAAGCGCGAAGGCCTCGGCTAACGGTTGGCGGAAAACAAACGGTCCGGCGGCGGCCTGCTCGACCTGGCACAGGGTGATGGCGGTCTTCATCGGGGGGACTGGTGTTAGACCGATTCGATGATGATGTTGCCGTAGGGCGTGGGATCCCCGGTGCGGATCAAGCCGATGGCGTGCGGGACCAGGGCCTTGAAGTCCAAGTGGGCGAGGCGCTCGACGACCACGCCCGGGATGGCGGCAAAGGAGGAGTCAAAGGCGCCGACGCCCGTTGCGGTATTAGTTGCTAGAAACTCCTCGGCTTGCCAGATCTTGCCGATCTTGAAGTTGGGCTTGAGCGCGTCAAGCACCTGCAGGACGGTGGGGATGCCCTTGGTGAGGGAGATGTCGACGGTTTCCACCCCGGGCCAGAAGGGAAAGGCCCAGTCGGCGATGACCAGGGTGTTGGTGTGGCGGATGCGCGCGAGGAGCTCAAGGAGCTCCGGGTTGAGAATGCCTGACTGGATCATGAGAGTGCGGGTTGGCGGAAGTTGTCATACAGCTTGGGGACCTCGTGTCAGCCGCAAAAACGCTGCGCGGGGGCGAAAAATCCACTCGCGAAGGGTGCGCAAGGATTTCATGCTGGGGACGATGTCACAGCGCAGCGAGGAAATCATCGAGCAAATCGAAACGGAGGTTCTAACAGGCAAGCTCGCCCGCGGTGCGCGCCTGCCCAGCGAGGAGAAGCTCTGCGAGCGCTTCGCGGCGAGCCGCACGGTCATCCGCGAGGCGATCCAACAACTCCGCGGCCGGGGCCTGCTGCGCACCACCAAGGGCTCGGGCAGCTACATTGCCGACCCGAGCCTCGACTCGCTAACCACCGCGGTGCACGCCTACGCCGCGCTTGTCGGCGAGGCAGGATTCATGGAGCTGATAGATTTCCGCATTTTGATCGAGACCGAGTGCGCGCGGCTCGCGGCGTTGAATGCCGGCGAGCGGGTGCTCAAGGAACTGCGCGCGGTGATTGCGGCGATGGAAAAGGTGAAGGGCTCGCAGGTGAAGTTCAGCAAGGCGGACATCGCCTTCCACCTAACAATCGCACGCGGATCGGGCAACCGGATCTATGCCGGGGTGCTTGCGGCGATGGAGCGGCGGTGCATTGACTACGCCCAGGTGAACCGTGGGGACAGCGACTGGTATGCGGGGGTCATTGCGGCGCACCAGGTGATTTTGGAGGGGATCACATCGGGCATCCCGGAGCGGGCGGCCGAGGCGATGCGGCAGCACTTGGTTTCCTCGAAGCGGCATTTTGTCGACCTTGGCGGGCAGCCTGGATGAGGAGAGAATTTTTGCGGGAGGTTTTGGACAAGCGCGGGAGATGGAGTATAGGTTGGATGGGCCAAGAAGGAGCCCGCCGGACCTCCCCCCCGTTGCCATGCCATCGTCACCGCCGCATGAGAGCAAGGAGCTCGTTCCGACCGGTATCCCCGGGCTCGACGACGTGCTTAACGGCGGGTTCACGGCCAACCGGGTTTACCTGGTGGAGGGCAACCCGGGGTCGGGCAAGACGACGATGGCCATGCAGTTGCTGCTGCAGGGGGCCTCGGCGGGGCATTGCGTGTTGTACATCACGCTCTCGGAGTCGGCGCAGGAGATTGCGGGCACGGCCCGGTCGCACGGCTGGGATTTGGGGGATGTGAAGATTTCCGAGCTGATTGCCTCCGAAGAGATGCTTGAGCCCGACGAGCAGTTCACCATGTTCCATCCTTCGGAGCTGGAGCTCAGCGAGACGACCAAGGCGATTTTGAACGAGGTGGAGCGGACGAGGCCGGACATTTGCCCAGGGGTCGCTGCGGTACCGGCGGCAGATTCTTGCGCTCAAGCAGTATTTTTCAGGCCGTCACTGTACGGTTTTCATGCTGGATGACCGGACCTCCGAGATTTCCGACATGCACCTGCAGAGCATCGCCCACGGGGTGCTCTCGCTTGAACAATTGTCGCCCGAGTATGGTGCCGAGCGGCGGCGCCTGCGGGTGGTGAAGATGCGCGGGCGCAACTACCGAGGCGGGTATCACGACTTCACGATTGTGCCGGGAGGGCTGAAGGTTTTTCCGCGCTTGGTGGCCGCCGAGCATCATAAGCCATTCAAGCCTGGAGAGGTGATGAGTGGCCTCCCGGGCCTGGACGAGCTGCTTGGCGGCGGGCTTGAGCGGGGCACCAACACACTCATCATGGGGCCCGCGGGGTCGGGCACATCAACCCTTATGACCCATTATGCGGCCGCGGCGGCCGCGGCCGGCGAGCGGGTGGCGAGCGGGTGGCCATCTTCACCTTTGAAGAAAGCCTCGCTACGCTCATGACCCGCTCTGCCATGCTGGGGGTTGACCTGAAGGCTGGAGTCGACAACGGACGGGTGATGATCAAACAAATCGACCCGGCAGAACTTTCGCCGGGTGAGTTTGTTGCCAACGTGCGCAGTGCCGTGGATGATGACCAAGCGAGGGTGGTCGTCATCGACAGCCTCAACGGGTATCTCAACGCCATGCCTGAGGAGCGCTTCCTCATCATCCAGTTGCGCGAGTTGCTCAGCTTCCTTGGGCAGAAGGGAATCATCACCATTCTCATTGTGGCCCAGCACGGGATTCTCGGGTCGCAGATTCAGACGCCGGTGGATGCGAGTTATTTAGCCGATTCGGTCATTCTGCTGCGCTTCTTGGAAGCTGCCGGGGAGATGCGCCAAGCGATCTCCGTGGTGAAGAAGCGCAGCGGCAAGCACCAGCGCAGCATCCGTGAGTTACGAATGGCCAACGGCTGCATGAGCGTTGGCGAGCCGCTGCGCCATTTTGATGGAATCCTTTCCGACCTACCCGTCGCCAGCCAAGTCCCCCCTGCCCCATCTCAAGCCCCTGAAGAAATCGAGTGAGCGACCTGACTAACGAGCACCGCGTGCTTTTGCTTACCCCCACCCGCCGCGACGCCCTTGCCACGGCAAAACTGTTGGCTCAGGCCGACATCGTGTGCACCGCCTGCGCGGATATCGGGATGCTGTGCAGTGAGTTAAGCCGTGGAGCGGCGGCGATCCTTATGGCCGAGGAAGTTCTGGGTCGGGATGGCTGTGCGATGCTTGAGGCCGAGCTGCTTGCG
>Ga0136639_10000081_pt1 | contig 27068 bp, 22 predicted proteins | sample AntDrymUQ8592106_2_FD_113739 | JGI IMG/M metagenome (GOLD analysis project Ga0136639, IMG submission 113739) | Polar desert sand microbial communities from Dry Valleys, Antarctica - metaG UQ859 (21.06) | ecosystem: Environmental > Terrestrial > Soil > Desert | place: Antarctica: Dry Valley...
GGCGGACTGTTCGGCCAGGATCTCGGAGGCGGCCCTCATGGCCGGAACCACCAGGAACAGGCTGATCGCGAGTGCCGCGGCGTAAAGCACGATCGAGAGCCAGATCCAGGTCGAGGCGAAGGCGGCGTTGTCCCGGAAGCTCAGTGAGCCGAAACCGAAAAGCACGACCAGCACCGACAGCAGCGTGAAGAGATTGGTCGACTTCGCGAGTGAGGCAACCTGGCCGGCTTCCCCGGCGCGCATGGAGCGCATGGCGGACATGGGGAGGATGGCCATGGGCCCGACGATGAAGACGCCGGAGACAATGTGCAGGGTATTGAGCAGAGGTTCCATTACTTCAGCGTAGGCCCCCGTCGTTCACCTACCGGCGAAACGACAGCTGTGAGGGGTTGGCGGCGGCGCGCACCCCTCACAGCTGTCGTTTCGCGGCCGTCACCTCGGGGTGATCATCGGGCAGGGCGTGCCGGGAGCCGGCGCGCAGCAGGATGAGGTTCTTTCGCTCCCAGTCGAGCACGGCCTGTCGCTGCGGATCGATGGCCCGACCTTCCGCGCAGGCCGCCTGGGTTCGTCCACAGACACAGTCCAGTGGCTTGCCCCCGACACCCTGGTGCAACTGCCCGACCCGCCAGAGCACGGCCATCGTCCAGTCGAGTTGGCGCTGCACGAGCTCCGTCTTGCGTTCCGCGCGCCGCACGAGGTCGCTTTCGAGGAGCGCACGCACCCCGGCGCTCTTTGTCTGGTCGGATTCGCCGGCCACGACGCCCCGCAGCTCTGCCACCTGCGCGGTGAGCCCGTCAAGCACCGCGTGCTGCTCGGCATCCGCCACCGCCGACTTCTCGGCGAACTGGCGGTGGTTCTCCTGTTGGTCGGCATACTGCCCGACCCAGAGTTTGATGTGCTCGGCGTCACGGCGCTCGGCCTTCTCCGGCCCCAGATGGTGCAGGCAGGATGCGCAGACCACCTGGTCGGTCGCCGAGGTGAACGTGAACGGCTGCAGCGACTGGCAGCAGAAGCACTGCGCCCGGATGGCCACATACAACGGATACGGGTGGGTCACGATTGGTCCTTCGTTAGCCTTCTTGAGCCCTCTACCGCCGAGCGTACCCAATTCGAGGCAAACCCGGTCACCGGCCGTCGGCGGCGATGGCGACGGATGCCGCGGGTCGCCCCGCGCCTCGAACCGGCCCCTTCTCGCAGCATCCCACCGGGCACGCGTCCGGCCACGGTCCGAGCGCGGTGAGCGCAGAGCGTTCCGGTGCCGTGGCCGGCGTCAATCGCTCGAGCAACAGATCGACGAGCCCCGTCACGAATGTCGGGTGCAGGCCGGGGGTCGGCACGCGCGCAAACTCCATGTCGTGCGCGGCGGCAGTGGCCGCCGCCTCGGTATCGAGGTCCCAGGTGACCTCCATATGGTCGGAGATGAAGCCGATCGGCACCACCACGACGGCCCGCGTTCCGGCCTCGGCGAGAAGGGCGATGGCGTCGTTGACGTCAGGTTCGAGCCAGGGCATGCCGGGCGGGCCCGACCGCGACTGGAAGGCCAGGGACCAGGCCGGGGTGCCGTCGGCCAGCCCAGAGAAAACGGCGGCCATCACCACCTCGGCGACCGCCCGGTGCTGAGCCTCATAGGCACCGCCCGCACCGAAGGCCGACTCGCGTGGGCCGCTGCTCTCGGCATCCTTCATCGGAATGGAGTGGGTCGTGAACAGCACGTGGATATCGTTCGAGGCCAGGCCCTGCCGGGCGAATTCGGTGAGCGCAGTCCGCACGCCCAACACGAACGGAGTGACGAAGCCGGAATGGTCGAAATACGGGCGCACCACATCGATGCGCACGGCGTCGCCGAGGCCGGTGGCGCGCCGCGCCTCGGCCAGGTCGTCACGGTACTGCCGGCAGCTCGAGTAGGAGCTATACGCGCTCGTCGTGAGCGCGAGTAGCCGGGTGTGGCCGGCGACGACGGCCTGGGTCACGGCGTCCCGCAGGTACGGAGCCCAGTTGCGGTTTCCCCAGTACACCGGCACGTCGATGCCGCGGGCGGCGAGTTCGGCCTGGAGCGCATCGCGGAGGGCACGGTTCTGGGCATTGACCGGGCTCACACCGTCGGAGGCGCGGTAGTGGGTGGCCACGGTCTCGAGACGGGCCTCCGGGATTCCGCGGCCTCGGGTGACGTTTCGGAGGAACGGGATGACGTCGTCCTGGCCCTCCGGACCACCGAATCCAAGGAGGATCACGGCGTCGTACCTGGTCGGCTCCGCGCCGGGCACGGGAAGGCTACTCCCGGGCATCGACGAGGGCCGCAGCGTCTGAGCCGGGCTGGAACGGGCAGGCCGGGTCTTCACCCAGCGGGTCGCCACTCGACGCGAACGCGCGGGCTCGGGAGCCACCGCACAGGTCCGCATACTCGCAGCTGCCGCAGCGGCCGGTGAACTCCGTGGCCCGGATCTGTTTGAGCAGCGGGTTGTCCCGGTAGATCTCCGCCAGCGGGGTCGTGCACACATTGCCGAGGCCGAGCGGCAGGAACCCGGCCGGGTAGACCTCCCCGTCGTAGGCCACGAAGACGATGCCCTTGCCGTCGCGGGTCGACGCGGTCTGCGCCCGCGGCAGGCCGGCGGGCGGTCCCATCAGGGTTTCCAGCCTCGCGGACAGGGCGTTGTATGGTGCGCTCGTCGGCGCAGGGTCGCCGGCCCGTCGGCGGGCGACGACGCGTCGGAAGAAGGGCGCCTCGACCGTGCGCACGATGAAGCCGTGCTGGGAGGCGTCGAAGAGGAAGTGGCAGATGTCCTCGTGCTCGGCCGGGGTGACGGCCTCGGTAGAGACGCCGCGGCCAACCTGAACGAGAAAGAAGACCTCCCAGATAGCGGCGCCGGCGTTCTTGATCAGGGCCGCGACATCCGCGAGTTCGTCGACATTAGCACGCATGACCGTCGTGTTGACCTGCACGGTCAGCCCGGCCGCGGCGAGGGCCCTGATCGCGGTCACCGTGTCGTCGAAGTGGCCCGGGATGCCGCGCACACCCTCATGGGTAGCGGCGACTGCGCCGTCAAGGCTGATCGACACCGCCTTGACCCCGCTCGCCACGATCCGTTCGATCATCAGCGGAGTGAGGGTGGGCGTGACCGACGGGGACAGCGCGGTCGGCAGTCCGAGGCCGGTGGCGTAGTCGACGAGTTCGAACAGGTCAGGGCGCATCAGGCAGTCGCCGCCGGTCAGTACGAGAATCGGATACGGTCGGCCGAATCCGGCCACCTGATCGATCAGGTCCTTGCCTGCTGCCGTAGTCAGCTCGCCCGGCAGGGCCTGCATCGTGGCGCTGGCCCGGCAGTGTTTGCAGGCGAGCGCGCAGGCGCGGGTGGTTTCCCAGAACACGAGCATCGGGCGCTTGGCGTAGTCCGGGCCCTTTCCGCGGCGGGCGGCCGGCAGAGTCGGCAGAACAGCGGTTTCGCCGAGGGGAATGCTGAGCCCGTTCATGCGGACACCTCGCTCCGCGGGTGCGTTTCGTCCAGGACCGCCGCGAGCTTCTCGGCGGTGCGCTCGGCATCCGCCACGCAGCTGGCGAGTCCGACCCCGCGGTAGGCGGAACCGGTCAGATAGAGCCCCGGCAGCGCCACAAGCGCCTCGTCGGCCAGGGCCAGCCGGCCCTGATGCCCAACGATGTACTGCGGCATCGACTGCAGCCAGCGCTCGATGTGCTGCTCGGTCGGGCGCCCGGTCAGGCCCATCGCGTCGACCAGCTCGGCGTGCACCTGGCTGACCAGGGTTTCCTCATCGAGGTCCATCCAGCGCTGGTCGCGGCGCCGACCCACCATGCAGCGGATGAGAACGGTCGAGTCATCGGCGAGGTGCGGCCACTTGGCGCTGGACCAGGTGCAGCCGACGATGAGTTTGCCTTCCTCTGGCGGCACCAGGAAGCCCGTGCCATTGAGGTCATGGGCGACGGAGGCGCGCGGGTAGGCCAGGCAGATCGTTGCGACGTCGACGTAGGGGATGCCGGCCAGCGCTGCGGCCAAGTCTGGGGCTTCCTCACGCACCAGGTCCGCCGCGGTGAAAGCGGGTGTCGCCAGTACCACGGCGTCGGCCAGGACGACCGTGCCATCCGTCAGCTTCACCTGGTAGCCGTCGTTCGTGCGGGAGACGGAGACGGCGGCGGTGTCGAGGCGCACATCGTCGCCCACGACGCGGGCGGCCAGGGCGTCGATCAACCGGGCTAGCCCCCCGCGGAGCGTGACGAGGACCGCGCCTCCTGCTCCGGCTGGCTTGGGTGGGGCGTTCTTGCGCCGGTGGCGCAGTCCGAGGTAAAGACTTCGATTCCCGCGGGCGAGCGCCTCGATGTCGGGAGCGGTGCTGCGTGCGCTGAGCTCGTCGGCCCGGCCGGCGTGCACACCACCAAGCAGCGGATCGACGAGCCGGTCGAATACCTGGGCGCCCATTCGCGGTCGCACGAGTTCGGCGATCGTGGGGTCGTCGGGCAGCGCGGCCGGAGCCGCCTTCACCAGGTCCAGGCAGGCGCGGGCCAGGCCGAGCGGCGACAGCAGGCGGGATTTCATCAGGGGCAGCAGGCGGTCGGGGATGCCGAAAAGGGTGCCGGCGGGGAGGCGGCGCAGCGCGCCGCGTGACCAGATCCGTGCACCGGAACCGGCGGGAGCCACGACCATGTCGCTGAGCCCGAGGTCCTCGATGAGTGCCGCCGCCACGGGTGAGCGCACCATCAGCGCGTCAGGTCCGACGTCGACGAGGTGCCCACCGAACCGCTCCGTGGAGATCTTGCCTCCTAGCCGCGCCCCGCCCTCGACCAGGGTGAGGTGCACCCCGTCGCCAAGCCGGCGATGCAGGTAGTGTGCTGTCGCCAATCCGCTGATTCCGCCGCCAACGATGACGACCCGTGGTTGAGAGAGCATTCGACATACCTCCAGCTGCCGGTGAATCCGGAGCAACCGGCAACCTGTGGCAAACTTTGTTGCTTTTATCCTACGGCCGTCATCTTTATTGGACCTGCGGGCGCGGGTGGCGTCAGGTCCGACGTGAGAGCGCGACCGCGGCGACGGCGCGCTCCACCGCCGCGACGGAGAGGGCCACGTCCTCCGCATCCGTCGACCAGTTACTCACCGATACCCGCAGCACGTCACGGTCATGCCAGCGGGAGCCCGACATCCACGCCGTCCCCTCCACGAGCAGCGCCTCGGTCACCCGGCGGGTGCGCTCGTCGTCGCCGAAGCTGACGCAGACCTGGGTGAAGACCACATCGTTCAGCACCTCGGCTTCGGGAATGCGCGCCAGGCCGTCGGCGATCGCCCGGGCATGATCGGCGAGCCGCTCCACCAACGCCACAGTCCCCGACCGACCCAGGGAACGAAGCACAGCCCAGACCGGAATGCCGCGCGCCCGGCGCGAGAGCTCGGGAACCTTCTCGTAGGGGTCGCCCGGGCCGGTCTCGTTGGCGAACAAATAGCTCGTGTGCACCCCGAAGGTGGAACGCACGTCGGCGGGCCGGGCCACGATGGCCATGCCGCAGTCGTAGGGCACGTTGAGGGTCTTGTGCGCGTCGGTGGCCCACGAATCGGCGGTTTCGAGGCCCGCCAGCTGCTCGCTGTAACGCGTGCTGGCGGCGGCCCAGAGGCCGAAGGCGCCGTCGACGTGCACCCAGGCGTCGTGCTGGTGCGCAAGGTCGGTGAGTTCGCCCACCCGGTCGAAGGCGCCGGAATGCAGGTTGCCGGCCTGCAGGCAGACGATCCCAGGGCCCGTGCCCTGGCCGAGCGCGGCCGCCAGGGCGTCGGGGAGCATCCGGCCCTGGTCGTCGACCGCGACGACGATGGGGGCGCCGAGCCCGAGGTAGCGCAGGGCCAGGTCGATCACCGCGTGACGTTCCTCGCCCACGTAGACGGACACGCGCGGCGACCCGGACAGACCGGCGAGAGCGACGTCCCAGCCGACGTTTCCAAGCACGTGGTCGCGCGCGGCAGCCAGACCCACAAAGTTCGCCATGGTCGCCCCGGTGGTGAAGCCGACGTCGGCGCCGGCCGGCAGGCCGAGCAGGTCGAGGATCCAGCCGCCGGCGGCTTCCTCCGCGGCCGCGGTGGCCGGGGTCGCGAAGCGCATGCCGGCGTTCTGGTCCCACGCGCTCACCAGCCAGTCGGCGGCCAGGGCTGCCGGAAGCGTGCCGCCGATCACCCAGCCGAAGAACCGTCCGGAGGGCATCGCCATCAGTCCCGGTTCGGCCAGACGGGCCAACTCATCGATTACCTGCGCCGGGTCCGTCGGCTGCAGCGGCAGAGGCGCCGCGAAGCCGGCAGCGAGGGCGTCTGCGTCCTCCTGCGGCCCGACCGGACGAGTCGGAACCGAGGCGAGCCACGCCAGCGCATGAACGTGTGCCCGCTCCAGCGCGGCGCGGTAATCCTCCGGTTCAGCCGACATGAGGCGAGCCTAGTGCCGGGCACCGGCTAGGGAAAGGGCGCTGCCGAGCACAGATCGATCCGCCACCCAAGCCGGGATCGTGCCGGCCACCACGCCTGACGCCAGGGTGGTCAGCGGCTCAGCGTCCGGCGTTTGACTCTGGGCGCAGCCGGATGAGCCGATGCGGGCCATCCTCTTCCAGCTCGGCCACGTCGCTGCGTGAGGAGAGAAAATCGGTGAAAGAACGGAAGCCGAGCGGCTTCTCGTTGAATGCGGGGTCCATCCGGCGCATCTGGTTCTTGACCGTGCCGGTGTTCAGCCACTCGTCGGCATCGCCTTTCGCGTGACCGATCTGTAAGGCGCGAACGAGGAGCTCCGTCGCGATGGCCTGCGGGTCGATGTCATCGGCCGGTTCCGGCTCATCGAACTGTAAATCGTCGGTGTGCGAAAACATCGGGATCGTCGTCAACGAGCGGGCTCGGCCCGAAGTCGTCTTGGGTTGCGCGACAACAGGCTCCGCAGCCTTCCTGACCGACGGGGGCTTCTCCGCGGGCGCCTCGGCCGGGGGTGCGCTGGCGGTGACCTTTTTTATGCCGGGGAGGGAGTCATAGTCCTCGAATTCGTCGCACGCGGCCGCGAGGGAGGTGCTGGTCGACCCGGCGACTCCGATGCCGACGACGAAGCGACCGAGCCGTTTCGACTTCTGGGCGAGGGCGATGTAGTCGGAATCGCCGGCGACGATGATGATGTGGGTGAGGTCAGGCAGCCGGAAGAGGTCTTCGACCACGTCGACGGCGAGACGGATGTCCGCCCCGTTCTTCGTTCCCCGCGTGGTCGTGGTGAACAGCTGGGTCAGGTCAACGGCTCGCGACATGAGCTGACGTTGATAGCTCGCGTTCACGGGCACTGACCAGTCGGCGTACGCACGATTGACGACCAGCGTGCCGAATGATGCGGCGAAATCAATGATTGCGTTGAAGTCGACCGTCGCGGCGTTCAGCCTCGCGGCAACCTCGGGTTCGGCGTCCGCGTTCGATTTGTCGAAATTGCGGACGCCATCGCGCTGGAAGGCGTTCCGCCCGTGTAGTTGCTGGTAACGAGAGATGACGATGTTGTCGAAGTCGATGTAGAGGCCGACGCGTGAATCGCTCGGTTCAGTCATGGTGGGTTCCTTAGCTCCCGGCGCACGAATCAGTCGCAACCCGGTACTTCAGTCTGCTGCGAGCGATGGGACGACAGCAACTCTCGTGCAGAACCTGCTTGGTGAAACAGCGCCGTCTTCTCGCGCTCGATTGAGCCCGCGATGGCGTCGGGTACACAATGAATCATGGCCAACGTCGATCCATGCCCGGTTTTCTTTCTCTCTGACAGCACGGGCATCACGGCGGAAACGCTCGGGAACACCCTGTTGTCCCAGTTCCCCACCCTGGAGTTCGAACGCACGACCATTCCGTTCATCCTGAACGTGGAACAGGCCCAGGCCGTGGTCGATCTGGTTGATGGGCTGGTGGCGGGCGGCCAGACACCGATCGTGTTTTCCACGGCCGTAACCAGTGACATCCGCAACACCCTCGGCACCTGCCAGGCGACGCTGATCGACCTGCTCGGCACCTACCTCGGCCAGCTCGAGGCGACGCTGTCTACCTCGGCCAGCAACGAGCCCGGGCGAGCGCACGGCCTCGGAAACGCCGCCCGCTACCAGTCCCGCATGACGGCGGTCGAGTACGCGATGGAGCACGACGACGGGCAGAGCCTGCGTGCCTTGGAGAAGGCACAGCTGATCCTGGTGGCCCCGTCGCGCTGCGGTAAGACCCCCACCACGATGTATCTGGCGCTGCAGCACGGCATTTTCGCGGCCAACTTCCCGCTGGTCGACGAGGACTTCGCGCGCGAGGGGCTTCCGAAACCGCTGCAGCCGTTCGTCGACAAGTGCTTCGGCCTCACCACCAATCCGCTGCGCCTGAGCCAGGTGCGCACCCAGCGCCGGGAGGGTTCACCCTACGCCTCCCTGCGGCAATGCGGGTTCGAGCTTCGCAGTGCGGAACGGCTCTATGCCTCCCACGGCATACCATTCCTCAACTCGGCGAGCATGTCCGTGGAGGAGATGTCGGCCATGATCCTGCAGCAAATGAAACTCAAACGCTGACGCGCACGGCCGGCCCGGAACACGGAATCGCGTCTTCACGCGCGAATGACAGACAAGTGAACATGTCAATCAAGTAAACAAATCGCACGTAGGCCGGACAGACCTGACACTATGGGAACAGAGGGCTTATCCATGAGGTGAGCCACCTCACCTCTGTGGCCGCACCTCTGGTCGCACACCTGCAAAGGAGCAGACAACATGACGACAGACATCCTCTGGTTCAGTGAAATCGGACTCACGGACCTGGACCGGGTGGGCGGCAAGAACGCGTCCCTGGGTGAAATGGTGCACAACCTGACCTCGGCCGGTGTCAAGGTGCCGGATGGGTTCGCCACCACCGCCGACTCCTACCGCCGCTTCCTCTCCGACTCCGGTCTGGACCAGCGGATCATCGAGCGCCTGCGGGGCCTTGACATCGACGACGTCACCGCGCTGGCCGCGGCCGGCAAGGAAATCCGCGGCCTCATGCGGGACACGCCCTTCCTGCCCGATTTCGAGGCGCAGATCCGGGACGCCTACGCCGCCCTGGTGGCCAAGCACGGTGGCTCTGACGACCTGTCCTGGGCGGTGCGATCCAGCGCCACGGCCGAGGACCTGCCGGATGCGTCCTTCGCCGGCCAGCAGGAAACGTTCCTGAATGTGCGCGGGATCGAGAACATCCTGCCGGCCATCAAGGATGTCTTCGCCTCGCTCTACAACGATCGGGCGATCGCCTACCGGGTGCACCACAACTTCGAGCACGCCGAGGTGGCCCTCTCGGCCGGAATCCAGCGCATGGTGCGCTCGGACATCGGCTCCTCCGGGGTCATGTTCACGATGGACACCGAGTCCGGCTTCCGCGACGCGGTCTTCATCACCTCCTCCTACGGTCTGGGCGAAGCGGTCGTGCAGGGCGCCGTCAACCCGGACGAGTTCTACGTCTACAAGCCCGCGCTGCAGGCCGGCCGTCCCGCCATCCTCAAGCGCACCCTCGGCGAGAAGGCGCTGCAGATGACCTTCACGCAGAACCGCGAAATCGGTCGCACCATCGATTTCGTCCCCGTCGAGCCCAGCCTGCGCAACCTGTTCAGCATCACCGACGACGACGTGGAAGAGCTGGCCCGGCACGCCCTCCTGATCGAGGCACACTACGGGCGCCCGATGGACATCGAGTGGGGCAAGGACGGCGTCGACGGGGGGATCTACATTCTGCAGGCTCGCCCGGAAACGGTGCAGTCGCGGGCGACCGCGGTGTCACAGAGCCGGTTCAAGATGAAGGAGACCGGCAAGGTTCTGGTCGAGGGCCGCGCCATCGGCCAGCGCATCGGCGCCGGAAGTGTACGCATCCTCTCGTCCATCGACCAGATGGCGAGCTTCGCGACCGGCGACGTGCTCGTCGCCGATATGACCGACCCCGACTGGGAACCGATCATGAAGCGCGCCAGCGCCATCGTGACCAATCGCGGTGGCCGCACGTGCCACGCCGCGATCATCGCCCGCGAACTCGGCATCCCCGCGGTCGTCGGCACCGGGTCTGCCACCGATATCCTCTCCGACGGCGTCCTGGTCACGGTGTCCTGCGCCGAGGGCGAGGCCGGCCTGATCTACGAGGGCATCCTCGACTTCGGCATCGAGGAGACCGCGCTCACCACACTGCCCCCGGCACCGGTGAAGGTCATGATGAACGTCGGCACCCCCGAGCAGGCGTTCACGTTCGCCCAGCTGCCCAACCACGGCGTGGGTCTCGCCCGGCTCGAATTCATCATCAACCGGCAGATCGGCATTCACCCCAAGGCCCTGTTGAACCTGGCCGACCAGCCCGCCGAGGTGGCGCGGGAGATCAACACCCGCATCGCCGCCTACGGCACGCCACGCGAGTACTACATCAAGCGCCTGGCCGAGGGCGTGTCCACGATCGCGGCCGCGTTCGCGCCGGAGACCGTGATCGTTCGGATGAGCGACTTCAAGTCGAACGAGTACGCCAACCTCATCGGCGGGCCGGCCTACGAGCCGCACGAGGAGAACCCGATGCTCGGGTTCCGCGGGGCGTCCCGCTACCTCGAGCCCTCCTTCCGGGACTGCTTCGACCTCGAATGCGAGGCGCTCTCGTTCGTGCGCAACGAGATGGGGCTGAGCAACGTCAAGCTGATGATCCCCTTCGTGCGCACCCTCGACGAGGCTGCCGGTGTCATCGACCTGCTCGCCGAGAATGGGCTGCGGCGCGGGGAGAACGGCCTCGAGATCGTGATGATGTGTGAGCTGCCGGCCAACGCGCTGCTCGCCGACGAGTTCCTCGACTTCTTCGACGGCTTCTCCATCGGCTCCAACGACATGACGCAGCTGGCGCTCGGCCTCGACCGCGACTCGGCGATCGTCGCCGGTGGCTTCGACGAGCGCAACCCGGCCGTGAAGAAGCTGCTCAGCATGGCGATCGCGGCCTGCAAGGCCCGCGGCAAGTACGTGGGCATCTGCGGCCAGGGTCCCAGCGACCATCCGGACTTCGCCGAGTGGCTGGTGGCCGAGGGCATCGACTCCGTGTCGCTGAACCCCGACACCGTGGTGGATACCTGGCTGCGCCTCGCCGGCGTGACCGCGGGCAGCAACCACTTCGCTACGGATGCCGTCGCCACCGACCCCGAGGAGGTCTCGGTCGCCTAGTCGGTCGGGGCGTCAGGTGACAGATCAGTAGACATACGGCTGGGCGGGCTGGTCCGTGGGCGTGATCTCGCTCGGGACAAGGGCGATGGTCTCCTCGCTGATGATGCTCGGGTTGGTGTCGAAGCCGCTCTCGATGGCAACCCAGCTGTCGATCGGGTATTCGTCCTGCCAGCCGGGGTAGTAAACGGGGATACCGACCGGCTGCGCGTCGACGGCGCAGCAGGCCACCACGAAGCGGGCCACGAAGAACACGTTCTCGGGGTCGCTCGTGTCGGGCGTGACGAACCCGGTCACGGTCGCGGTCTTGTCGGCGAAGAAGTCCTCGCCGGCGCCTTGGCGCAGCAGCGAGGACCAGTCCCGCACGGTGAAGGTCGAATAGTCGCCGCCGACGAGGCTGTCGGCCTCGCTCTGAGTGAGATTCGAGGTCGAGCCGTTGAGGTCGCGCTTGGCGACCGTGGCCGTGGTCAGGGTCGCCGGCGGCAGCACCAGCAGGCCCACGGTGGCCGAGACGATGATCAGGATGCTGCCGGCCGACCAGAGCCACGCCCAGCGTCCCCCGCCGTCGTCGAGTAGCTCGTGTTCGTCTTCGGCGGCCGGCACGAGCGCGAACGCTGCCACCACGAGTGCGGCGGCGATCACGGCCATGACCATGGTGAACACGAAGTACCGAGGGTGGATGTAGAGTCCGAGCTGCCCGTTCACCCCCAGCCAGACCGTGGCCACAATGCCCACGATGCTGAGGAGCGCGCCCTGCCAACGCCGCAGGAGTCGTCTAAACGACATAGTTGATCGCCAATCCGAGCGCCGCGGAACAGAGCGCCACAATCAGGGTGAGTTGCACCAGGGTCTTGGCCGTGAAAGTGGTGCGCAGCAGGGCGAGCATCTTGATGTCGATCATGGGGCCGAAGACCAGGAAGGCCACGATGGCGCCGGGCATGAAGGTCGCTCCGAACGAGAGGATGAAGAAGGCGTCGACATTGGAGCAGATCGAGACCACGAAGGCCAGGGCCATCAGTGCCAGCACGGACCAGACCGGGTTGCTGCCGAGGGTCACGAGCACGTCGCGGGAGACGGCGGTCTGGATCAGCCCGGCCAGTCCGGCTCCGATGAAGAGGGCCGGCAGCATCGCGCTGGTCTCCTTCGTGAACAGGCCGGCGCTGCGTTTGATCTTGCCGTCGGCCGCGTCGTGGTGGTCGCCGAGCGCACACGCATCTTGGAACCGGGGGGTGAGCAGGGACTCCGGTTTCGGGTGCCGGCTGTAGATGTAGCCGATCAGGTTCGCAATCAGGAATCCGCCGGCGATGCGCCAGACCAGGATGCCGCTGTCCCAGCCGAAGGCCTGCTGGGTGGTGATGATGGTCACCGGGTTGAGGATCGGGGCCGCGAAGAGGAACGTCATCGATTCGCCGACCGTGAGCCCCTTGGCGATCAGGCCGCGCGCGAGGGGCACATTGCCGCACTCGCAGACCGGTAGCAGCATGCCCAGCAGCGAGAGCACGACCCGTCGTGCGGCCGGGTTCTTCGGCAGGCGGCGCAGCAGGAACCCCTCCGGCAGCCAGATCTGCACCATGATCGACAGCACGATTCCGAGGAAGACGAACGGCAGCGACTCGATGACCACGCTGATCGACAGGGTGACGAAGTCGCGGGCGGTGTCCGCGAGGGTGTCGGCCGGGGTCTGGGGGGCGAAGGCCCGCAGCAGAATGACCAGGCCGATGATGACGAGGCCGACGGTCAGGCCCCGGCCGGGCCTCCGGCGCGCGGCGGGGGGCCGCCCCGCGATGGTCTGACTCATATTCATAATCTTGTGGTTCTTCCGGTCGGTCGCGCTAGGGATCGGTGGCTTTCCGCACGAAATAGTCGATTAAGCGCACCAATCGGGGAGAAACCCGGACACGCTTCGGCTGCTGGTGCCGCGGTCGAGGTCAACCAGGGAGGTCGTCATACCCGAAAACGCGGGCAGGGTCGGATAGTTGTCGCCGAGTCCGGCCGCCGGAATCGTCTCCACCGCAAGGTACTGCCCGTTTGGCGATACACAGAAGTCCCGCACGCGCGACGAGTCCGACGCCGGCATGAAGGCGACGCTCGAGTCGCCGGCGTCGGTGACGGCGATCAGGGAGGCCAGTTGGTTGATGTCGCCGGTCTCCTGCAGGAACAGGCGGGCGTAGCGCCCCTTCTCGTTCAGGAGCACGAGCTTGCCGGGATAGGCGCTACCATCGAGCAGGCTGGAGGCAAGGTCAAGGGTGGTCACGGCCCCGTCGGCGAGGTCGATCGTCGAGCCCTGGTCAGGGTCGGCAACAACGAGCGCGCGGGTGCCGGGCACGAACCCGCGCATCTCGTCATGCTCGCCCAGCGGAGTCAGAAGGGCGTCGCCGAGCATGTCGATCAGGAACAGTGTCTGCCCCGCGTTCTGCACGACGAGGGAGGTGCTGTCCGGCACGAACCCCAGGTCCATCACCGTCATCGGCAGGCCGTCCACCCCGGTGACCTCGGCCGGGAGGCCCGAGTACTCCGTCAGGTCGTACACGAACGGGGTGCGGTCGTAGCGCCGCCCCTCCGCGGCCGGGGCGCTGGTGAAGGTGTATGCGATCAGGTGTTTCGATGGGGAGGCCGCCAGGTTCTCGATGACGCCCGCGCTCGGCACGGGCACCTGAACGTTCTCCCCGCCAGCGAACGAGACCACTTCAAGGGTTGCCGTGTCGTCTTCGGCGAGCGTGACGGCAGCGAGGTGGTTTTCCAGGGCGACATACTGCTGGATGCGCGGGGCGCTGAACACGATGTCACCGTCACCTCGGCCCTGCAGGGTCGTGCGGCGCACTGTGTCGGGCCGTTTAGCACCGGCGTCGCCCACCCGGCTGTCCCGCTGCAGCGCATAGATGTCAATATCCGGGGTCGTGAACTCGTAGTCCAGGGTGGAGGTGGCGCTCTGGGTGGTGCTCGCGACATCCGTCACCGTCACCGTGTAGACGGTGTTGTATCGCAGGATGCCGGCGAACTCCACGGTGAGGGCGCGGTCGGTGACGCTCGTGGAGACCTCCGTGGCCGGAGAAACCGTCACCTGGCCAGCCTTAACCTCGGCCAGCGGCTGGTTCGCGGTGAGTAGCAGGCGAGGGTTGCCACGCGCGACGGCGGCTTCGAGGTTGATCTCGGCGGAGGCCAGGCGGGGACCTTGCTTGAAGTTGGCCACAGCGAGGCCGGCCACCAGCAGAATGAGGACCGCCACCGTGGCCGAAAACAGCCGCCGGAACCGGCGGGCCGCCAGCCGAACGGAGCGCGCGGCAGCGGCCGGCTCGGGGGCGGCCGCGTGCGCGCTCGATTCGCGGTTCATCCGATCAATCGTACCGGGCGGTGCCCGGGGCACGGCGCTGAAGCGGGTGCGCACACGAGGCGCCGTGGTCACTCGTCGCCGAGGTCCCAGCGTGGGAACGGGTCGTGCAGGGCCCGCCATTCCAGCGGCCCGCCGATGAACTCACGGTCGCTGAGGAGGCAGGCGTCCAGGTTCGCCGCGAGGCGCGCGCGATCGAGGTCGCGGCCGAAGAAGGCGATCTCCTGTCCCCACGGTGACTCGGGATCGTTCGATCCCATGCTGGTGGGCTCGAAGGCCAGCGTTGGCCCGGCGCTGTTCCACGATCCGACTGTGGACGGGCGTGAGGCCAGGCGGAACAGGCCGCGGGCGCGCAGGATCTCACCGGCGTCCGAGGAACGGTTGGCCAGGAAGTCGGACAGCCGGCCCGGGTGGAACGGGCGTGGATCTCGGTAGACCACGCACGACAGCCCAGAGGGGCTGGAAGCCAACAGCCCCTCCCCATTGAGCTGACGGATCCAGCCGGGGCTCTGCTGCAGCCAGGCCAGCATGTTCGCCCGTGGCGGTAGCCAGGGGCTCACCGCGCTGCGCCCGTGCTCGGCGAAGACCACAAGGCTCGACGGGTTCAGTAGTCTAACGAAGTCACGCAGGTCGGCGCAGTCGGCCGCCGTGGCCAGGTCGGTCTTGTTGATCACCACGACGCTGGCCCACTCGATCTGCTCCACGAGCGCGTCCGCGAGTGTGCGGTCGTGCGCGCCGTGGGCGAGGCAGGTGACGGGTGGCAGGGGCGCGAGGGCATCACTGCGGATGTCTTGCCAGAACCGGGACGCGTCCAGAACACTCACACAGCTGCCGAGCCTCAGCGGGGCCAGATCGGGCGGCAGCACCCCGTCCATGCCGGCCGCGAGAACGCTCATCGCCACCTCGAGCGGGCCGGCGGAGGGATGGATCTCCATCATCAACTGCGCCGGGCCCTGGGCCGGCAACCCTCGGGGTACCGAGCGATCGCCCCTGCAACGGCATCCTGATCTGCAGCATCGAGGCTAACCGTGATGGCCCCGCTGACCCGGGCAATCGAGGTTTTGCCCGCGCCGCAGAGTCCGCTGACCAGGTTCACGGTGAAAAAAGGGGAAGGCGTCATGGCTGTACTCTAATTGATATTCATTCTCAATAAGAAACGAAGTCAGAAACGAGGAGCCATGAAGGTTCGCAATTCGCTCAAGGCACTGAAGAAACTCCCAGGCGCCCAAATCGTGCACCGCCGGGGCCGGGTGTTCGTGATCAACAAGAAGAACCCGCGTCTGAAAGCCAGACAGGGCTAGCCGCTCCCTGGCGCGTGCGCCGGACCCGCAGTGAGTCAGGTGCGTGTGCTCCGGGTGGACGACCAGTTGAACCCCGCAAGCGAAACGGCGAGTACGGCCGCCAACACCAGCGCGCTTGCCGGGGCAAGCACCACCCGGGGTGAGGGCGATGCCGGGCAGCCTGAGCATGGAGTGCCGGAAGATCGGACCGATCACCGCCGGGGCGAGATAGCGCAGCAGGATGCGGGTCGGCCCGACCCCGAGCACCGGCAGGATGCCGCTGTGTGGCTGGGCCGTGGCCTCGAGCACGAGCGCTCCGGTGTGGGCAGCGAGCGGAGCCCAGCTGACCAGAGCGACGGCGATCGCCGCACCCCCAATCGACGGACTCCAGAGGGCGGTCGCCACGATTCCAACCAGGATCGGCGGCGCGGCATTCGTCACCTCGAGAGGCCCGACGGAGGCGTGCAGGAAGAGCCCCACAAGGATTCCCAACACGAGACAGACCAACACTACGGCCGGCGCCGTGCCGAGGGGGATCACGGCCCCGTGGCCGAGCCGGCCAAGGAGGTCGCGGCCACTCACATCCGCTCCGAACGGCAACAGCCAGGACGGCGCGGCCAGCTCGGCGTGGGCAGAGGTGTACGCATCGCGCAGCAGCCCGGCCCCGATAGTGAGGGCGAGCAGCACGGCGGCGGTCGCCGGAACCACGGCGTCGCGCCGACGGGACGGAATCCTGAAGTCGGGCACAGGAAGCGAGCCCAGCCGCAGCGCGGGCCCGAGCAGCGCGCGCCGGAGCAGCCCGACGTCGTCGATGGCCTGCCGCACGAGTCGATGTGGTCGCCGATGATCCCGAGCCGGCGGAGCGGTTCACCCACGAGCTGCTCGACGCTCATGCGCGGCTCGAGGCTGGCCGCGGGATCCGGGGGGACGTCCTGCACCCGGCGGTCGCCGAGGCGGAGCTCGCCCATCGCTGGCCGCTCGAGGGCGAGCAGCACGCGGATCAGGGTCGACTTGCCGGACCCCGAACGGCCGACGAGCCCGACCGTCTTCCCGCGGCCGACCGAGAAGCTGACCCCGGCGAGGGACGGAACGGTCGTTCGGCGGCGGGACAGCCCGCGGGCCGGCGTCCGGTATCCGTGGCTCAGGCCGGCCATCGATCCCTGCTCCACCACGCGCCCGTGCTGCAGCACGATGGCGCGGTCGCAGAAGGAGGCGGCCACGGGCAGGGAGTGGGTGATGAGCAGGATGGAGGCCCCGTGCTCGATGCCGTAGCGGCGGAGAACGGCGATCGCGCGGGCCTGGTTCACGACGTCGAGGGCGGTCGTGGGCTCATCGGCGATCAGCAGCCGGGCCTGGCAGGCAAGAGCGAGGGTGATCCACACCCGCTAACGCTGCCCGCCGGACAGCTCGGCCGCGTAGCCGGCCAGGGCCCAACCCGCCGAGCACGGCCGCCGCCGTGAGTGACTTTCCGGAACCCGAGGCACCCAGGAGCGCGACCCGCTCTCCGGCCTCAACGGTCAGGCTGACCCCCCTCGACCAGCCGCGGGAATCTCCGGCAGCGCAACCGGGAAAATCGGCGCAGCGGACTCGGGGGCATAGGATCGTTGGTGTATTCAGGCGCATGCAGCCCTAGACCTGGTCCGCATCGTCGTCAATCGCGTTCTCGCCGCGTTGGCGCACATCACGTCGATCCCCCCTGATCGAGATCGTGACCCCATGACCGATTCGATCAGACCCCCCTGTCTGAGGACCTACCGAGCAAGGCACCAGTTATGACTTCTACGCGATTCCCCCGGTCGCGCGCAGAAACGCGCGACCGGCTCCTGTCCATGCGCGGCGTGCTCTTCGACCTCGACGGGGTGCTCACGCCCACCGCCGATGTTCACATGGCTGCCTGGTCGCGCCTGTTCACCCCCTTCCTCGAGGAACAGGGAGTGAGTCCCGCTTACAGCGACGCCGACTACTTCCAGTACATCGACGGCAAGCCGCGCTACGACGGCGTGCGGTCGCTGCTCGCCTCCCGCGGCATCCTGCTGCCCGATGGCGATCCCACGGATGCCCCCGAGCGCAGCACCGTCTGCGGCCTCGGCAACCGTAAGAACGATGCGTTCAACGAGACCCTCGCCGAAGACGGTGTCACGCCCTACCCGGGATCGATCGAGTTCCTCGACTACGTCGTGGCCGCCGGCCTCGCCGTGGCTGTCGTCACCAGCTCGCGCAATGGCGAGAAGACCCTCGCGGCCGCCGGCATCCGGGGCCGCTTCGAGATCGTCGTCGACGGTCTGCTCTCCGCCAAGCGCGGTCTGGCCGGCAAGCCGGCCCCCGATACCTATGAGCTCGGCGCCCGGCTGCTCGGCCTCGATGCCGCCCAGTGCGTCGTCGTCGAAGACGCGCACTCGGGAATTCAGGCCGGCCGCGCCGGCAACTTTGGTCTCGTACTCGGAGTGGACCGTGGCGTGGGCGCGCAGACCCTGCTCGACGCCGGTGCCGACGTCGTCGTGCCTGACCTGCACGATTTGCTCCCCCACGCCGAAACGGAGGCCGGCGCATGAACCGGAAGACTGACACGAACGACCCGTTGGACCGCAACCGGTTCCCGATCGATGAGTGGGCCCTGGTCGAGAAGGACTTTTCCGGCGACGACATGGGCCGCACCGAGACACTCTTCGCGGTGGGCAACGGCTACCTCGGACTGCGCGGCAACGTGGACGAGGGCCGGGACGGCCACGCCCAGGGCACTTTCATCAATGGGTTCCACGAGACCTGGCCGATCCGGCACGCCGAAGAGGCCTTCGGCTTCGCGCGCGTGGGGCAGACCATCGTCAACGCGCCGGATGCCAAGATCATCCGCATCTATGTCGACGACGAGCCGCTCGTTCTGACCCTCGCGGACCTGCTCAGCTACGAGCGCCGCCTCGACTTCGCCGGCGGCGTCCTCTCCCGCTCCCTCGAATGGCGCACGCCCTCAGGCAAGCGCGTGCTGATCCAGTCGCGCCGCCTGGTGTCGTTCACCGAACGCCACCTCGCGATCATCGAGTACGAGGTGACGATGCTCGACGCCGACGCGTCGGTTGTCATCTCCAGCCAGATCCTGAACCGCCAGGACGGCATCGGTGAGTACGACGCCCCCAAGCCCACAAACGGCAAGGACTTCGACCCGCGTAGGGCTGAGTCCTTCACCGATCGTGTGCTGCGCCCCCGCTTCAAACGGGCCTCCGACGGCCGCTACATTCTCGGCTTCCGCTGCACGAACTCGGGCATGACCATCGCCTGCGCCGCCGATCACCAGCTCGAGACGCTCAACGAGTACGACGAGGCCTCGCACCTCGGTGATGACATCGCCAAGCACGTCTACCGCATCAAAGCCAAGCAGGGCCAGTCCATCCGGCTGACCAAGACCCTGAGCTACCACACCTCCACCGGAGTGCCCACGCACGAGCTCGCCGACCGTTGCGACCGCACGCTCGACCGCGCCGTGGCGGCCGGCACCGAGCACTACGTCACCGAGCAGCGCGACTGGCTCACCGCTTTCTGGGCGCGCACGGATGTCGAACTCGCCGGCCAGCCGGCCCTCCAGCAAGCCACCCGGTGGAACTTCTTCCAGCTCGCGCAAGCGTCCATGCGAGCCGACGGCCAGGGCGTGTCCGCGAAGGGTGTGTCCGGCTCCGGCTATGGCGGCCACTACTTCTGGGACACGGAAGTGTACGTGCTCCCGTTCCTGACCTACACGTCGCCGAACGCCGCGCGCAACGCGCTGCGGTTCCGGCATGCGATGCTCGATCACGCCAGGACCCGCGCCACCGAGCTGAACCAGCTGGGCGCGCTGTTCCCGTGGCGCACGATCAACGGCCTGGAGTCGTCGGCGTACTACGCCGCCGGCACCGCGCAGTACCACATCGACGCTGACATCTCCTATGCGCTCAGCCAGTACGTGTCGGCCACCGGCGACGAGGACTTCCTCTCCCGCGAGGCGATCGACATCCTGGTGGAGACGGCGCGCATGTGGGTCGACCTCGGCTTCTGGCGCGGCAACGGCAACGATGTCTTCCACATCCACGGTGTCACCGGGCCCGACGAGTACACGACGGTCGTCAACGACAATCTGTACACGAACATCATGGCCCGCTCGAACCTGCGGGCCGCGGTCAAGAGTGTGCGGCGATTGCGTGAGGTCGACATCGCGTCCTACGACTTCATGGTCGCCCGCCTCGCACTCGACGAGGCCGAGATCATCGAGTGGTCTTTTGCCGCGGAAGCGATGCACATCCCCTTCGACAAGACTCTGGGCATCCACCCGCAGGACGCCCAGTTCCTCGAGAAGGAACGCTGGGACCTCTCGCAGACCCCGCCGGCCAACCGTCCGCTGCTGCTGCACTATCACCCCCTCGTGATCTACCGCTTCCAGGTGCTCAAGCAGGCGGATGTCGTGCTCGCCCTGCTGCTGCAGGGTGACCAGTTCACGCCGGAGCAGAAGCGCGCCGACTTCGACTACTACGACCCGATCACCACGGGTGACTCGACGCTGTCCGACGTCGTGCAGTCGATCATCGCGGCCGAGGTCGGTTACCACGAGCTCGCGCTCCAGTACTTCACCTCAGGTCTGTTCGTCGACCTCGCCGATCTGCACCACAACGCGGCGGACGGCGTGCACGTGGCATCCGCCGGCGGTGTCTGGAGCGCGCTCGTCTACGGCTTCGGTGGCATGCGCGACCACGGTGGCAAGATCACCCTCGACCCGCGGTTGCCCGAGACTTGGGAGGCGTTGACCTTCCGAATCACGCTCCGGGGCACCCGGCTGCGCGTGGACGTGCGGCAGATCGAGGTCAACCTCACGGTCGAAGAGGGTGTCGACGTCATGCTGGCCGTGCGCGGCGTCTCCGTTATCGTGCGGATGGGCCTGCCGGTCACGGTCCCGCTGGCCCACCAGGGCCCGCGCGACCCGGGAGCACCCTCGCGGGAGCTGGTCGAGGGTGGGCGCCGGGCCGACGGTACCGTCATCACGTCATCGATCCCGACCATCGCGCACTCCGCCGAGTTCCTGGAGCCGAACGACTAGCAGTAGCTCCCCCGCGCTCACGCAGGAGGGACCCCCGGCGCACTGCGTCGGGGGTCCCTCCGTTCAGGGCGCAATCAGGGCTGCCTGGATGGCCGCAGCGTAGGCCCGGTAACCTGCAGGGGTCGGGTGGAAGGCGTCCACGTTCAGCGGTATCTGGGGTGAGTTGACCCATGAGTCCTGGTTTCCGATGGCGTGGCCCTCGAAGGCCGCTGACACATCGACGTATTCGATGTTGGCGTTCGGTGGGACGGTCACCTGCTCCACAACCATCTGGATGGTCCGGTTCAGCAACACCGTGGCACCGTTGATCTGGGCGATCAGCGGGCCGAGCTGCGGGTCAGTCGAGGGGGCGAAGAGCAGCGGGTAGCCGGTGACGACCACACGGGCGTTCGGGGCGGCCGCCGCAACCTGGGAGTATGTCGACGCCAAGCTGCCTGCCAGCCCAGGTAGCCGGGCAGTGGCATCGCCGATGGCGGTGAGGCACTGGGTTTGATCCCCGAGAGTACACGCCGCCGCGACGCCGGCGACATTGAGGTCGTTACCGCCCACGGTCAGGGTCACCAGGGTAGTCCCGCGGTTCAGTGCCGAAAGCTGTGTGGCGTTGACGATACCGGTCGTGGCCTGGGCGCAGCTGACGTTGCGCAGCAGGTTGGTTCCCTTCACCGCGTCGAGGAGGGCCGGGTACCCGTTCGGGCTCCGCAGGCAGGCGCCCGTATAGCCACCGCCGCCTTGCCCGGCCGCGTAGGAGTCACCGAGGGCGACGTATTTATTGACCGGGGCGGTGGGTGCGGCAGAGGCCGGAAGGGCGCCCGCCGCCAACACACCAGAAGCGGCGAGCACGGCGGCGAGCATACTGGACAGGAGGCGGATTCGGGTTTTCATGGCCTGACCCTACTCCTATACCACGCACCAGGCACAGGACTATTTTTCGTGCGAACTCGCCGCATCCGCTGCCTCGCGACGCTCAGGCGGTGGGGGGCACGTAACGGTAGTACTCGATGCCCTGGTCGTAGAAGTCGGGGCCGTTTGCGGTTCCGAGGTGGTCGACGACGAACTGATCGTCGGCCGGAGCAGGCACGAGGTCGCCGGGGCGCCCCTCGTGCAGCGCGATGTACTGCGCCTCGGTCAAGTCGACCGGGCCCTGCAGCGCGGTCTCGAAGTTGATGCGCGCGGCGGCGGCCTGCCAGCCCGCGGCGACCCGCATCGGGAGAGCCTCCGCGGCGTCGCCGCTGCCGTAGCCGAGCGCCAGCCATTCCTGGCCGGCGAGGTCGAGGCCATCCGTCAGCGCGTGCCGTAGACCGGAGGCCAGCCAGGCCGGCAGGGCCGCGGTGTAGAGGTTGCCGAGGTCGCGCATGGAGTCGGAGCCGAGGCCGAGCTTCTCACTGACCAGGGTGTTCCAGAGCTCGGTGCTGCGCAGGTGCTGACGCAGTCGGCGGGACAGCGGGAAGACGTCGCCGGTGATCTCGCCGATGTCGGCCCCGTTGCCGTGGAACGGGGAGGGTGCGCACAGCTCGGCGAGCAAAAGGTCGGCGTCGATTCCGGCATCCGCACAGTGCGCGCGCAGCTGGTCCCGGCCCGATTCCTCGTCGGCCGCGAGCGTGAACAGGTAGGCCATCACCCAACCGGTCGCCGGCATCTGGTGGTACGGGCGGTGCATGAACACCCGGTCGACCTCATCGAAGTAGTCACGAGCATTCCCGGGGCGCTTTCCGAGCATGGCCGTCATCGCGTGGTGGGTGGCGTCGATGTAGCAGCTGGTCGAGTAGCGGCCGTTGAACACGGGCAGGTCCTGCATCTGACCGTCGTCGCGGGGCGGCTGGCCCCGAAAACGAGCGAACGGCTTGCGGAAGTCCGCCACCCGGTAGTCGGAGTCGCTGCCTGACCCTGCCAGATCCACTTCCAAGAGGCGGGCCTCGCTCTCCAGGAGAACGGCGACGGCGCCGGCACCCTGGGTGGGCTCGCCGCTGCCACCGCGGGCGTATTCGGCGATGTCGGCGGAGACGACGATGGCCTGGCGGCCCACGCCATCCGTCGCCAGGTAGCGTAAGGCGGCCTTGATGCCGTAGACGCCGGCGAGGCAGGCCTGCTTGAACTCGGGTACCTCGCAGTCGCGCGCCAGCAACGGCAGACCATGGGCGGAGAGGGCGTCGTTGACCATTCCCTTGACGATGACCGCGCCAGCCGAGTTGTCGCTGCTGGATTCGGTGCCGAGAGCCAGAAGGCCCACCTGCGCGGGATCGATGTCATAGTCACGAATCAAACGCCACACCGCGTTCGCCGCGAGCGTGTACACGCTCTGGCCGGGGCCGCGCATGCGGAAGCTGCGCCCGACGACGTTCTTCACCTTCCCCCACGGCTGGTCGTTCCAGTCGCACCAGGCTTCGAGCTGCACCCGGTAGGGCGGCACGAACAGGGAGAATCCACTAATTCCAGGCGTCAACAGTTTTCCACTTCAGGTTTGGCGTGGTCGTTCACCCACACCGGGTCTCAAACGCACCATTCCATTATCATCGGATCGGTCGGTGAAAGTGGTGACCAGGTGCAGATCGGAAGGCAGAAAACCGGCACGCCCCGGCGTCGCGGGGCTCCGGGAAGCTACTAAAATCGAGTGAACCCGATCGGAGCACCACTGTGGACCAACCCCTCGATGGTGGCGCCACCGCCGTGGCCCGCGCGCACAGCAACATCGCCCTCGTCAAGTACTGGGGCAAGCGCGATGCCGCACTGAACACGCCGGCGGTCGGCTCGATCTCCGTCACGCTCGACGCGCTCCACACCGACACCCGCGTCACGTTCCGACCGGACCTGGCCGCCGACGAATTCTGGCTGGCCGGAGCCCGCAGCCCGGTCACGCGCATCAGCCGCGTTCTCGACCTGGTGCGTGGGCATGCCGCCGGCAGCGGACTTCCGACCGCCGGCCTGAACGCCGTCGTGTCGTCGACGAACAACTTTCCGACGGGGGCCGGCCTGGCCTCGTCGGCATCCGGGTTCGCCGCCCTCGCGGTGGCCGCGACCGGCGCCGCCGGCCTCACCCTGCCCGAGCGCGAGCTGTCGATCCTGGCCCGCCACGGCTCCGGCTCGGCAGCCAGGTCGATCTTCGGCGGCTTCGCCGAGATGCACGCCGGCACCGCCGTCGACGGCTCGGACGCCTACGCGGAGCAACTGCTCGACCGGGCAGCCTGGCCGCTGATGGTGGTCGTGGCGATCACCGAACACGGCGAGAAATCGATAAATTCCACAATCGGCATGAACGAGAGCAAGGCCACCTCGCCGTTCTACCCGGCCTGGCTCGACTCGGCCGACGACGACCTCGTCGAGATGCGCGACGCCATCCGTGACCGCGATTTCGCCCGGCTCGGGGAACTCTCCGAGTACAACTGCCTGAAGCTGCACGCCCTGATGCTCACAACCCGGCCCGCGCTGATCTACTGGAACGCCGCGACCGTCGCCGCGATGCACGCCGTGCGGGCCCTGCGCGCCGCAGGCGTGCCGGCCTACTTCACCATCGACGCCGGTCCACAGGTCAAGGTGCTCTGCCTGCCGGGCGACGCCGCCGCGGTGCAACAGGCGATGACGCTCGTGCCGGGGGTGCACGAGGCGCGCATCAGTGCGCTCGGCCCGGCCGCCTACCGGCTGGAGTGACCATGGCGATGGCGACGATCCGGGCGTCCGCGCCCGGCAAGCTCTTCCTGCTGGGCGAATACGCCGTGCTCGAGGGTGCACCGGCCCTGGTCACCGCCGTCGACCGGCGGGTGGAGGTGACGATCGACCTGTCCCCTACCGGGTTCTGGCACCTCAGCGCGCCGAATCTCGGCATCCGCAACCTGGCGCTGGGCACGGATGGTGCCCTCCCGGCCGGCCTCACCGACCAGCAGCGCACCCACCTCCGCGTCTTCGAAGAGGTTCGCACGGCCGTGCAGGCCGCAGCGCTGCAGGCCGGGCACGCGGCCGGCTCTACCCCGCCGCTCGCGATCACCATCGACAGCAGCGCGCTCTCCCGGGGCGGCCACAAACTGGGCCTCGGCTCCAGCGCCGCCACTGCCGGCGCCCTGACCGACGCCCTGACCCGCACCCTGGGCTTGACCCTTGACCGCGACGAACTGTTCCGTCTGGCCCACGCCGCCCACCAGAGCGCGCAGAACGGCGCCGGCAGCGGCGGTGACGTGGCCGCGAGCGTGCACGGCGGACTGATCAGTTACACCCCGGGCACCGCACCGGTGCCGCTCCGCTGGCCGGAGGAGCTCTCTATCTCGGCCGTCGTCACCGGTGAGGGCTCGCTGACCACCCGCCTGGTGGGCCGCGTGGCCGACTACGCCGCCGAGAACCCTGCCCAGCATCGGGCCGACCTCGCCCGGCTGAAGCACCTCGCCGGGAAGGCCGAGGCAGCCCTGGCGAATCCGGCCGATTTCCTGCGCCTGGCCTCCGACTACTTCGCGGCCCTGTCCCAACTCGATCACCACGCCCAGGCCGGCATCGTGAGCGAGCGGCACCGCGAACTGCACGCCCTCGCCGCGGGAGAAGGCGGCGTCTTCAAGACCAGCGGGGCTGGCGGCGGCGACGTCGGCCTGGCCTTTAGCTACAGTGGAGAACCCACCGAGCGACTCGCCGGGGCACTCGCCCGGGCCGGGGCCGCCGTCGTCCCGCTCGGCTTCTTCGCCGCCGGCCTACAGGGAGGCATCGCGTCATGAGCCGGTCCCGCATCCCCCGCTTCTACCAGATGTCGGTCAGTGACCGCATCGCGCTCCTCACGCAACGGGGCGTGCTGACGGCAGATGCCGCGGCGGCGCTCCAGAGTGGAACGTCCGCCCTCGACGTGGCGGCAGCCGACCGGCTGATCGAGAACGTGATCGGCGTGTTCTCGCTGCCGATGGGACTCGGCCTGAACTTCCAGATCAACGGCCGCGACTACCTGGTGCCGATGGTGGTCGAAGAACCCTCCATCGTCGCCGCGGTCAGCTCCACGGCCCTGCTGGTGCGCCAGGCCGGCGGCTTCACGAGCGTCGCCGACGAGCCGCTGCTGATCGGCCAGATCCAGGTCGTTGACGTCGCCGATCCCGAGCGTGCCCGGGCCGACCTGCTCGCGCGTGGCGACGAGCTCGTGCAGCTGGCCAACAGCGGGCATCCGAACATGGTGGCGCGCGGCGGCGGCGCGCGCAGCGTGGAGGTCTTCCTGCGCGGCGCAACCGCTCAGAACGGCGAGCTGCTCGTCGTGCACCTGCTGGTCGACACCCGCGACGCGATGGGCGCCAATCTCGTCAACTCGATGTGCGAACGGCTCGCCCCGCTGGTCGAGGAGATCAGCGGCGGCCGCGTGTTCCTGCGCATCCTCTCCAACCTCACCGACCAGGCGCTGGTGCGCGCCCGCGCCGTGATCCCGCTCGCGCTGCTGGAGACCGCCGATTTCCCCGGCGAACGCGTGCGCGACGGCATCGTGCTCGCGAACGAGTTCGCGGCGATGGACCTCTACCGGGCCACCACGCACAACAAGGGCATCATGAACGGCATCGACGCCGTCGCCCTCGCGACCGGAAACGATTGGCGGGCGATCGAGGCGGCAGCCCACACCTATGCGGGGCGCGGCGACGGCTACGGCCCGCTCACCACCTGGAGCGTGAACGGCGCCGGCGACCTGGTCGGCGAGCTGACCATCCCCCTGAAGGTCGGCACCGTCGGTGGCCAGGTGGAGTCGAACCCGGCCGTGCGGCTCGCCCACTCGATCCTCGAGGTATCCTCGGCTGCCGAGCTGGCCGAGGTGATGGCCGCCGTAGGGCTGGCCCAGAACCTGGCGGCTCTCAAGGCCCTGTCGACCAACGGCATCCAGCACGGCCACATGCGACTGCACGCGCGGGCAGTGGCGGCCGCCGCCGGCGCCAATGGAGCCCGGTTCGAGGAGGTCGTCGCGAGGCTCCTCGCCGACGGCGAGATCAAGGTGTGGAAGGCGCGCCAGATCATGCAGGACCTCGACGAGGGTGGCGAAGCCGACCGGGCCATCGATCCGGCCGCCACGGATGCCGGGTCGGGCACCGCGGCATCCGTCACCTTGCCTCTGCCACACCATGCACCCACGCCCACCGCTCCCGGCCCGGATGCCCACCTCGGCTACGGCAAGATCATCCTGATGGGCGAGCATTCCGTCGTCTACGGCTACCACGCGATCGCAGCCCCGATCGGGCTGTCGGTGCGCGCGCAGGTCACCCGCCAGGCGTCGCTCCGCGAACCGGTCATCGCCGACTGGGA
>Ga0136639_10000082_pt1 | contig 26997 bp, 41 predicted proteins | sample AntDrymUQ8592106_2_FD_113739 | JGI IMG/M metagenome (GOLD analysis project Ga0136639, IMG submission 113739) | Polar desert sand microbial communities from Dry Valleys, Antarctica - metaG UQ859 (21.06) | ecosystem: Environmental > Terrestrial > Soil > Desert | place: Antarctica: Dry Valley...
GAGTTGGACCGGGGCCCGTTAAGGGCGATTCTGCGCGGAGCGGGAATAGAGGTTGACGAGTTTACTGGGCTGCTCAACTGACTTGAGAGGAGGGACGAGCCCGGATGCGCCGATGAGGATCAATCTATGGGCCCCAACCGGGAGGGTATTGACTCCGGGACCCCAGAAGGAATAGGCTCATCTTCGGGAGACTGTGATGATTCAGCTCAAAGTAAATGGTTCGGCCAGGAAGTTTGACGGCGATCCGGAGATGCCGCTTTTGTGGTACCTGCGTGATGTGCTCGACTACACGGGAACAAAGTTCGGCTGCGGAGCCGGGCTGTGCGGCGCGTGCACCGTCCACGTGAACGGCGACGCGACCCGCAGTTGCGTCACGACGATGAAAGACGCCGCCGGCAAAGCCGTCACCACCATTGAAGGGCTGGGGGCGAAGCAGGAGCATCCTCTGCAGGCCGCGTGGAAACAATGCAATGTTTCGCAATGCGGATACTGCCAGAGCGGGCAGATCATGCAGGCGGCCGCCCTGCTGAAGGCGAAGCCGAAGCCGTCCGATGCGGACATTGATAGCGCGATGCAGGGGAATATCTGCCGGTGCGGGACGTACCAGCGTATTCGGCAGGCGATTAAGATTGCAGCGGAGGTGAAGGCATGAACCGGATTGAACGGGTTTCGCGGCGGGGTTTTCTAGGCACGGCGTTCGGCGCAGGGGCGCTGGTGCTGGGCGTGCAAATGAACGAAGCCGAAGGCGCGACGCCGGCTTGGATGCCGAGCGTCTACCTGGGCATTGAACCGAACGGGACAGCCGTGATCGTGGCGCATCGTTCGGAGATGGGAACGGGCATTCGGACCGTGCTGCCGATGGTGGTGGCCGATGAGCTCGAAGCCGATTGGAAGAAAGTACGGGTGGAGCAGGCGCTGGGCGATGTGAAGTACGGATCGCAGAATACGGACGGTTCGTGCTCAATCCGCGATTTCTACGATGCGATGCGGGAGGCGGGGGCGACGGCGCGGCTGATGCTTGAGCAGTCCGCTGCCAAGAAATGGAACGTGCCGGTGGAGGAGTGTAAGGGGCAGAACCATTTTGTGGTCCATGCCAAGAGCGGGAAGAAGGCGGGCTATGGGGAGCTCGTGAAGGTGGCTGCGACGCTGCCGGTGCCGAAGAAGGGCGAATGGAAGCTGAAGCCGGAGAGCGAGTTCCGGTATATCGGCAAAGAGATGCCGACGATGGAGCAGGCTGACCATACGCGCGGCGCGGGCATGTTCGGAATTGACGCAAAGATGCCGGGAATGTTGTATGCGTCGATTGAACGGCCGCCGGTGTTGGGCGCGAAGTTGAAGAGCTTCGATGACGCGGCGGCGAAGCAGGTGAAAGGCGTGGTGCGGACGGCGACGATTGAGGGGTTCAAGCCGCCGCACAACTTCCAGGCGCTGGGCGGGGTGGCGGTGTTGGCCGATAGCACCTGGGCTGCGGCGCAAGGCCGGAAGAAGCTGAAGGTGGAATGGGACCTGGGTCCGAATGGCAGCTTTGATTCGGCGAAGGACAAGGCCGAGATCATGGCGAAGGCGATGCAGCCAGGTAAGGTGGTTCGGAACATCGGCGACGTGGATAAAGCGTTTGCCGGGGCGACGAAGCTGCATGAAGCGTCGTACTATGTGCCGCTGCTTTCGCACGCTCCGATGGAACCGCCGGCGGCGGTGGCGGAGTGGAAGGATGGCAAGGTGGTGACTTATGCCGCGACGCAGAATCCGCAAGCGGTGCAGGAATCAGTGGCGGCGGCGATGGGGATCAAGAAAGAGGACGTTACTTGCCATGTGACCCTGCTGGGTGGCGGGTTTGGGCGGAAATCGAAGCCGGACTATGTTTGCGAAGCGGCGATGCTGTCAAAGACCGTAGGCAAACCGGTGAAGGTGGTTTTCAGTCGCGAGGACGACATTAAGTTCGATTTCTACCATGCCAACGCGGGCATGTACATGAAGGCCGCGACGGACGAGAAGGGTCGTCCAACGGCATGGCTGCAACGGAGCGTTTTCCCGTCGATCGGGTCGACGTTTGATACGACGGCAGAGTATGGGCAGGAGTTCGAGATGGGGATGGGCTGGGTGGATCTGCCGTATGCGATCGCCAACCATCGGGCGGAGAACGGGCCGCATAAGAACCATGTACGGATTGGATGGATGCGGGCGGTGGCGCACATTTACCATGCGTTTGCGATCCATTCGTTCGTGGACGAGTTGGCGGCGGCGGCGGGACGGGACCGTGTGGAATACATTCTCGATCTGCTGGGACCGGACCGGAAGGTGCCGATTGAGCCGGTGGGGATGAAGTATTGGAACAACCAACAGGGGCAGGATACCTACCCGGTCGACACCGCTCGGTTGAAGCGGGTGGTGGAGTTGGTGGCGGAGAAATCTGGCTGGGCGAACAAGAAGCCGCAGAAGGGACGGGCGCTGGGCATTGCGGCACATCGGAGTTTTCTGTCCTACGTCGCGGCGGTGGTGGAAGTGGTGGTGGATGATCGGGGTCGGGTAACGATTCCGCGGGTGGACATTGCGATTGACGCGGGCCGGATTATCAACCCGGAGCGGGCGAGGTCGCAGATGGAAGGCGCGGCGGTGTTCGGGACGAGCTTGGCTATGATGGGAGAAATTACGGCGGCTGACGGGAAGATTGTGCAGTCGAACTTCAACAACTACCCAGTGGCGAGGATAACGGAGGCTCCGCAGATGACGAATGTGTATCTGGTGCCGAGCGATGGGCTGCCGGCGGGGATTGGCGAGCCGGGGGTGCCTCCGATAGCGCCGGCGATTACGAGTGCGATTTTCGCGGCGACGGGGAAGCGGGTTCGGGAGTTGCCGATTCGGAAGACGAAGCTGGTGTAAGAGGAAGGCCCTCGGGAGACCGGGGGCCATTGTCTTGTGGGGCGGTCATCTTTTGGTCGAGCGATTGTGTTTGGCCAGGAGTGACTTCAGCAGAGTTTCCGGCCGTCGGAAGCTCGTCGCGCTCAGCTTGCGGATGGCGTCAGCAAAGTCTACGAGTCCTCGCTCGGCGGCAAGGTCAAGCAGGCCAATCGTGCCGGTGACCCGCAAACCGAGTTTCTTCGCGGCGCGAAACCCAGCCCGTTCATCAATCAGTAACAAATCGGCGTTAAGGAATTCCGCCAAGGCGATCGCCTCCGTTTCCCCTTCATCGAGTCCAGAGACCTTCGGTAGGGTGGTCGAGTCGTGGATCTCAAGCCAAGCGGGAGGAGCGGCGATCCAGTTACGAACCAAAGGGGGAGCAAAGCGATTGGAGAGCTCGACTTGAAGGGCGTTCGGAACGGCGACTCGGTCGAACAAACGCGGAATGACCTCAATGTGGCGAATCAGGATCAAGTAGTTAAGGGGTCCAGTATCGGCGATTACCAGCCGCAAAGGCTAAAATCCGAGCTCTTTGAGAGCGCGCTTTTCCCTCTTCGAAATCTTCGAGCGTGTAGGCCTGGAAAATACCGTGAGATTTGAGGAAGCCATCCATTTGAATGCGAGCGAGGCCTAACATTTTGCCGAGTTGAGGCTCCGTGATGCGGCCCGCCCGGAGTTCTTCGAGCGCGAAGGCTTCGAGGGCGGGGCGGGGAAGGTCACCGGAAGATCCGACGTGGAGGGCTAGATCATTGGGGATTTGAAAGGTGACGTCCATGTGGCCACACTACTTCGGGGAACCGAAGGGAGTCAAGGTCATTGCGGTGATTGCGGATCGGGGTGGACAACGCGGGGCGGGAATGCCATTGTTAGTGAGGGCTTCTTTTTCGCGAGTTCGCGAATTTCAGAAGAGTGGAATGGCTTTGACAACTGAAGAGCAGATCGCCTATCTGAGAAAAGGCATGGCGGAACTGATCCGAGAAGAGGATCTCCGCGAACGGCTGAAACTCGGCCGCCCTTTACGCGTAAAAACCGGCTTTGATCCGACAGCGCCCGATCTGCATCTTGGCCACACCGTGCTGATTCGCAAGATGAAGCATTTTCAGGACTTAGGCCATATCGTCACGTTCCTGATCGGCGACATGACCGGTTTGATCGGAGATCCTTCGGGTCGGAACTCCATGCGTCCGCCGATGACGCGGGACGAAATCAACGCTAACGCAGAGACGTACAAGACTCAGGTCTTCAAGATTCTCGACCCCGAAAAGACGGTGATCGAGTTCAACAGCAAGTGGCTGGAGCCGTTGTCGTTCGAAGAAATGGTTCGACTTTGCTCGCACTATACGGTAGCTCGAATTCTGGAGCGCGACGATTTTGCGAAGCGCTACGCTTCGAACACGCCGATCTCCGTCCATGAGTTTCTGTATCCGCTGGCACAGGGATACGACTCCGTGATGATGAAGTGCGACGTGGAGTTGGGCGGTAACGACCAGAAGTTCAACCTGCTGGTGGGCCGGGAGTTGCAGCGGGCTTACGGGCAACCACCCCAGATTGTGGGGACGGTGCCGCTGCTCGAAGGGTTGGACGGCGTCGAGAAGATGTCGAAATCGAAGAACAATTACGTAGGGATTACGGAATCGGCTCCGGTGATGTTCCAGAAGCTGATGTCGATCTCTGACGATTTAATGTTCCGGTATTACGAGTTGCTCACCGATAAAACGGCGAGTGAAATTCAACAACTGCGTCAGGGGCATCCGAAGGAAACCAAGATGGAGCTCGCGCGATTGATCGTGTCGGATTTCCATTCTCGAGCCGACGCCGAACGGGCGGCGGAAGAGTGGACACGAGTGGTTTCGCAGGGTTCGGTGCCGACGGAACTCGACATTTATACGGTGACAGAGACAGGATTGCGGGTAGATAAGCTACTCGTGCGGTGCGGGCTGGCGGCTTCAGGGAGCGAGGCACAGCGGAAGATCAAAGAAGGAGCGCTTGAAGTAGACGGCGCTCGGGTTTCGGAAATGGTCACGCTGGAGTTCCCGGGTAGTTATGTATTGCGGTTAGGCAAGAAGTGGAAGAAGGTACAAGGATGATCCGCCCCAAACGGTATTTGATGAAAGTTCGCGGTTACGAGCTGCAGTTCGGCGACCGCACATTGATAATGGGCGTGCTAAACGTCACCCCGGATAGCTTCTCGGACGGAGGGCGATTTAGCGACCCGGATCGGGCGGTAGCCCGGGCGCTGGAGTTGGAGGCGCAGGGTGCCGATATCATCGATATCGGCGCCGAGTCGACCAAGCCGGGTGCCGTGCCGGTGAGTGAGGCGGAGGAGTTGCGGCGGCTGATTCCGGTGCTGAAGAAGCTGGAAGGAAAGCTGACTATTCCAATTTCGGTGGATACGTACAAGAGCGGCGTGGCCGAGAAGGCGCTTGAGTATGGGGTGGCGTTCATCAACGACCCTTCGAATTTGACGCTGGATCCGAAGGTGGCGAACGTGGTGGCGTCGCAGGATGCGGGTTTGATTTTGAACCACATGCGGGGCACACCGGAGACCTGGCCGAAACTGGGGAACATGACGCATCCGAGCGAATCGGTGCTGAGTGACCTTGAAAACAGCGTGAATCGGGCGCAAAAGGCGCTGGTGGATCGAGGTAAGATCATCATCGACCCTGGTTTGGGTTTCGGGAAGCGCGGCGACCAAAATTACGAGATTTTGGCGCGGCTGGGTAAGTTGCGCGAGTTGGATATGCCGATTATGGTGGGACCGTCGCGGAAGGCGTTTCTGGGCCAAAAGCTGAACGACAGCTTGCAGCAGGATTTTGCGACGGCGGCAGCGATTACGGGGGCGATTTTGCAGGGCGCTCATATGGTGCGGGTCCATAAGGTTGCGGCGTTGTTGTGCGCGGTGCAGACCGCGGATGCGCTGTTGCGGAATGGTCCGGAAGAGGTGAAGGAGCACAAAGAGAAGCGGCTGTTCGTGCGGCCTTCGGAGCGGCGGCCGTATGGGGTGGGCGAGGCATCGGATGTGCGAGGACCGCGGGAGTTCCGTCCGGCGGCAGCGGCATCAGACACGCCGCCGGCGGCTGAGGAACGTTCGTTTGATGATCGGTCATCCCGTGACGAGCGGCCTGGGCGTGATGAGCGGCCTCCGCGGGAGGATCGGGGCGGCGGAGAGCGTCCGTACATGAAGCGTCCGCTCTATGGGGACCGGCCACCCTATCAGGGCGGTGGCGATCGGGGCGGGGACCGTCCGCCTTATCAAGGTGGTGGCGGGGGCGACCGTCCTTATGTGAAGCGACCGTCCTACGGGGGCGATCGCCCGCAAGGCGGGGATCGGCCGCCGTATCGTGGTGGCGGAGATCGGGATCGTCCGGCGTATGGCAGTGGAGGCGGAGATCGACCGTCGCGGCCATCCTATGGCGGTGATCGGCCTTCTTATGGCGGCGGAGGGGGCGATCGGCCTCAGCGTCCGAGTTATGGAGATCGGCCGTCGCGTCCGCCTTACGGGGGCGATCGGCCCCAGGGCGGGGATCGGCCGCCGTATCGGGGTGGTGGGGATCGGGATCGGCCTTCGTATGGCGACCGGCCTTCGCGGCCTCCGTATGGCGGGGGAGATCGTCCTTCGCGGCCTCCTTTCGGCGGGGATCGACCTTCCCGGCCGCCTTATGGTGGCGGGGGCGACCGACCGTCGCGTCCCCCCTATGGTGGCGATCGGCCCCAGGGTGGAGATCGACCATTTCGGCCACGTCCTTCAAACGACGGCCCGGGAGATCGGCCTTTTCGACCGCGGTTTCCGAAACCGGGCGGATTCAAGCGCGATTAGTGCGTCGCTTGGGTGAGTTGCCGCTGAAAGGCGGGTAGAATTTGCGGCGGGATCTGCGGTGAGTCGAGGTTGGCCAGGGTGACGAGAGTCGCCGGAAGGTCAGCGCGAGGAGCTGGGGTTCCGCCGCTTAGTTTTGTGGTTATGGCCTTCACGGAGTCATAGCCCATACGGTAGGGATCTTGCAGAACGAGGGAGTCGATCCAACCGGCGCGGAGATCAGTGACGAACTGCTCGTTAGCGTCGAAAGCGATAAATTTAACCTGCTTGGCTTGGCGGCCTTTGATGGCTTGGAGGGCACCGGCGGCGCTGGATTCGTTGTCGGCGAAGACGCCGGCGAGGTCGGGGTGGGCGGTGAGAGCGTTTTCGGTGACGGCCATGGACTTGGCGCGATCGGCCATGCCGTAGGTCATGACCACGATCTGGATGCCGGGGAAAGCAGCAACGATCTCGTCGCGGAAGCCCTCTTCACGGTCCATGGTGGAGGCCGAGCCGGGCATGAAGCCGATGACGGCCACTTTGCCCTTTCCCTTAAGGATTTCGCCCATGCGGCGGGCGGCGAGCCGCCCGCCGGCGCGATTATCGGTGGCCACATACGTGAGCCTATTGAGGGTATCGACGTCGGAATCAAAGACGGCCATGGGGATGCCGGCGGCGGTGCCGCGGTCAACGGTACCGGCGAGGGCTTTGCGGTCGACGGGGGCAAGGGCGATGCCCGCCAGACGGCGGGTGATCATGGAGTCAATGATGTCTTTCTGGCGGCTTGAATCGACTTCCAGAGTGGGTGCGTTCCATTCGATGGTGTAGCCGGATTCGGAGGCAGCTTTCTCGGCGCCCGCTTTGACGGTGAGCCAGAAGACGTGGCCAGCCCCTTTGGGCACGACGCCGATGACTTTGTCCGGAGCGCGTTGGCAACCTAGGGTAAAGGCGAGCACGGAACAGAGGAGAAAGAGAGAACGCATGGTAGGTTAATTCTATATGTCCTTTGTGCGTGTGGGTGCGGCGGGTGATGTGCGGCCAGGCGGGGTGATGTTGGTGAAGGTCGGGGCGACGGAGGTGGCGGTATGTAATCGGGGCGGGAGATTGTATGCGGTGGACAACCGATGCCCTCATTTGGGTGGCCCGTTAGCCATGGGTGCGCTCCAAGACAATATGCTCGTGTGCCCTTGGCATGGATGGGAGTTCGACTGCACAACCGGGCAGTGCGATTTCAATCCGTCGATTGTGCTGCGTAGCTATGCCGTTGCAGTGGTGAGTGACGAGATTTTGCTGGATATCCCTTAGACGATGCCGGAACTGCCTGAGGTAGAGACGATCGTCCGAGCGCTGGCGGTTCGACTGCGGGGTGCTAGGGTCATCTCCGCGCGATATTGGCAATCGCGGGTATTCCGCGGGGTGATGCCTCCGGCGTTGGATGGGGCGGTCGTGAAGGAAGTTCGCCGCCACGGCAAGTACGTCCTGGCTGAGTTGGATCGGGGGTACTTGGCGGTCCACTTAGGGATGACCGGGAAACTGCTGTTTGACGTAGCCGAAAACCCATACACGCGGGCGGAATGGAGTTTCGACGGGGTGCGAGTGAGCCTCGAAGACATTCGGCAGTTCGGGCGAGTGATTTGGTGCCAGGAGGTGCCGGATGCGTTGCGGATGTTGGGTCCGGACCCGTTAGAAATTTCGCGGGAAGAGTTTGTGAGCCGGGCGGGTGGTCATCGGACCGGGATCAAATCGCTCCTGCTCTCGCAAGGCTTTGTTCGAGGCCTGGGGAACATCTACGCGGACGAACTGTTGTTCCGCTCGGGGGTCCATCCGACCTTGAGTGGTGCTACGTTGTCGGCGAAGCGGCTGGGCCAAATGTGGCTCGAGATGAGAACCCTTTTGGAACAAGCCATCTCACTCGGTGGATCTTCTATCTCTGACTACGTGGATACGGCTGGACGAAAGGGTTCCTTCCAGCTGGAACACAGAGTGTATGGTAGAGAGGGAGAGCCGTGCCGTACCTGCGGCTCTCCTATCCAAAAAATCGTTTTGGCGCAACGAGGCACCCATTTCTGCCCCGTGTGTCAGGAACTCTAGAACTTAACGCCCTTCGCGCGAAGATCTTTCACGACGACGTCGATGCCGACTTTGTCGATGTGCTTGATCCCTTGTACGCTCAACGTAAGACGGATGAAGCGATTCTCGGCCGGGTACCAAAAGCGCTTGCGCTGCATATTCGGCTGCCAGGTGCGGCGGGTTTTGTTATTCGCGTGGGAAACGCGATTTCCGAATCGCGTCTTGATACCAGTTACAGGACATTCCATAAGAAGACTCCGAAAATTTGGGGTCAGCAGGGCACACAAATTGCGTGCACGCAACGACCGAGGATAGCACAATGCACCCAGGCGGCGCAAAACTAACGATTTCGATTACTCCTGGGTTCCGTCGAATTTGTCCCCGGATAAGATCCGGCGGGTCAAACCAAGGCGCCCAGAAAAAAGAGAACTAAAGGTAGCACTCACCGAGTGGCCGAGGCCACTGCCATGATGTTTTTTCAAATAGATAGAAGCACCGGCGTGCCAGTCGGATTCCAGCAGCCCCGCGTCCAGTCGTTTGGACTGCTCCGGGTAAAGAATGCCTTCGGCTTCAGGAGTACGGAGGATTCGACGTCCAGCGCTTTTGACTTGCGCGGCGATCTCGGCGTCGGCCCAAAGCTCCCCGTACCGTTGATCGAGGAAGTTCATCCCTTTGAGGAAGGACTTTCGAATGAGGAGGGCAAAGGAACCTGGGTATTCTACCGATTCGGGGATGCGGGAATCGGACGGGGTGTTCAACACCGGACGAAGATCCTGGGGAGTGGGAAGCCGACGAATATAAGAAGCGGGAAGGCCGTCCAATTGGTTAAGGGTTGGGACGGCGGCTGCGGTTTCGCCATTTTCTTCGACGGCATTAGCGAGGATTTCGATTGCAGCAGGGGCAAGTTCAACTCGCGGATCGAGAAACAAAATACTCTCGCCCTGCGCCGACCGCAGCCCGATGTTCGCTGCTTTGGTCCAACCGAAGTTCTTCGGCAGCCTCAAATATGATAAACCCGCCTGCCCTTCGACGACTTGAGAGGTGTCGTCGGACGAAGCTAGGTCGACCACAATGATCTCAATCTCCTTGGCCAGCGTGGATAGGTATAGCGCAGCTAAGCAACGTCGCAGGTTCTGATCCTGATTGCGGGTGACGCACAGGACGGACACGCGAATCGGCACGACTGCGGTAGTCACTTCCATATAAGGTAGGGCGATTAGGGACCAAAAAGCCCGGCGCACGAATCAGGATGTGACTCTTGCGCCGGGTTCTGGAACAACAATGCTATTTCGAATCCTGCTCGACGGGGGCACCTTCGCCCTGCTGCAACTGCTTCAGGCGCTCCTCGCGACGCTTGGCCCGATCGGCCGCGCGACGGACCAGCTCAGAACCGACTAACTCGAGCATCGCCGTCTCGGCGCCATCGCCCTTGCGGATACCAACCCGCACTATGCGAGTGTAGCCACCGTTTCGCTGGGTAAAGCGGGGCCCAATCTTGTCAAACAGCTTCTGGACAGCAGCCGGAGTCAGCAAGAATTGGGCGGCTTGGCGGCGGGAATGAAGGGTATCCCGCTTGGCCAAGGTAATCATTTTTTCCACAAGAGGCTTTGCAGCCTTTGCCTTCGGCACCGTCGTAACAATGCGCTCTTCTAGAATGGCGCTCGTAACCAAGCTTCGTAACAACGCCCGGCGGGCGCTAACGTCGCGCTTGAGTTTAAAACCTGCTCGCTGATGTCTCATGCTCTTTCTCTAACTTCGGATTTTCGGGGACGAGATCTAATCGTCGAGTTCGGCGCTGTCACTCATGGAAGAGGAACCAGCGGGCGAGACTAGGCGGCCCTGCGAATCGAACTTCATACCGAAGCCGAGCCCGAGGCCAGAAAGGATCTCTTTGATTTCGTTGAGAGACTTGCGACCGAAGTTCTTGGTGCGAAGCATTTCAGCTTCGGACTTCTGAACCAGATCACCAATCGTCTGAATGTTTGCATTTTTCAAGCAGTTGTAGGAGCGAACCGAGAGCTCGAGTTCCTCAACCGACCGATTCAATACTTCGTTTACTTGACCCGTGACACGCTCAGCCGGCTCTTCAACCGCTTCAGAAACCTCTTCAAAATTAATGAAGATACTCATATGATCTTTCAGCAGCTTGGAAGCCATGCCGATCGAATCCTGCGGTGAAATAGCGCCGTTGGTCACTACTTCAAGAGTGAGCTTGTCATAGTCAGTCATCTGCCCGAGGCGAGCCGCCTCGACCGAGTAATTGACCTTGCGGACAGGCGAGTGGACCGAATCGATGGGAATAAACCCGATCGGAAGGTCTTCATCAAAGTTTCGATCAGCCGCCACATATCCACGGCCCTGCTTCAGGCGAAGTTCAATATTGAGCTTTCCGCCCTCACCAACGGTCGCGATATGAAGATGTGGATCAAGAACTTCAACATCGGCGTCAGTCTGGATTTGCCCGGAGAGGACCTCGCCGGGTTGGTCGACGATTATTCTGGCAGTATGAACGCCATCCGCCATCATCTTGAACGGAACCTGCTTTAGATTCAGGATGATATCGGTGGCGTCTTCGGTCACGCCAGGAATCGGACTAAATTCGTGGGCCACCCCTTCGATCCGGACGGCGGTAATCGCCGCGCCTTCAATCGAACTGAGCAGCACCCGACGAAGGCTGTTGCCGATCGTCGTGCCGAATCCACGCTCAAACGGCTGCGCGGTGAACATGCCATAACGTTCCGTGAGCGTTTCGGTGTTTGCAACTAGCCGCTTCGGTTTCTGAAAGCCCTTGAACATAGCTCTCCTTGTAGGGTTAGGGGGGACTTCGGTCGCTTACTTCGAGTACAGTTCGACGATCAACTGTTCGTTGACCTGAATCTGAACAAGCTCTTCACGTTTGGGGTTCGAGGCAATGGTCGCCTTCAGATTTTCGCGATCAACTTCGAGCCACGTGGGCGACGGCAAATGGGCCGTGGCATCACGCGACGAGAGAATCGCCGGATTTGTTTTGCTCTTGTCCCGAACCGAGACGACATCGCCGGGACGAACCTGATAAGAAGGGATATTGACTTTCTTACCGTTGACGAGCAGATGGCCGTGGCGAACGACTTGACGGGCACCAGCTCGGGAGGTAGAGAACCCGATGCGGAAGGCCACATTGTCGAGCCGCTTTTCGAGCATCTGCAACATGACTTCGCCGGTGATCCCCTTCGAGCGACTGGCTTTCTCGAAGATATTGCGGAACTGCCCTTCAAGAAGACCGAAGTAGCGCTTTGTTTTCTGCTTCTCACGAAGCTGAAGGCCATAACCTACGATCTTGGGCTTGCGGGCCTGGCCATGTTGGCCGGGAGGGAAGTTCCGCTTCTTCTCATCGCTGACGGCGCACTTGGGGCCATAACAACGTTCGCCCTTCAAATAGAGCTTCGTTCCCTCGCGCCGACACAGGCGGCACACAGGGCCAATATAACGGGCCATTCTTTCTCCTAAACCTTTGAGTATTCACTCAGGGTGCAGTTTACGATCTTCTAGCGGTGTAGCATCTCCGCCGGATCTTCTTCCTGCTTGCGGTAGCGGCTGCGAGTAAACGCAAAACGCATCACTAAACAGTATTACACAACACAATCCACCTTTGCCACTACCCATGTTACCAAGGAGGCGGAGAGGTCGACATTATGCTCCAAATCTCGACCGAAGCACTCCCCACGAGGAGCATCGGTCGAGACAAAACCATCAAACGCGACGCTTTTTCGGAGGACGGCAGCCGTTGTGCGGGATGGGGGTACGGTCTTTGATTGACCTAACTTCGATACCAGCGGTGGACAAGGCGCGAATAGCCGATTCCCGACCGGCACCGGGGCCGCTGACGCGAACTTCGACTGTGCGGAGACCAGACTCCTTCGCCTTGTTGGCAGCGGTCAGAGAGGCCTGTTGAGCTGCGAACGGAGTTCCCTTGCGAGAACCACGGAAGCCCAACGACCCAGAACTGGACCAGGCGATGACATTACCGATGGGATCGGTGAACGTAACAATGGTGTTGTTAAACGTCGCCTGCACATGGCAGAGCCCAATCGGTACGTTCTTTCTTTCCTTCTTCTTGAAGGCCTTCTTCTTAGCGTTTTTTGCGGGTGCTTTGGCCATGTTCGTTTACTAGATCGGACCGTTACTTCTGGCCCGGCTTCTTCTTGTTAGTAACTGTTCCCTTACGCGGTCCTTTCCGCGTCCGAGCGTTCGTGTGCGTGCGCTGTCCGCGGGCCGGCAGGCCTCGACGATGGCGCAAGCCGCGATAAGAGCCCATTTCGATGAGGCGCTTAATATTGAGGGAAACCTCTTTCCGCAGGTCACCCTCGACCGCGCCTTCGTTTTCGAGAAGGGTACGGATTTGGTTAACCTCGTCTTCGGTGAGGTCCGAGATCTTGCGATCGAAGTCTACTCCGACCCGATAAAGGATCGACTTAGCGCGGGTGCGGCCGATGCCGTAAATGTATGTGAGACCGATCTCGGCCCGTTTTTTCGGGGGAAGATCGACGCCGGCGATACGTGCCATTGGCTGGGTTCTCCTGGTTCTCTTTTAGGTTGGCTGGTAAAGGGCCGGGGCGAAACGCCTAGCCCTGCCGCTGCTTGTGCTTAGGATTCGTGCAAATGACCCGAACCGTTCCGTAACGGTGAATGACCTTGCACTTATCACAGATTTTTTTGACCGATGCTCTTACTTTCATGACTTCCTTGGTGCGCCCGTGATCCGGCCTCGCGTGTTGTCTTGCAGCGAGAGCGTCACTTCAACTTGATCTCCCGGCCGAAGCCGGACGAATGCAATCTCTTTTTTACCGCCGGGGTGTGCCAATACCTGCCGCCGGTTTTCCAATTCCACTTTCACGATGCCGTTTGGCATAAGCTCGACGACGGTCGCGTTGTGGATTTCCATGCGAACAGAACTCTTTATGGCCGGGTTAGCACCCACGGCCCGTTTTTTGTTACGGCCACGCAATGCTCGAAATGGGCCGAAGCCGAACCATCCTGACTTACAGCGGTCCAGCGATCGGATAAAACTTTAGATTGCGGTTTTCCAGCGTTGACCATAGGTTCGATGGCTAGAACCATGCCTTCTTTCAACCGTGGATTTTCGTTGTTGCGGTCGACGTAGTTGGGAACCTGAGGCTCCTCGTGCAATTCGGTGCCAATCCCGTGTCCTACGAACTCCCGAACGATCGTGAAACCATTCGATTCTACGTGTTTCTGCACCGTCGCGCAGATGTCAAACAGACGGTTACCTTCCCTCACTTGGTCGATCGCACGATCCAGCGACTCTTTGGTGACCGTTAAGAGCTTTTCCAACTGGGGACTAATTTCCCCCACACCGACCGTGATAGCCGAATCGCCATAGTAGCCATTCAGTTGCACTCCGGTGTCAATTGATATGATATCGCCTTTTTTGAGAACTTTGTGTTTGGATGGCATTCCATGCACAATCTCGTCGTTGACCGAGGTACACAATACATAAGGATAGCGGTTCCCAGCAGAGGCCGAGTAGTACCCTTTGAATGCGGGACGAGCCCCGGCCTCCAAGATCAACTTTTCCGCCATCGTTTCCAATTCCAGGGTCGAGACACCCTCTTTGACCATCTCGGCCACACTTTGTAGTACTTGATACACAAGGAGTCCGCTGCGGCGCATCTTTTCGAGTTCGGCGGGACTTTTGCGGATGATCATTGAGCGGAGGGGTTTTGCTGGATAACTAATGAAGCAGCGACAAGATAGTTTGTGAACTGCGAGAAAAGTTGCTTGGGATCTAACGCGGCGTCAAACTCCCAGCAACGTAATTTGTTCTCGATAAGATTCAATTCCACCGGGGCAGTCAATTTGTCGTAGAACTCGATCCGCCTTTCGATCAAGTCAACTTGGTCGTCGGTTCGGGTGACGAGTGGGATCCCACATTCATCACATCGACCGGGCTGCTTGGGTGGTAAAAACACAATATTAAAAATCGCTCCACAAGCGGTACAAGAAATTCTGTTCCGCAGCCTGGATTTAGTGGCCTCGTAGTCTAGTTGAAGTCGGACAACGACGGGTTCGATACTCAGTCGCCGCAAGACGGGTAGAAACACTGTACTCTGCGGGAGCGTTCTCGGGTACCCGTCCAAAATAAAACTGTTCTGGCAATCCTCGGCTTGTATCCGGTCAGCAACCAGCTGATTTGCAATCTGGTCGGAAGCGAAATTCCCTTCGAGGATGGCAACCGATGCCCGGCCAATTTCGGTCCTTGCGGTAATGTGCCTGCGGAGGAGATCTCCCGTTGAAATGTGCGGCCAATTGGTGGCTTGGCTGAGCAGTTTTCCAAAAGTACCCTTTCCGGAACCCGGTGCACCGTAGAGCAAAATCGCCAGGGGTCTAAGAACACGTAAACTGGCGGTGACGGCGTTATTCAATTGCGAAAGATCAAAGCTATGAGGAAGAACGGCGACCACGGATCCGTCCGGCACGAGGGGTAAAGCCCTCGTAATGTCGCATGATGAGCTGGGCCTCGATCTGGTTGATCGTATCCATAGCTACACCAACGACGATGAGCAACGAGGTTCCACCGAAGTAAAAGTTCACGTTCAGACCGTCCAGAATGAACCGCGGAAAGTATGCATCAACCCAGTTCCCGATTAAGGGGAGGTGCTGAAGCTTAATACCTGAAATCATGATTTCAGGAAGCAAACAAAGAATAGCGAGATACAACCCACCGACCACTGTGATCTTAGTCAGAATATTGTTCATGTAATCGGCGGTATTCTTGCCAGGGCGAATTCCCGGGATAAACCCGCCGTACTTTCTCATGTTGTCCGCCGCCTCGTTCGGATTAAAGATAATCGAAACGTAGAAGAAGCAGAAGAACACAATGAGAACAATGAAGAGAATTATGTAGAGCGGCTCTGAATGTTGGATACTCCGTAACATAGCGCTGAGGTAAGAGTTATCTCGCACCCAGGCAACTTGCGTCAGAGTTTGCGGGAAGGTCAGCAAGGAGCTAGCGAAGATAACCGGAATCACGCCACCCGCATTAACCTTAAGCGGAAGATGAGTCGACTGCCCACCCATCATCCGACGTCCTACAACTCGACGAGCGTATTGTACTGGGATCCGCCGCTCGCCGCGTTCAACAAGGACGATGAGACCAACGACCGCGATCATAATGCCAATTATGACTAACAGTTGAACAATATTCCATTCCCGCGTTTGGAAGGCTTTCTGATAGATGTTGCCGATGGCTTGAGGAAGACCAACAACGATGCCCGTGAAGATGATCAACGACATGCCGTTGCCAATTCCGCGTTCGGTGATTTGCTCTCCGAGCCACATAATGAAGGCGGTCCCCGTCGTGAGCGAAATCATCGTCATCAAGATGAAGCCGATGCCAGGATTCACCACGAAGTTTCCCTGGGATTGCAGGGCGGAAGCGATGGTAAACGACTGCACTAAGGCGAGACCCACAGTAAGGTATCGGGTCCATTGAGTGATTTTTCGCCGCCCGAGTTCGCCTTCTTTCGAAAGCTTTTCGAGGGTAGGGACCACGATCGTCATCAACTGAAGAATAATCGACGCTGTGATGTAGGGCATGATGCCCAGAGCAAAAACGGTTAACCGGCGAAACATACCACCGGAGAAGAGGTCGATGAAACCAAGGAGAGTCCCCTGATTTTGTTGGAAGAACTCTTCCAGTCGCTCGGCATCAATTCCGGGGGTGGGTATATGCCCACCGAGTCGGTAGATTGCGAGCATGCCGAGGGTAAAGAGGATCCGATTCCGGAGATCCGGAATCTTGAATGCATTCGCCAGAGCTTCGAAGAACTTCATTCAGCTACGCCTTAGGTTGGATGCGGGACTTCTTTTCAATCACGGTCACGGTACCGCCGGCCGCTTTAATCTTCTCTTCGGCGGACTTCGAAAAGATGTGGGCGGTGACATGGATCGGACGGGTGATTTCTCCGTTGGCGAGGACCTTTAGACCGTCGAGCATCTTTTTGATCACACCAAGCGCAACGACCTGCTCAGGGCCGAACGCGTCACCAGCGAGCTTATCGAGGGTCGAAAGATTAACGATCGCATACTCTTTCCGGAAGATGTTGGTGAATCCGCGTTTCGGCAAACGACGATGCAAAGGCATCTGACCGCCTTCGAATCCACGCATCCGGGAATAGCCGCTGATTGATTTGGCACCCTTAGCGCCGCGACCGGAGAACTTGCCCCGGCCGGTACCCATACCTTGGCCAACGCGCTGCTTTTTCTTTACTTGTCCGACTGGCGGTTTAATATCACTGAGATTCATTTGAGGTGGTCTCCACGGAAACTTGCTATTCCACGATCCGGAGCAAGTGAGGCACCTTTGCCACCATTCCGCGGAAGGATGGAGTGTCGGGCCTCTCAACAATACGGTTCATCTTTTTCAAACCCAACGACCGCACAATTGCCTTATGCGGCTCCGGAGTGCTGATGGGGCTCCGGTAAAGCTGGATCTTTATCATTTTAGCAGTAGTCATGTCTGGCATTGCTTACATCTTCTCCAGCGGGATCCCGCGAAGATCTGCCACTTCGCTCTTGTCGCGCAATTGAACCAACGCGGCCATAGTCGCTTTGACCATGTTGTGGGGATTGCGCGAACCGAGACACTTAGTTAAAACATTGGGGATACCGACCGCCTGGATCACGGCCCGAACCGCGCTACCAGCGATCACTCCCGTGCCTTCCGGGGCGGGCTTGATGAGCACGAGGCCCGCACCGAAGCGACCGGTGGCTGCGTGGGCGATCGTGGTTTCGAGTACATTAATCCGATGAAGATTCTTTTTGGCCGCTTCGATACCCTTCTTGATCGCGGCCGGTACTTCCTTAGCTTTTCCTGTGCCGAATCCTACAATTTTGGCTTGCGGATCGCCGACAACAACAAGAGCCGAGAAGCTCAGGTTTTTGCCGCCCTTGACGACCTTGGTAACGCGATTGATTGAGACAACTTGTTCTTTCAGATTGGCGGTCGCTTCGACGCGCTTGACTACGGTGGCTGGCATGAGTTATTTCTCCTCGACCCTTAAAATTCCAATCCGGCTTCACGCGCGGCTTCCGCCAACGCCTTAATTCGGCCGTGATAGAGGAAGCCGCCACGGTCGAAAACGACCTTGGTTACGCCCTTCTCTTTAGCCCGCTCGGCTACCAACTTTCCGATGGCCGAGGCCCCGGCGACATTGCCACCGTCCACGGATCCCTTCTCGGCGGAGGAGGCCGACACGAGCGTCGAGCCAGCCAAGTCATCAATGATTTGAACGTAAATGTGCTTAATGCTGCGGAATACAGCCAAACGGGGACGAGTGGGACTACCCTCTACCCGCTTGCGAATTCGAGTGTGAATACGGCGACGAACAGCGTCTTTGTGGATTTTGGAGATCATGCTTCTTATTTCCTCGCGCTGCTACTTCTTGCCGCCAGCGCCAGACTTACCAGCCTTCTTGCGGAGTACTTCGCCCGTATAACGGACACCCTTGTTCTTGTATGGATCTGGCGGACGCAAAAAGCGCATGTTGGCCGCCACTTGCCCGATCAGTTGCCTATCGTGGCTCGTGAGGACTACGTGGGTCAGCTTTTCGATTTTGGCATCAACACCTTCTGGAAGGAGGAACTCGATCGGATGCGAATACCCGAGCGTAAAGACGATGACTCGCCCCTTCAACTCCGACCTGTAGCCGGTGCCCACAATGTCCAACTCACGAGTGAAGCCGGTGGAAACACCAGTGACGGCATTCGCTGCCAGCGCGCGAGTCAGTCCGTGAAGGGCAGCTTGGGAATCACTGTCTCGCTTCACTTCCAGTACGTTCGCGTTCTGTTCGATCCGGACCCCACTTGGGATCGGTACAATCAGCTTGCCCTTGGGTCCTTGAACCGCAAGCTCAGAGCCGATGTTAACGGTCACCCCAGCTGGGAGCGGGATCGGTTTTTTTCCTACTCTCGACATATTTCGTTCTCTCTCAATCGGTTTGCGGGTCTACCACACTTGGCAGAGCAGTTCGCCACCCACACCCTCTTTACGAGCGGTGCGGCCGGTCATAACGCCTTTCGGCGTCGTTAGAATGTTGATTCCCATACCGCCGAGGACGCGCGGTACGTCCTTCGAACCGACGTACACCCGGCATCCGGGCTTGGAAACACGTTCGATCTTTGATATCACCGGCGCGTTCGCGGGGGTGTATTTCAAGTAGATCTTAATCACTTTCTTGGCGCCTTCCTCGGCGAGCTTGAAATTGAGAATATAGCCTTCTTCACGAAGAATGCGCGCAATCTCCAACTTCAGGTTCGATCCCGGCACATCCACTTTAGGATGTCGGGCGGCCATCGCGTTGCGGATCCGCGTAAGCATATCGGCGATAGGATCGCTGGTCATGGTCCGTTCGGGTTTCCTTGTTTATTTAAATACGGTAGGGGGAACTGGGGCTACCAGCTCGATTTCGTGACACCGGGAATTTGCCCAGACAGCGCCAGCTGGCGGAAGCAAATGCGGCATAATCCAAACTTGCGCATAAATCCACGGGGTCGGCCACAACGGAAACAACGATTCCGGTGCCGGACGCCGAACTTGGGAACGTTGGCATCAGCTAACTTTTTTAGCTTGATGTCTTTAGCGATTTTAGCGGTTGTTGCCATGAATCAAGAGTCCTTATATGGTTATTGCGGCCGGAAGGGCATACCCATGAGTTTCAGCAGAGAGACACCCTCTGCATCGGTCTTTGCCGTGGTTGTAATGCTAATATTCATTCCGCGAGTCTTGTCGACCTTGTTGTAATCGATTTCAGGGAAGATGAGCTGATCTTTGATTCCCAGGGTGTAATTGCCCCGGCCGTCAAATGCCTTCGAGGAGACTCCCCGAAAGTCTCGCACGCGAGGTAGCGAGATGTTCACCAGACGATCGAGGAACTCGAACATCCGATCGCCACGAAGGGTGACCATGCAGCCGATGGGCATATTTTCCCGAAGTTTAAAGGCAGCGATGGATTTCTTGGCTCTCGTGACCACCGGCTTCTGACCGGCGATCGATCCAAGCTCATTCGCCGCCCCGTCCATAATCTTCGGGTTGGAAGTCGCTTCGCCAAGTCCGACGTTGATCGAAATCTTCTCGATCTTCGGCACGGCCATTACGTTGGTATATCCAAATTCTTTGGTGAGCGCCGGTAAGACGTTCTTGAGGTAGTGTTCTCTGAGCCTAGCCTTCATTCTGATTCCTTACTTCTTCGCCGCGAGGACTTCGCCGGTCTTCTTAGCCACGCGAACGCGCTTGGCTGAGACTCCCTCGCCTTCTAGTTTAATGCCGATCCGGGTCGGCTTGCCGTCGCTCGTGAGAATCATCAGGTTGGATACGTGAATCGTACCCTCCTTCTCAGCGATGCCACCCTTGATCTGTTTCGAGGGGTTGGCCTTTGTGTGGCGCTTTACGAGCATCACACCTTCGACGATCAAGCGCCCGGTATCCCGATTGATCTCGAGAATCCGACCGGACTTACCCTTGTCTTTCCCGGCAATAACCTTAACAAGGTCGTTTTTCCGTAGTTTGATTTTCATCGGCTCATTGGGAGTTGCCATTAAAGCACCTCCGGAGCGAGACTGACAATCTTCATATATTTCTTATCTCGCAGTTCCCGGGCGACAGGCCCGAAGACTCGCGTGCCAATAGGCTCGCCCAGGTCATTAATAAGCACAGCAGCGTTGTTATCGAATCGGATATATGTGCCGTCCTTGCGACGAGCTTCTTTGCGCATTCGAACGATTACGCAGCGAACAACCTTGCCTTTCTTGATATTCGAATCCGGTGCGGCTTCTTTCACCGACGCCGTGACGATATCGCCCAATCCAGCATGCGCACCGAGGTCTCCACCGCGGGGCAGGATACATTGCAAACGACGAGCCCCGCTATTGTCAGCGACCTCGAGGATTGTTCTCATTCCGATCATGTAGTTTTCCAGCCTCCTTTTGTGTGTTCGGTCTACTACTTGCCAGACTTCTTGGCAATTGTTTTCTTTTTGGGTTGTGCGACCGGGGCCACGATAGCATCTTCCACGATGACGGCCTTACGGATGATTTCCGCCAATGCCCAACGCTTCAGATGGCTCAGCGGACGGTGCTCCGTAATGCGGACGACATCGCCGGTGCGGGCCGTCTCGTCTTCATCATGGGCGTAAAACTTTCGCCGTTTGGTGATGACACGCTTGTAGAGCGGGTGCTTTACCCGTCGGGTGACCTCGACCACGATGGTCTTGGTCATTTTGGTCGAGACGACTTCGCCGACTTTCGCCTGGCCAGCCTTTTCCGGGACCGCTAATTGATTGGTTTCAGCCGCCATGATTACTTTCCTTGCCTCTCGCGCAGGATCGTCAAAATCCGTGCCCGGTCCTTCCTGAGTTCGCGGTACTTCTTCAAACCGTCCGCTTGGCCCATGGACATCCGGAAGCGCAATTGAAACATCTGCTCTTCGTCCGCCTTGGCCTGCTTTTCCAGCTCGCTTGCTTCGAGCCCCCGGATTTTCTCGGCTTTCATATCGTTATTCCTGCTTCGTTTCTCTAGTTACGCTAGCGCTTACGCTTGCTGATCGCGGCTGACTACTTTCGTTAGCATGGGAAGCTTCTGGGCGGCGAGCCGCATTGCCTCCGTAGCAACGTCGAGCGCCACGCCTTCCATTTCAAACAGGATCTTGCCCGGGCGAATCACGCACGCCCAGTGATCCAGAGGACCCTTTCCCGAGCCCATGCGGACTTCGGCCGGTTTCTTGGTGATCGGTTTGTCCGGGAAAATCCGAATCCACACTTTACCACCGCGCTTGATGTATCGCGTCATCGCAATACGGGCGGCTTCAATCTGCCGGTCCGTGATCAAGCCGCACTCCATGGCCTTCAAGCCGTAGTCACCAAAAGCTAAAGTGCTGCCGCGCCAGGCTTTGCCTGTAATGCGGCCGCGCTGCTGCTTCCTGTACTTGACTTTTTTGGGCATCAACATGGCGAAAATTCTCCGTATCGAAAATGATTCTGAATTCTAATGAGTTACTGACCGTCGACGACGTCGCTTGTCGGGGCATCGGGTGCCGCCTCGGCCTTCCACTGGGGTTGCACGGGCGCCAACGGCGGAGCGATGGGACGTGCAGCGGCTTCGGTTCCCGCCGGAGCCACTTGGACCGGCGGTCCAGCCGGAGCGCCCTGGGGAGCGCGGCCATCGGCGCTCCGATTGCCACGCTCACCACCACGATCTCCACGATCGGGGCGATCGTTCCTATCATTCCGTTCCCGCCGGGGAGCTCTGCGGGGCTCGGGCTCGGTTCCCTTGCGGAAGTCACCGAGGATTTCGCCTTTATAGATCCAAACTTTTACGCCGATGACACCGTAGGTCGTGAATGCTTCACTGAAGCCGTAATCGATATCGGCGCGTAGCGTGTGCAGCGGGAGCTGCCCGTCAAGATACCATTCGCTGCGGGCAATTTCTGCACCGTTCAGACGACCGGAAACTCGAACTTTAATCCCTTTGCAGCCGAGCCGCTTCGCGTTGTCGACCGCCTTGCGCATCGCACGGCGGAAAGCCACTCGCTTTTCGAGTTGCATCGCAATCGATTCGGAGACGAGTTGCGCGTCATGATCCGGCTTGGAGACCTCCTGGATGTCGATAAAGACTTCCCGGTTGGTCTTTTGGGCGAGATCCGACTTGAGCTTCTCAATCTCTGCGCCTTTGCGACCGATGATGATGCCTGGGCGAGACGTGCGGATCGTGATCCGCAGCTTGTTGCCAGGGCGGTCAACTTCGATGGAGCTGATGCCGGCCGCCTTGAGGCGGTTGGTGAGGGATTCTCTCAGGTTGAGGTCTTCGTGCAGTAACTTGGCGTAGTCCTGCTTGGCGAACCAGCGCGACCGCCACGTTTTGGTGACCCCTAGCCGGAATCCGTATGGATGTGTTTTCTGACCCATGCTAACTCGATTTCTCGTTTGGCTCTAATTGTGTGTTGGGCATTGAAGTCTATTGCTTTTCAGCAACGGTTACGACAATGTGGGAAATCCGCCGCTGGTAGCGATAGGCCCGGCCCATCGGGGCGGGACGAATACGCTTGTTGCGCGGGCCGTCGTTGACGTAGGCTTCACTAACGTAAAGTTTGTCCACGTCGACCGATTCTGCTTTGTTTTCAGCGTTGGCGATCGCGCTCCGGAGAACTTTCTCGACGGTCGGTGCGATTCGTTTGTTGGTAGTCCGAAGAATGTTGATGGCATCGCCGGCTTTAACACCGCGGATGAGATCGACCACCAAACGGGCTTTCTGCGGGGAGACGTGGATGTATCGGGCTTCTGCTCTTGCTTGCATCTGAATTCTCCCTACCGGCTCGACTTTTCATTCGTCTTGGCTTGGTGGCCCTTGAAGGTCCGCGTCGGCGAAAATTCGCCTAGCTTGTGTCCCACCATATTTTCGGTTACGTACACCGGGATAAACTTCCTACCATTGTGCACGGCAAGCGTGTGCCCGATGAAAAGGGGCAGAATGGTGGACCGGCGCGACCATGTCTTGATGACCTTTTTCTCGTTCTTCGCGTTCATCACATCCACCTTCGCGAGAAGGTGGTCGTCGATAAACGGCCCTTTTTTAAGTGAACGACCCATGTCTGGTTTCCTTCCTAGCGCTTCTTACTCTTGCGGGTGACGATGAATTGATCGGTCCGCTTGTTGTTACGCGTCTTGAATCCACGCGTCGGCTGTCCCCACGGACTGACGGGATGACGTCCGCCCGAGGTACGACCTTCACCGCCACCATGGGGGTGATCGACAGGATTCATTACGACGCCACGATTGTGAGGGGTTTTGCCCAACCACCTCGTACGGCCAGCCTTGCCTAGCGACTCGTTCTCATGGTCGGTATTCCCGACCTGACCGATCGTGGCCGCACATTCCAACTGAACTTTTCGGACTTCACCCGAAGGCAGTTTCAACAGGGCGATTCCGCCCTCTTTCGAGACTAACTGGGCCAAGGTACCGGCAGAGCGAGCCATTTGGCCTCCCTTACCCGGCTTCAGTTCAATATTATGCACAAACGTTCCGGCGGGAATATTCTTCAATGGCAACGAGTTGCCAATCAGGATATCCGCATTTGGACCGCTAGTAACCGTTTTCCCCACTTCGAGGCCTAACGGAGCAATAATATATCGCTTTTCGCCATCGGCATAGTTGAGCAGCGCGATGCGGGCAGACCTGTTCGGATCATACTCGATGGCCGCAACTTTTGCAGGGATACCCGCCTTATCGCGTTTGAAGTCGATCACGCGGTAGGTTTGCTTGTGTCCACCACCAATGAAGCGGGAGGTGACTCGACCGGTATTATTACGACCACCAGACTTCTGGCGGCCAGCGGTGAGCGACTTTTCCGGAGTTTGCTTGGTGATCTCTTCACGCGTCACCACCGTCATAAAACGGCGACTTGGCGTAAACGGACGGAATGTTTTCATCGGCATGGTTTAGATCTCCGCGTACTCCGGCATTTTCTCGCCGGCTCTGAGCTTCACGTATACTTTTTTCCAGTCAGAACGGTAACCCGCGAACTTGCCCCGGCGACGTAGCTTGCCTTCTATGTTCATCGACCGGATGTCGGCCACTTTCACTTTGAAGATTTTCTCGATCGCCTGCCGAACCTGAACTTTGTTGGCGTCTGGATGGACTTCGAAGGTGAGCGTGTTCTCGTCTTCTTTCTTGGTCAAACCCTTTTCGGTAACGATAGGGCGCCGAACTACTTGATAGAGATTCATTTGGAGAGACCCTCCGATAGGCGCTTGGCGGCCACTTCGGAGATTAGAACTTTCCGTGCGCCAAGGAGGTGGTAGGGGTTCACATCTTTGCTCTCGAGCAGGGTCACGCCAGGAATGTTGCGGGAACCGAGCTTGAGATTGCGGTTCTCGACGTTGTCGATTAAAAGTATGGTCTTTGGTGAGGAAAATTTCCCCAACACGCCTTCCATCGTCTTTGTCTTGTGGTCACTGAGGACGAACTCGCTGACCACCTGCAACTCGCCATCGCGAAGTTTCGCGCTGAGCGCGGAACGCATCGCCCCTTTCAACATTTTGGAAGGGAGTTTGTAGGAGTAATCGCGGGGTTGTGGCCCATGGGTAGTACCACCATGGCGCCATAATGGCGACCGGATCGAGCCCATTCGAGCGCGGCCAGTTCCCTTCTGCTTCCATAGTTTCTTTCCGGAGCCAGCGACCTCGTGTCGGGTCTTGGTCGAGGCGGTGCCCCGACGTTGATTAGCAAGATAGTTGCGGACAGCCTCGTATAGCAGAGCTTCGTTGACGTCGGCCGCGAATACCGAGTCGGACAGTTCGATTTCGCCGACGATTTTGTTATTTAGGTCCAGTACGTTTACTTTCGGCATGTTCTCTCCAGCCTAACGGCCCTGCCCCTTTTTGGAGCGACGCAAGAGCACGTAGCTGCCGTTTGGCCCAGGAACTGCGCCTTTGATCGCGATGACATTTTCTTCCGCGTCAATCTGGACGATTTCCAGGTTGCGCACCGTGACTTGGTCGGTTCCCATATGTCCGCCCATGCGAGTGCCCGGGAAAACTCGACTCGGAAAGCTCGATCCGCCGATCGAACCAGGCGCACGATGGAACATTGAGCCGTGACCACCGGGGCCTCCGCGAAAGTTATGACGCTTGATCACCGAGGCAAAGCCGCGGCCCTTGCTAATTCCAATTACATCAATCTTCTCGGTCGGCTTGAAGTCGCTCGCCAGGACTCGATCCCCAGCCTTGAGATCGCTGGATCCTGAACCAAGTCTAAGCTCTTTCAGATGGCGGACACCCTCTGCGCCGGACTTCTTCAAGTGGCCGGTCTCAGGTTTATTGATCCGCGCCGCCTTGACGTACTCCATGAAGCCGAGTTGCACAGCGTCGTAGCCGTCTGTGGCCGAGGTCTTGCGTTGAACTACAACGCAAGGTCCTGCCTTTACCAACGTCACAGGTACTACCTGCCCATCGGGGCGGAAGACTTGTGTCATTCCGATTTTTTTGCCTAGAATTCCAGGGCTCATATATTTCCTTCGGCTTGGGTAACCGCCCGGACGATTTCGTCTTGCGCTGTTACCGCAGGTTCAATCTCTTTCGTTTGCCTGACCAGGGAGCCGTTCGATTCAAGCGAATCGCTACCTCAACCTGTCGGCGGATCTTACTTCTTTCCGAACGCTTTGATTTCGACGTCGACGCCGGCTGGCAAATCGAGTTTCATGAGGGCGTCTACCGTTTCCTGGGTTGGAGCCAGGATATCCAGCAGACGCTTGTGCGTACGAATTTCAAACTGTTCCCGCGACTTCTTGTCAACGTGCGGAGACCGATTCACGGTGTAGCGATTCCGAATCGTCGGAAGAGGGATTGGGCCGGCCACTTGCGCGCCACTCCGCTTCGCCGTTTCGACAATTTCTTGCGTTGATTGGTCAAGGATACGATGATCGTAAGCCTTGAGTCGGATGCGAATGCTTTCTCGTAGAGACATGTGATTTACTGGTTACTTCGTAGCGGATGGGGTCGTGTCGCGGACGGCAAAACCCCGATCTGTTTAGATACCGATTTCAGTTACGGTGCCGGCACCAACGGTGCGGCCGCCTTCGCGGATTGCGAACCGAAGGCCTTTGTCCATGGCGACTGGCGTGATCAGCTCGATCGAAAGCGAGACATTATCACCCGGCATCACCATCTCGGTACCTTCCGGCAGTTTCGCCACACCCGTTACGTCCGTCGTGCGGAAGTAGAACTGGGGACGATAGCCGTTGAAGAACGGTGTGTGACGGCCGCCTTCTTCTTTGCTCAACACATAGACTTCGCCTTTGAAGTTCTTGTGCGGCTTGATCGAACCCGGCTTGGCGATAACCTGACCCCGTTCGACGTCTTCTTTGTCGATACCGCGCAGCAGCAGGCCAACGTTGTCGCCCGCACGACCTTCGTCGAGCAGCTTCTTGAACATTTCGACGCCGGTGACCACGGTCTTCCGCGTGTCGCGGAAGCCAACAATCTCCATTTCCTCGCCGACCTTGCAGATTCCCTGTTCAATACGACCCGTAACCACCGTGCCTCGGCCCTGGATCGAGAAAATGTCTTCGATCGGCATCAGCATCGGCTTGTCGATCACGCGTTCCGGCATCGGAACGTAGCTATCAACCGCTTCCATCAAGGCATCGATCGCGGCTTCCCACTCGGGTTCGCCGTTCAGGCCGCCCAA
>Ga0136639_10000083_pt1 | contig 26916 bp, 23 predicted proteins | sample AntDrymUQ8592106_2_FD_113739 | JGI IMG/M metagenome (GOLD analysis project Ga0136639, IMG submission 113739) | Polar desert sand microbial communities from Dry Valleys, Antarctica - metaG UQ859 (21.06) | ecosystem: Environmental > Terrestrial > Soil > Desert | place: Antarctica: Dry Valley...
CGCGTTCGGGCGGCAGGTGGTTCACCCCGCCGAACGTTTCATAACGTTCGCTACGTGGAGCTGGTCGCGACGCTCGCATTCACGTAGCGAAGCTCGTGAGAGCTTCGGCGGGGGGAGGTGGGAAGTTCTTTGCGCGTTCGGGCGTTCTGGCGGCAGGTGGTTCACCCCGCTTCTTCACAAGGAGCAGCCGCTTCAGCCGCTTCCCCTCAACGGCCGGGTTGCAACCCGCAACCAAGTGGTGTGCACTCCCGAGCGGGAAGGCGTGAATGGCAACTGTCCTTTTCTGCGTAGAATGTCCTGATCGATGCAAAAAACCCCCAAAGTTATTGGTTATTTTCTGCCGCTGTTGTTGGCGGTGGGGGTGTGCGGATTGAGAGCGGCGGAAGAACCGGGCGAGGCGCCGATGCCGAAGAAGGTGACGTTCAACGCGCACATCCGGCCGATTCTCTCGGAGAAGTGCTTTGCGTGTCATGGATTTGACGCGAAGACGCGGGAGGCGGGGTTGCGATTGGACACGCGGGAAGGTGCGCTGACGCCGACCAAGGAATCGGATCGAGCGGCGCTGGTTCCGGGGAAGCCGAAGGAAAGCCATCTCATCGAGCGGATCAGCAGCAAGGATCCGGACAAGCTGATGCCGCCGGAGAAGTTTCACAAGGTGGTGACCGCCAGGGAGATTGCCCTGCTTACGGAGTGGATCCGGAGTGGGGCGGAATATCAGGAGCACTGGGCGTACACGGCGCTGCAGAAGCCTGCGGTGCCTGCGCCCGCGGGCCTGCAGCCGATCGATGCCTTTGTGCGGGATCATTTGAATGAGAAGGGTCTCAAGCCGAGCCCCGAGGCCGATGCAAAGTCGCTCATCCGGCGCCTGACGCTGGATCTGACCGGCCTGCCGCCAACGCCGGAGGAAAGCGCGGAATTTGTCGCCGCGGTGGCGAAGGATCGCCCGGCGGCAATGAAGGCGGCGGTGGAGCGCTTGCTGGCGTCGCCGCGGTATGGCGAGCGGATGGCGGTGCCGTGGCTTGATGCGGTGAGGTTTGCCGACACGGTTGGGTTCCACGGCGATCAGAACCAGCACATCTTCCCTTACCGGGATTACGTCATTGCGGCGTTCAACGACAACAAGCGCTTTGACGCATTCACCCGCGAGCAGTTGGCCGGCGACCTGCTGCCCGACCCGACGCCCGAGCAGCTCATCGCGTCCGGGTTCAACCGGCTCAACATGATGACCCGCGAAGGCGGAGCCCAGCCGCAGGAATACATGGCAAAGTACGCCGCATCGCGGGTGCGCGCCATCGGCACCGCTTGGCTCGGCCAAACAACGGGCTGCGCGGAATGCCACGACCACAAGTTTGACCCGATCAAAGCCAGAGACTTCTACGCGCTCGGGGCATTTTTTGACGACCTGCGCCAGTGGGGGGTTTACACGACCTACGGATACACGCCGAATCCGGACCTGGCTGGCTTTACCAACGACTCGCCCTTCCCGCCGGAGTTGCTGGTTCAGCCGAAGTCGCTCGCGCTCAGGATTTCCCAGCTGCAGGCGGACGCCCTGCAGTTGGTTCCTGCGAGCCACCAGGTTCCGGCCGATTGGGAGCGGGCGGTCGCGGCCCAGTTGGCGGTCGCGCCCGACGGCTGGCTGGCGGCCAAACCGCTCACCGCGGAGGGAAAAAATCAAACGCCGACCGAAATCCGCAGCGACCACCTGGTCGTCTTCACCGGTCCGGCGCGCAAGGACGAGTCGCTCACGCTGGCCGTCGAGCCGCAGTTGGGTTTCACCACCGCATTGCAGTTGGAAATTCAGCCGGTTGAGCAGAATGCCGGCAAGGTGGGCCGCGGCCCTCAGGGTGGCTTCACGGTCAAGCCGACGTTTTCCCTAAAACGCGGCGACAAGATCTCACCACTTGCGATTTCCTGGAAACAGGCGAATCGTTTCCTGAGCAAAAAATATGTGAGCGGTGAGCCGCCCTTGGAGCTTGAGGAGGTTTGGCGTTCAGGCGCCGCGGTTTTTGCGCAGCCAGGCGATGACAACCTCCAGCCGCACCACGCGGTCTTCCAGCTTAAGGAACCGGTTACTTTTGAAGCCGGCGATCAGCTTGTGGTGACGCTGGTTTCCGATGACCTTGGCAGTGCTCGGATCGCCACGACGCCGTTTGCCGAGCCCGTCCCTGGAATGCCCGCCGCCCCCGCCGGACTGGCCGAGGCATTGGCGACGGCGGCCGCCCAGCGCAGTTTGGTGCAACAGACGATCGTACGCGGCAGCCATGGCCTTGCCCATCTCCCTGAGGCCCAGTTGCCGCAATGGAAGGTTTTGCGCAACTCGATCCGCGAGTGCCGTGCCGGGTTTGCCTTCTCGATGGTTTCCCAAGCACTTCCAGCCGAAAAAATGCGCGTCACCCGGGTGTTGCCGCGCGGCAACTGGCAAAGCGAGGACGGCGAGATTGTTGCCCCGGCGGCCCCGCATTTCCTGCCGCAGATCAAGGTGGCGGACGGCCAGCGCGCCACCCGGCTGGATCTCGCGAACTGGCTGACATCGAAAGAGAACCCGCTCACCGCAAGGCACTTCGTGAACCGCCTGTGGAAGCAGTTTTTTGGTGCCGGATTGTCCAACGTGCTCGATGACCTCGGGTCGCAGGGCGAGTGGCCATCGCACCCGGAATTGCTCGACTGGCTGGCGGCCGAGTTCCGCGACTCTGGCTGGGACGTCAAACACATGGTCCGTCTGATCGTCAGCTCGGAAACCTATCAGCAAGCGGCTGCCAACCGGCCGGAATTGCTACAGGTGGACCCGCAGAACCGCCTGCTGGCCAGCCAGTCGCCGCGTCGGCTTGATGCCGAGTTCATTCGCGACAATGCGCTGGCGATCGCTGGCCTGCTGGATACGCGGCTGCTTGGCGGCCCCAGCGTGCGTCCGTTTCAGCCGAATGACTATTATACTGCGATCCAATTTCCGGACCGCCAGTACGTCGTGCAACAGGACGACCAGCGGTACCGGCGCGGGCTTTACATGCATTGGCAGCGGACCTTCCTGCACCCGATGCTGGCCGCATTTGATGCGCCGGCGCGCGAGGAATGTGCCGCTGACCGCCTCCAGTCCAACAGCCCACAGCAGGCGCTCACGTTGTTGAACGACCCGAATTTCTACGAAGCGGCCGGCGCGTTGGCGGCGCGGCTGCTTGAGCTGCCGGAGAAGTCGGCGGAGGGGAGGATTCGGGTGGCGTTCCAGCGCGCGCTGGCCCGTGATCCATCGGCCGAGGAATCCGCCGGGCTGGTGAAGTTTCTTGAGACGAGCACCACGTTTTTCCGCGCCAACCCGACCGACGCCGAGAAGGCCGCCGCGGGAGTCCCGGGCGACAAGGCGGAGGCGGCCGCCATGGTCCAGCTTGCCCGCGTGATCCTCAATCTCCACGAAACCATCACGCGGTACTGAATTTCCCCGCCATGTCCCAGTTTCCCGAAACCAACCCATTCACCCGCAGGGCCTTCCTGCGCAACTCGTTTGCCGGACTCGGCGGCATCGCCTTGTCGCAGCTTGTTGGCCCGCGCGCGATGGCCAGCAGCGCGCCCGAGGGTGCATGGAAGGGCGTGCTCGATGGGGCACTGCATTTTGCGCCCAAGGCGAAGCGCGTCATCCACTTGTGCATGGCCGGCGGGCCGTCGCAGTTTGAGTCGTTCGACCCGAAGCCGGAGCTTGACCGCATCAACGGCCAGCCGTTTCCCGAATCGTTCACCAAGGGGCAACAGCTCGCCCAGCTGCAAGGGACTGAGCTCAAGGCGCGCGGGTCGTTCACCAAGTTCCAGCGCTACGGGAAATCCGGCATGGAAATTTCCAGCCTGTTTCCGCACATCGCCACCATCGCCGACGAGATCTGCGTGATCCGCTCGATGCACACCGAGCAGATCAACCACGATCCCGCCCATGCCTTCATGAACACCGGCTCGATCGTCAACGGACGGCCCAGCATGGGGTCGTGGCTGCTCTACGGGTTGGGGTCAGAGTCGCTGGATTTGCCGGGCTACGTCGTGATGGTTTCCCGCGGCCCGGGCGACCAGCCGGTCTCCGCCCGCCAGTGGTCCGCGGGGTTTCTCCCGAGCCGCTTCCAAGGGATTCAGTTTCAGTCCCGTGGCGATGCGGTCCACTACGTCGGCAATCCCGCGGGGGTTTGCCAGTCGATGCAGCGCGATGTGATTTCGGAAATCAACCGCCTCAACGGCCACCTTCCCGAGCAGCGCGTCGATCCGGAGATCGCCACCCGTATCTCCCAGTACGAGATGGCCTTCCGCATGCAAACCTCGGTCCCCGAACTCACCGACATGAGCGACGAGCCGCAGCATATCCTCGACCTCTACGGCGTGAAAAAACCCGGCGACGGCAGCTTCGCGTCCAACTGCCTGCTCGCACGCCGCTTGCTGGAAAAAGGCACGCGTTTTGTCCAGCTCTACCATCGCGCCTGGGACCACCACAGCGGGATCGAGAAAAACATGCCGATCTCCGCGGAATCCGCTGACCGCGCGTCGGCCGCCCTCGTCAAGGACCTCAAACAACGCGGCCTGCTCGAAGACACCCTGGTCATCTGGGGCGGCGAGTTTGGCCGCACTCCCATGGGCCAGGGCGACGGCCGCGACCACCACATCAAGGCCTTCTCACTCTGGCTCGCCGGCGCCGGCATCAAGGGCGGCACCGTCCACGGCAGCACCGATGAACTTGGCTACGGCGTCGCCTCCGACGGCGTCTCCGTCCACGACCTCCACGCCACCATGCTCCACCTCTTCGGCATCGACGACTCACGCTTCGTCTACAAGTTCCAAGGCCTCGACTTCAAACTCACCGGCGTCGAACCCGCCCGCGTCATCAAGGCTATTCTCGCGTAGGTGGGAGGGCCGCAGGCATTCCACCCGTAGCGAACTTCGTGAGAAGTTCGGCGGGGCCAACCGCCTGCCGCCATATCGCCCGGACGCGCTATGGACTTCCCACCTCCCCCGCCTCGGCTCTTCCGCCCGGGAGGGACACCAGAACTTAGCCGGGGCGCTATGGGTTTGGGGCTGGATTCCGAGGGCTGCGCGTGAGTACACGCTGCCCCCCGGAACAGGTTCCCAAAAAGAATCGTGCGCCCCGGAGGGGACGAATCTTGTGAGGGCAGAGAACAGGCAAGGAGCCGCGACTTCAGTCGCGTGCCAGAGAGGAAGAAGCGACTGAAGTCGCCACTCCTTGGCGGGGGCAGTTTTTTCCATTCCCTCGCGACCCGCGCTGGTTAGTCTCGGCGGATGATCCGGATCAAGCCGCACTGGCAGATTTTCGCCGCGCTGCTGTTAGCCACGGTGTTGGCGCTGGTGTTTCGGAGCGTGTTTGCCGGAGTGGCGGCGGATTCTACGGCGGCGGGCTTCCAGAGTGCGGCGGTGGAGGCAAGCCGGTTTGTCGGCGACCTGTTCATGCGCGGGCTGAAGATGATTATTGTGCCACTGATTGTCACCTCGGTCATTGCGGGGATTGCGAGCCTGCAGGGGGTTCAGGGATTTGCCCGGCTTGGGCTCAAGACCGCCGGCTTCTATGCGATGACCAGCTTGCTTGCCGTGCTGGTTGGCTTGGCACTGGTCAATTGGATCGAGCCGGGGCTGGTCGACGGCCGGCCTAACGAAGCGGTGCGCGCCGCCTTTGAACAACAGGCGGCAGCGGCGCCAATCGACAAACAGGCGGCGGTGGCCGCGGCGGCCACCCGCCAGGGCAAGGACTTCCTCGGAATCTTCCGCGCCATGCTGCCAGAGAACGTCATCGCGGCCGCGGGGGACAACGGCCAGATGTTAGGCGTGATTGTCTTCAGCATTCTCTTCGCCATTGCCATGACCCGGCTGCCTGGCGACGAGATGCTCACCCTGCGCAACTTCTTTCAAGCCGCCAACGATGTGATGATTGTCGTCACCCGTTGGATCATGGCGCTGGCACCCATCGGGGTCTTTGCGCTGATCTTCCCGGTGGTGCTTGAGAGCGGGGCCGGGTTGTTTGCCAACCTCGGAAAGTATTTCCTCACGGTTATGTTGGGTCTGGGGTTCCACGCCTGCGTGACGCTGCCGCTGGTCCTGAAGTTTGTCGGTCGTGTTAGTCCGTGGGCGCATTTTGCGGCGATGCGCCCCGCGCTGTTAGTTGCATTTTCCACCGCCTCCTCGGCCGGCACGCTGCCCATCACGATGCGATGCGTGCAGGAGGGTGCCGGGGTTTCCAGGCGCACGGCAAGCTTCACCCTGCCGCTGGGAGCCACGGTCAACATGGACGGAACTGCGCTGTATGAATGCGTCGCGGTGATGTTTGTCGCCCAGGTCATGGGCGTGCACATGGGGTTGGCCGCCCAGTTTTTGGTGGTGAGCGCGGCGCTGCTAACAAGTGTTGGAGTTGCCGGCGTTCCCTCCGCGAGCTTGGTGGCGATTTTGTTGATTTTGAAGACCAGCGGTGTCCCCGGGGCGGAGACCGCGGTGGTGGCGCTGTTTGCCGTCGACCGCCTGCTAGACATGTCGCGCACGGCGGTGAATGTGTTTGGCGACTCTTGCGCCGCGGTGACCATCGCCCGGAGCGAGGGCGAAAGCGTGCTGGTGAAACAGGATTTCCTGCGGAACGATTCACCCCGATGAAGCTCTTGATAACTGCCTTTGGCCCGTTCGACGGGCGTGCACAGAATGCTTCCTCGTTGGCGCTGGCCGGACTGAAGGCGAGGTTTGGGTGGCTCAACACCCGGGTGCTTCCGGTTGACGCTCAGCGCGCTCCGCAACGGATGACCGCGGCGCTGCGCCAACTTCACCCCGACGCGGTCATCATGTTGGGCGAAGCATGCGGCTCAACCACCCTGCGGCTTGAGACGACGGCGTGGAATGAACTGGATTTCAACATCCCGGACAACGCAGGACGACAGCCGCGCGGACGGGAGGTCGTCCCCGGGGCACCCATCTCGCTGCCGGCCACCCTGCCGTGGGAGACTTTTCACGCCGACCTCAGCGCCGCCGGGTGTCCGGTTTCGTGTTCCAACGATCCAGGGCGCTACCTCTGCAACCAGTTGATGTTCCACACCCTGCATCACCTAGCCAAGCATTCCCTCCGCACCCCCGCGGGCTTCATCCACCTTCCGCTGGCCAGCCGGCTTACAACCGCCCAGGCAGTTGACGCCCTCGCGTTGGTGCTAGGGAGCTTGCTCTTGAGCGCCGGCCAATCCAACCGCTTCAGGCCAAGCCCTTGAGCGGCGTGCTGGCATCGCCCAGCTCGGCGGTCTTGGGGTCATGGCACCTCGCTTCTTCCTCCCCGGGACGCGACTGAAGTCGCGGCTCCTTGCGTTCTGCCCTCGCAAGGAGTAGCGACTTCAGTCGCTTCTTCCTCCCGGGACGCGACTGAAGTCGCGGCTCCTTGCGACTGAAGTCGCGGCTCCTTGCGTTCTCTGCCCTCGCCAAGGAGTAGCGACTTCAGTCGCCTCTTCCTCCCCGGGACGCGACGGGAGCTGGCCTATCAGGATCAGTCAGGAGATTTCGCCAACGAAGGATTGCGCCGCGCGGGATGAGCGGAGCATGCTGGGTGGCGTGAACCTTCCAAATGCAATCACCCTGGTTCGCCTTGTGCTTGTGGTGGTGTTCGCAGCCGCGGCCTCGGCGAAGGATGAAACCGGCTACGGGATTGCCCTGGTGGCCTTTGTGTTGGCCGCCGCGAGCGATTTTCTGGACGGCTACCTTGCGCGCCGGCTCAACTTGGTCACCTCGCTGGGCAAGCTGCTTGACCCGCTGGCCGATAAGATTCTCGTCTGCACCGCCTTTGTTTATCTTTCGTCTACGCGTCAGCCTGACGGTTTGCCGTTTGCGCCGGTCTGGGTGACCGCGGTGATCATCGGCCGCGAATTCCTTGTCACCGGCTTGCGCCAAATCGCCGTTGAGCAAGGCCGTGTGATCGCCGCCGACGGGCTCGGAAAATGGAAGACGGGCTTCCAACTGGCATTCTGCATCAGCTCGCTCCTCTGGCACTACCTGAGCCTCGGCAAGAACACCAACGCCTTCACCGACTTCCTGCAAGAAATCGCCGCTCCGGGGAACTACCTCTACCACCTCTTCCTCTGGTCCGCCCTCGCCCTGACAGCCATCTCCGGCTTCAACTACCTCTGGGCCGGCCGCCATCTCCTGCGCGAGCGGAAGGGTGGCGGGTAACCCCGCACAACAGCATTAAGGCCTTCATTTCACAAAGCGCCGGACGGTTTCCTTGGCATGGAGAGCATCGACGGCGGCGTCGGGCTTGTCCGCCTCCTCGATGGCCGCAGCTCGGGCAAAGTGGAGTTGGAAGAGCTTCTCGCCATCGACTTCATCATGCAGCGAGAACGACTTGTTCTCACCGATGACCTCAGCCCAAGCAGCGCGCACCGCCGCCCAGTAGGGGGCGGATTTTCCCCAGGATGCCGACCATGCCGGAGCGAGTTCCGGCGCGGTGATCTCCTCGTAGCGGTTCACGCCGATTTCCGTGCCGACGTAGGTTTGGGTTCCATCCGCATCGAGGCGCAGCTTGCGGTTGTTTTGGACATGAATCCAACCGGTGGGCGAGAGAGTGACGTCGTGGGTTCCTTCCAGAATGTTGTAATCGCTGCGGGTGGAAAACTCACGCCGCGGCAAGGGGCGGGGCGCATTGTCACTGTGCCAGGTACTTAAGCCACCGAGGTGGGTCCAAGCGCCCATCACTTCGTAGCGCGGCGAGTCGTCAACCTGAAAAACCGCTTGCGACCATCGCCCCTGCGGGTTTTGCGAGGCCATCCGCGTCCACGTTTGCGGACCGGTGTAGGTGAGAATCTCCGGGTCCTGCCACGTCCAATCCTCGCGCCAATGCTTCATCACGTGCGGGCCGGCTTCTTTGCCGTCCTTGTCCTTGAAGAACATGACCAAGGCGTGCTGCAGGCTGATGAAGCCCGGGCGGTCCTCAATGACATCCACCTGCTCAGTGGCCCACGAGAAATACGGCCGTGGCGGCTTGTACCCCGGCGCAAATCCCAGCGTCTCGATAAAATCAAAACTCACCCGGTAGCTCCCCGCCAGCGCCAGAATCGCCCGCCGGTCGCGCTCCATCTTCTCCAAACCCGGCTCCCACAGCCGCTTCCATGCCTCCTTCGGCTCCGTTCGCAACCCTACTTCCGTCCCGCTGGTCATCCCCCCCTGCGGTCGCATCCCCTCCCCATCCAAAAATGGCCAGGCAAATACATGCCCCGCTGGCCCACGCGCTTGCGCCACATCAGCCGGGGCTTGCGCCACATCGGCCGGGGCTTGTGCCACATCGGCCGGGGCCGCCTCCTCCGCGGCCAGTGCCGGCACGATTAGCGTGAGCCACAAAATTCCAACCGCGAGTTTCATAGAAGTTCACCCAAATCTTCCATCGATCCGGAAAATTGCCAGACCCAATCTCTCCGCTAATTGGGAGCTTAGCGCCTTTCCCCGCACCCTCCACAGGGCTACTCTTGCCGCATGTTCGACCCGATTCCGCCCCTCCCTCCAGGCAGCCACCATCCGGCCCAGGATGCCCCGCTGAGCCTTGGCGGCATCCCCCAGCTACCTCATCTTGAGCCCGTCAAGCCGCCGCAGGAAATTGCCGACCGGGCTGGGGAGGCGCGCCGTGTTGTTGCCAGGCTCCTCGCCATCATCGCCGACCACCAGCCCTCCGCCAAACGCCTCGGCGTAGCCCTCGACCCCCCGGCGCTTGCCACGGTCCTCAGCGCTCTCCTTGCCGAGTCCCACCGCCAGGACCCGCGGCCCATCCTTGTCCAGGCCGATGAAATCCGCACCTACGTACTGACCACCCTGTATGAGGAGTTGCTCGTGGAACCCAGCAACATCCTCCACACCACCAAAATCAACGATGAGGTCATCCGCTACGAAGCCATGGAGGTCGACTTCTGGCGCGAATGCCTCGCCACGCTCCTCAAACAGCTGCCGCCTTAACCTTTTTGCAAACGCTTCAATTTCGCGAAGACTTAACTGCATCCCTTACTACACGATCATCCGCGACATTCCTGTTCCATGAGCGCTCCCATTCACCCCAACGAAAGCAAACGCCTTGCTGCGCTTCACCGCTACAACATCCTCGACACGCCTGCTGAACAGGCCTTCGACGACTTCACCTTCCTCGCCTCAACCATCTGCAACACGCCCATCGCACTGATGACCCTCGTTGACAGCCAGCGCCAGTGGTTCAAATCTCGTGTTGGACTCAACCTCTTGGAAACTCCCAGGGACGTCGCCTTCTGCGCTCACGCCATCCTCGGCACGGAGGTCTTCAACGTCGAGGATGCGACCCTCGATCCCCGCTTCTCCTCCAACCCCTTGGTCACCGGCGACCCGCACATCCGCTTCTACGCCGGTGCACCTTTGATCGACCTCCAGGGCAACGCCTTGGGAACCATCTGCGTCGTCGACACCAAGCCCCAGAGCTTGACCCCAACCCAAAGCTCCGCCCTCACCGCCATCGCCCGCCAAGCCATCGCCCAGCTTGAGATCCGCCGCGTCGCCGCGGATCTTGCCGACGCCCTCACCGACCTCAAAATCCTCCGCGGACTCCTCCCCATCTGCTCCCATTGCAAAGAAATCCGCAATGACTCCGGCTACTGGCAAAGCATCGAGACCTACGTCCGCGACCATAGCGATGCGGACTTCACCCATGGAATCTGCCCCATCTGCATGGAGCACAACTACCCGGAGATCTTCCGCGTCCTCCAGGCTGAAGGAAAATTGAATCAGCAGGCAGACACTGTTCGATAGAACATCTTTTCCATTTGCCTCCACGCGATTTGGAACGACCGTGTCTTGAAACATCCCCTCACGGCCATGGACACTCACTCTACCCAAACTCCCGCCGCCCACACGCCCGCCGCCCACACGCCCACCGGCTATCCCGGCAGCTACCCCATCTACAAGCCCAACAGCCGCGGCACCGGCGGCGTTGTCCGCTTCAGCCTCAACCCGTCCAAGGCTGCCATGTTTGTCGACGCCGCCAGCCAGTGCGGCGAAAGGCAGTTCGCCTGGGAGCAAAAATTCACCATGAAGTGGGACCTCAGCGACATCGGTGCCGCCCTGAGCGTCCTCCAGCGCCGCCAACCCGAGGCCAAACTCTTCCACCAGTCAGACAAGGCCAGCAGCATCTGCGAATTCATCGCCCGCGATGAACCTAACCGCGCCCCCTACCTCCTGACCCTCTCGCGCCAAGACATCGCCACCAAAGACCTCCACAAGGTCGCCATCCCCCTCACCCACCCTGAAGCCGCCGTTCTTGAGAGCGTCCTCCAGTCCGCCGTTCCGCGCATCCTCGGCTGGTGAAAACCGAGTCCACCGGGGCTTGTTTTGGACCCATCGGACTTAGCGAACTCACAGGGCAATGAAGCTTATAAGGAACCCGGTGGAACGGGTCTACTGCGGGGCACCCCAAGGAGCGGCGGACTACGATCCGCCAGCGCCCATCAATTCCAGTGCCCAAAAGAAATTCGCTCTTCATTGTCCTCCCATGGTCGGGCGGGGGGGGCGATATCTTCTCGGGCTCACGCCATTGCGATGACCCATTCCCCGTCACTCCGGCCACCAATGGAAAAGCGCCGGGCTTTCTGAAAACCCGGCGCTCTGAGAATGGCTTCACGCGGACACACCGCCCGGTCGCCCGACCGCCCCCTTTGCTCGGCTCGTTCCCGGCTATTTCTTCTTCGGCGGGGCTGGCGGCTGCGCGGCGGGTGCCTTTGACTGCTTGGCCTTGGCTGCCGCGTCATTCTTGCCCTTCTTCTGGCCTTGGTCCTTCTGCTTGGATTTCGGTGATTTGTCGCCCATCGGATCGGTTAGTTAGTGGTTTGGTTGGAAACGGAGAAACAAAGCGCAGCCGGATCGCAGTCCCAGGTCAGGGGTCCGCCAAGCGCCCACCCAGCAACCTTGCTGAGCGTAATGACCAAGAACCCCTGAGCAACTGGAAAAACACTCACGACCACCTAAAACGCAATCTCGCCCCACACTGACTAGCGGAATCTCAACCAACTCCAACCGGCTAGCCCAGCAAGGGCGAAAACAATCCACCTTAAGACAAATCAATCCGCAGTCAAAAGTTATCCTCGCTTCACTCTCGCGCCCCTCCAGCGTCCATAACCGGCTTTTGCCGGAGCAATCCTACGGGGAAGTTGTGATGACGCATGTCGATTATCTGAATGCCCCCAATGGGGGCTGAGGTACGCCCAAGGAGAGGCGATCTCCGAATCGCCCGGCCCTGGGAGGACAATGAAAGGCGGATTCCTCTTACCATTGGCTCTCTCAGGGCCGGGCGGATCGGAGTCCGCCGCTCCTTGAGGCGGATCGGAGTCCGCCGCTCCTTGGGGCGGATCGGAGTCCGCCTCTCCTTGAGGCGGATCGGGGCACCTGGAGTTTGGGTGGGGGGATTTTTCCGGGGGCTGCGCGTGGGTATACGCTGACCCCCGGCTAAGTTCTCTTGTCCCGCAGGGACGTTGGACCAGACCGGCGCGGGCATATCCAGCCAAGGAGTAGCGGCTCGCTTTTCATTGCGCCAATGGAACCCACCCGACGCCTCCCCTTCCGTCCCTGCGGGACATCCTGCGCGTGGGTACACGCTGACCTCCCGCAGGGACGTTGGACCAGACCGGCGCGGGCATATCCAGCCAAGGAGTAGCGACTACTTTCGGCGGATGCGTTTCCCCTGAAGCCGCGCGGCGAGCAGGTTCGGGCAGCGGCCTTCGTGGCGCAGCGTCTCGCAGCAGGCTTCAATCCGCAATTCCTGGCGGACCGGGCGGAATCCAAGCCGCCGCGTCAGGCAGTCGTGGAGGATTTCCGCATGCGGGTCCTCAAACTCGGTCACTTTGCCGCAGTCGATGCAGATCAAGTGATTGTGTGACGGCTTGTCGATGAAGTTCGGGTCGTAGGTGGTTTCCTCGCCGCCCAAGTCGATCTCCCGCAGCAGGCCGGCGTCAACCATGAGTGCCAAGGTGCGGTAAACCGTTGCCCGGGAGGTCCGTGTCGCGGTCCGCCGGACCCGCTCCCAGAGTTCATCGGCGGTGAAATGCTCGTCGTTGGCGAAGGCGGCATTCAGGATGGCATCGCGCTGGGGGGTGCGGCGCAGGCCCTTGCGCAGGATGAACTCCTCAAGGCGTTGGTGAATCCCTGGATCCGTGCTGGTTGGCGTGGTGCTCATCGGTGGCAGAAACAACGCACTTTGCTTTCCCATGGGGCTTGATTACAAGGACGCATGCGATTTTTTCCGACCCTCGGATGGCTGGCCCTGAGCTTTCTCGGAGCCTGCAGCAATGGCGACCCGGCACTGAAGGTGAAGCAGTTTCACTTGCGCGAGGTTTCCACGGGCAATGATAAGGATCCGTTTGTCCGGGGCGAGGAGCAGCGCCGCCTGTTCGGTGCCGTGAGCATGGCTGAGAGACAGCTGCGCCTTGGACAATACTACACCATCACGTGGCGAAATCCAGAGGTGGGAGCGCCGGTGCGTGTGCTTTTTGAGTACCGCCAGGCAGCCACGACGAACCAAGTGCTGAGGATGGAGAACACGTTTGCGGGCGAGGCGAAGGCTGGGCGCTGTGAATTCGCGGTCATCGGCAAAGACTACCAGAATAACGGGCGAGTGCTGGCCTGGCAGGTGACGGTTTTTCGCGGGAGCGAGATGGTCGGGCAGCGCCGATCATTTATGTGGCAGTAATTTTAAGCCACTGAGGGAGAAATCGGCATAAAAAGCCCGCATGGGTCATTGACCGGGCAAGGAATCGGTTCCTATAGTGAATCCGATTTGATTGCGGGATCATTTGCTAGGTAGTGACAGCTCAAAATGCCATCTATGTCGGCCACTATGCTGGCTTCATCTGGATTCGCGCGGAAGGGAAAGGGTCCTTCCTGCTTAGTCCGGCGCTCAAGGAGTGTGCCGAGACGTTGATGAGCAATGACCATCCGTCCCTGGTGGTGGATTTGGAAGCCTGCAGCGGGATGGACTCGACGTTCATGGGAACGCTTGCTGGCTTGGCATTGAGCATCTCCAAGAAGTTTGGCGGCCAGCTGCATGTGGTGGCGGCCAGCGAGCGCAACCAGCGCTCGCTGGAGGACCTGGGGCTGGATTTCTTGCTTAAGATCAACGAGCCGGAGATGCCGTGGAGCGATCAGATGGAAGAAGCCCGCAGCAGTCTGCGTGCCTGTGAGTCGAGCCGGCCGGCGGCGATCCGGACGCGGGCCGAGCATATTTTGGATGCGCATCGGAAGCTAAGCGGGTTGAGTGAGACCAACACGCGCAAGTTCGAGGGAGTCCTGAGCGTCCTGCAAGCGGAACTGAGCCGGAAACCGCCGGGCAGCTGATCGTGGGCTGATGATTGCGACCGCGCGCTAGACCCATGGACTATTGGATCCTGTTAATCCTATGGGCGCTCGTTGCGCTGATTTTCGCGCTGTATATCCGCCGGTCGCGGCGGCGGTTGCGCCGGATCCGCCACGAGCGGGAGGCCCTCGAGACCGGTGAGGCGCGCATGTTCAGCTTCTTGCACGTGCTTGGGGAGGCGATCGAGACGGACACGACGCCGAGCCGCTTGTATCACATGATCGTCGACGGGGTCGAGGAGGTGGTGAATGCCCGCGGGGGCGCGTTTTACCTGATCAATGAAGAGCGCGAGCTGTTGGCACCGAAGTACATCTCTGAGAATTGCCCGCCGCTCATCGGGTTGCCGCCGGATGTGTTGCAAAAGGGTGCCAATGATCCACGGGCGATTGAAAGCTACATGCGGCTGGCCCAGGTGCGCATCGATGAGGGGATTTTAGGCCACTGCCTGGCGCTTGGGCAGCCAATCCACGTGCCCGACATCAAGAGCCACGAGGCATTTCGAGATGCTTTTAGCGGGTTCCGCGGGGATGTGGCGGCCATGTTGGCACCGTTGAGGCATGCGGGAACCGACATCGGGGTGCTCGCCGTGGCCCGCAACCACGAGGATGGGCCGTTCAAGAAGAATGACTTTGATGTTTTCAAATCGATGGCCGAGCAGTCGTCGTTTGCGCTGGGCAACGCGATGATCCACATGGAGGCGCACGAAAAGCGCAAGCTTGAGGAGGAGTTCCGCACCGCCCGTGAGGTCCAGCGGGTGCTGCTGCCGGCGGAAAACCCGGTGCTTCCCGGCTACCGGATCAGCGGCACCAACGTGCCGGCGCGGATCATCAGCGGGGATTATTACGATTACTTGGATCTGGGTGAGGGTCGCCACGGCATCGCGATTGCGGATGTTTCCGGCAAGGGGCTTCCCGCGGGGCTGCTCATGGCGATGTGCCGCAGCGTGTTGCGCGCCTTGTCGGACGCGGGCGACTCGCCCGCCCAGATTCTTGGCAAGGTCAACCGCCATCTGTTTCCGGATATCCGCGAGGATATGTTCATCAGCATGGTCTACGCCGTTCTGGATGGCCCCGGCGGGAGGGTCGTCATGGCGCGGGCCGGCCATGATTCACCGCTGCTTTTCCGCCGCGCAACTGGCGAAGTGACCATCCTCAAACCTCCCGGGCTGGCTGTGGGGATTGACGAAGGCGCTGTTTTTGAACGGGTTACGCGCGATTTTGAGATCGAGATGCACTTCGGCGACTGCCTGCTGCTGTATACCGATGGTGTCCGCGAGGCGATCAATGAGGCGGACGAGGAGTTTGGCATCGAGCGGATGATGGAGGTGTTTCGCAGCTACGCGAAGCTGGGTGCGGAGGCCTCAGTGCTTGGGGTTCAGCGCGAAGTGGTGGCGTTTGTCGACGGGGCGCCGCAGATGGATGACATCACGCTGGTGGCCATTGAGAAACGTTAAGGCCGCCTAGGGGATTGACGCGCCGGGGGGCGGGGCTATTGGTTGCCGCATGACAGATATGAGCGATGCAACCGCCGTGGACGACGACTTTCCGGAAAACCCCGATGCCACCGCGGCCGATGAGCAGGATCCGCAAGTAGCCCTTGCTGAGGAAGTGGCGCGATGGAAAGAGGTTGCCCTGCGGAGCGCGGCGGATCTTGAGAACTTCCGCAAGCGCATGGCGCGGGAAAAGGAAGAAGCCATCCGCTACGGCACCCAAGGGCTGCTGGAAGAACTTTTGCCCATCGTCGACAACTTCGAGATGGGCATGCGTGCCGCCGCGCAGGACAGCAGCTCAATGATTTACCTGGGGATGGACATGGTCCGCAAGCAGCTCGAGGAGTTCCTTTATTCCCAGGGCGTCTCGGAAGTCCCTGCGGAGCCGGGCGGCGAATTTGACCCGAATCTCCACGATGCGGTGGCCGAGGAAAATGCCGCCGACATCCCGGAAGGACGAGTCCTCAGATCTGTGCGCCGCGGCTTTAGGCTGCGCGACCGACTGCTGCGCCCCGCAGGCGTGGTGGTCTCCAACGGCCCCGCGGCCCAGTAAGAAGAAGCGAAACGATGGCGAAGCGCGATTACTACGAAATCCTTGGTGTGGATCGGAATGCCGATGCCGCTGAAATCAAGAAGGCCTACCGCAAGCTGGCGGTGAAATTCCATCCCGACAAAAACCCGGACGATCCAACTGCCGAGGACCGGTTCAAGGAGCTGGGCGAGGCGTACGAGGCGCTCAGCAACGATGAAACCCGCGCAGCCTATGACCGCTACGGGCACGCCGCCTTCCAGGGTGCGGGCCGTAGTTCCGGTGGTGGCGGCTTTGGCGGCTTCCACGATCCGATGGACTTGTTCTCGCAGGTCTTCGGCGGCGCGTTTGGCGGCGGCGGCGGGTTTGAGGACTTCTTCAGCGGTGGCGGCGGCGGACGGCGGCAAAAATCCAGCCGTCAGCGTGGCAGCGACTTGCGCTATGATCTGGAGATTTCCCTGGAGGAGGCGGCCTTTGGTGCTGACAAGGAATTGGAGATTGAGCGTTTTGTTTCCTGCGACACCTGCTCGGGCAGCGGCTCGAAAACCAACGCGGGCACCAAGACCTGCTCGTCGTGCGGCGGGCGCGGCGTGATCACCCGGCAAGCGGGCATCTTTATCCAGCAAACGACCTGCCCGGAGTGCCGCGGCGCGGGTGAGGTGGTTGCCGACCCATGCTCGGATTGCAAAGGCGATGGACGGGTCCAGAAAAACACCCGGATCAAGATTCGCATCCCTGCGGGCGTCGATGACGGCAACCGCCTGCGTTCCTCCGGCAACGGCGACGCTGGCGTCCGCGGCGGCGCGTCCGGCGATCTCTACGCCTTCCTCCACGTGCGGCCCCACGACGTTTTTGACCGCGAAGGCAGTGATCTTGGCTGTGAGGTTCCCCTGCCGTTCTCCAAGGCAGCCCTCGGCGGCGAACTCAAGGTGCCTACCCTCAAGGGCCAATCATCCATCCGCATTCCCGCCGGGACCCAGGGCGGCACCACCTTCCGCCTGCGAGAAGCCGGCATCAAGGACCTCAACACCGGAAGAGCCGGCGACCTCCACATCACTGTCCAAGTTGAAGTGCCTACACGCCTGAGTTCCGCCCAGCAGGAAAAACTCCGGGAGTTTGCCGAGTCCATCGGGGAGGAAAACTCGCCCATGGAAGAGAGCTTCTTCGCCAAAGCCCGAAGGTTTTTCGACATTTAGCCGCATCAAACGATCCGCCGCCCCGTGATGCGCTTCTTTCTTCCGCCGCATGCCTGGTCATCCGATCCGGCCCTCGTCGGCGAGGAAGCAAAGCACTGTGCCCAAGTCCTTCGCTCCAGCCGCGGCGACATCGTTGAGGTTTTCGACGGCGCCGGCCGTCGCGCCCGCGCCACCATCCTCAGCGTCGCCAAGTCCCGCGTCACACTCGGATTGGACGTCTGTCCCCCGGCTCCGGTGCTCACTCCGCGAATCACGCTTTTCCAAGCCATTTCCAAGGGCAAGACGATGGACTTGATTGTCCAGAAGGCCGTTGAACTTGGGGTGGCGGTCATTCAACCGGTTCTCACGCGGCATACCGTCGTGCGGCTTGAGCCGGGTGAGGCGCAGCGCAAGGCGGAAAAATGGCAGCGCGTCGCCTTGGAGGCATGCAAACAATGTGGCCAAGACACCCTGCCGGAAGTCCGCATTCCCATGTCGCTCCCTGAGGCTCTGTCAATTGGATCCCCGGCATCAATCCGCGTGCTCGCCTCATTGGCTACCGGAGCCCGACCGCTGCGTGAGCTTCTGCGCGGCCATGCTCCCACTTGCATCGACGTGCTTGTCGGCCCTGAGGGGGATTTCTCCGCCGACGAGACCGCCGCCGCACTGGCCGTTGGATTCCTGGCCGCCACCTTGGGCAGCATCGTCCTGCGCGCCGAGACCGCCGCCATTTTTGCCCTCGGCGCCATGCGCTACGAGTTCGGCGATGCCTAAGAACAAGGAGAAACGCCTCCTCTTCCGTCCCTGTCCCCGCAAAGCCATGGCACCCCGGAGGGGCAGGCGCACAGAGCCGCATCACCCTCTCGCGCCCCTCCAGCTCAAGGAGAGGCGATCTCCGAATCGCCCGGCCCTGGGAGGACAATGAAAAGCGGATTCCTGTTACCATTGGCTCTCTCAGGCACTGGCGGATCGGAGTCCGCCGCTCCTTGAGGCGGATCGGAGTCCGCCGCTCCTTGGGGCGGATCGGAGTCCGCCGGGGAAGTACTGTATATTTCCTTTATTTCCGGGCGGGCGGGCGCGCAGAACCCGCAGGGACGTTGGACGGGGGGACTTCAACGACGCGGCTGAAGTCGCTACTCCTTGAAGTTGCTGCGCTTCTTGTCCCAGGCCAAGAACCCCTTGAGGATCAGCGCCATGACGAGTAGGCTGGCAAGCGGCACCACCCCCGCGCGCAAGTCCATGCCGACCCACCATGGCGAGACGGGTCCATCGACCAGGCGTGCGTGGCCCATGTTGAAAGCCTTGAAGGCAAAGACGATACCAAGGTGGAGCCCAATCGGCAGCCAGAGTGACTTTGTCCGCACCCGGGCCCAGGCCAACAGCATCCCGAGGATGAAAAGGGTCAGCAGCTCGGCGACAAAAAAACGCGGCTCCGCAAAGCGCAGGAAGATCTTTCCGAGCAGCTCGAAACCGGCGAGAGCGGCGCCGGGATCGACCACCTTCTGACCCGGCAGGGGGCTCATAAAGTGCAGCACAGCAAAGAGGACGGAGCTTCCTATGATTGCGCGCCAAGTTGACTGGACCCGCAGCCATGCGCCCAACAACAGGCCGCGAAAGAGCCATTCCTCGCCGATGGCCGCGCCTACTGCCGGGAGCAATGCGCCGGCGAGCAATTCGCCCGGCCTGAACCCCTCCTTGACGCTGAATGCTCCCGCGGCGGCCAGACCTAGCGCCGAGAGCCAGAGGATGCCGCCGGAAAGGGTCACCCCAAACCCGAGATGGAGAAGCTTGCGCGAGGTTGTTGGCAATCCCGCCAACCCAAGCCCGCCGTCGTTGCGTCCCCGCCGTAAGCGCCACAGCAAGAGCGGCATCAGCAACAGCGCCGCAAGCGTCATCGAACGGGTGAAAAATCGCCCGATCTTGCCCTTCTCGGCCGCCCCGGCGGCGCTCTTGCCAATCGACTTGAGGACGCCGCTGACCTCTCCCGCCTCCGCCAGCCGCGCCAGCCACATCCCAAGCTGGTACATCCACGGCATCAAAATTGCCGCAAGCACCACCACTCCTATGAAATACATCACCAGCGTCCCCGCATCCGATTTCCAGAATTTACTCACTTCTGCCTGCACTAGTGAGCGCCTCCCCGCATGTCCAGACCGAACCGGCACGCTGCCTGCGCTGCCGGTTTAGAGCTTGAAAATTCGCTAGAATTAGGCTTACTGCGGCGTGCCGGGCATCGCGTGCCACGGATTGCTCGCAAGCCCCGCATGAAGCGCCTTCTTCCCTATTTTCGCTACTTACGGTCGGTTAAGTGGCATTTCATTGTCGGCCTTCTCTCGGCTCTCATCTACGCCGGGGCAACCGGAGCGGGGCTGCCGTTGATGACCAAGGTGGTTTTCCCGGTCTTGTTTAAAAGCCAGAGCCCGGAGAGCCTCTGGTACCAAAAATGGATGGCGACCAACCTGGCCCAGCTGACCCAAGACCAGCTACTGCTGATTAGCGTGTTGTGGATCCCGCTCATTTTCATCGTCCGCTCCGCAGCCGGCTATGCCAATGCTTACCTGATCAACTATTGCGGGTTCCGAGTGCTTGAGGGCCTGCGGATGGACATCTTCTCCAAGCTCCAGGCGCTTCCCCTGAGTTTTTACCACCGCCACAAGGCAGGCGACCTCATCGCGCGGCTGACTGGCGACGCGGAGGTCATCCGGCAAGTCATCGCCCAGACCAGCAACGACTTAATCAAGCAGCCCGCGGTCATGGTGTTTGCCCTTGGGTACGTCGTCTATGAATCGGTCCAGAAGGATGGTACGTTTGTTGCCCTGATTGCGCTTTTGAGCATTCCGCTGTGTGTGCTGCCCATCCGGATGCTCGGCAAAAAGCTCGCGCGCCGGGCAAGGTCGCTGCAGGCAAATCAAGGGGGGGTGAGTGCCATGCTCGTGGAGTCGATTTCCTCCCCGCTTGAGATCCGGGCGTACAACCTCCAAGAGCGGCAAAAATCTGCCTTCAATGAGCGCATCCGCCGGGTCCTGAAGGACTCGATGAAGATCGTCAAAGGCCGCCAGGCTATCTCGCCATCGATTGAGGTGGTAGCTGCGCTTGGATTCTCCGTCGCCTTGTACTTCGGAGTGCGCAACAACATGACCCAGACCGAGTTCCTTGCTTTGGGGATGGCTCTGTTCTTTGCCTACGAGCCGGTTAAAAAACTCGGCAACATCCACAGCCAGCTCAAGCAGGCGGAGGCCGCCTTGGACCGGATCGAAGTGATTCTCAACGCCGAGGAAACGCTGCCAAACGCCACCTCGCCGGTGCCACTTGGCCGAGCCCGCGGCGAAGTCGGCTTCAGCGGGGTGTCGTTCAGCTATGACGAGGGCGCCCGGGTGCTGCACAATGTGAGCACCTCGATCTCTCAAGGTGAGTGTGTTGCTCTTGTTGGCCCGAGCGGCGCGGGCAAGACGACCTTTGCCAACCTGATACCACGGTTTTACGACGCCGTGGAAGGCATCGTCACCCTTGACGGCGTGGATGTCCGCTCCTTCAGCAAACACGACCTGCGGCGCCAAATCGCGGTCGTGCCACAGATGCCGGTCCTCTTCAACGACACGATCCTTGAGAACATCCGCCTAGGACGCGAGGAAGCCACTGATGACGAGGTTGTTGCCGCGGCCAAGAGCGCCCATGCCCATGACTTCATCCTCGCTCAGGAAGATGGCTACAACACCTTCGTCGGTGAGCGCGGCGGCTCTCTCTCGGGCGGCCAGCGGCAGCGCATCGCCCTGGCCCGGGCCTTCCTCAAGGACGCTCCCATTCTTATCCTCGACGAAGCGACCAGCGCCCTGGACACGGAGAGTGAAGCGATGGTGCAGAAGGCCTTGCGCGCCCTGGTGCGGGGACGCACGACGTTCATCATCGCCCACCGGTTCAGCACCATCTCGTTTGCCACTAGAATCCTGGTTTTTGACCGCGGCCAAATTGTCCAGGACGGCTGCCACGAGTCGCTGCGCGACAAGGACTCGATTTACCGCATGATGGCCACCGCCGGATGACTTCTGACAGATTCGGCGGCTTGTCCGCGTTCTCACTCAGGCTCAACCTGTTCACCCTGCATGACCATGATTCGCTCGCTGCTGCTCCTGCCACTCCTTGTGCTGCTGCCGGTTTCCGCGGAAGAAGCGCCACTGGCCAAGGCGTCGAGCGAACTTGCCGCGGCGGCCAACGCATTCATCCAGTCGCTCGACGAGGCGGGCCGCAAGCAAGCGTGCTTTCCGTTTGATTCCGCCGAGCGGGAAAACTGGGGATTTGTCCCCAAAGAGCGCAAGGGACTGGCGTACAAGACAATGAACGAAGAGCAGCGCAAGCTGGCGCGGAAAATCCTCGAAACCGCCATGAGCGAACAGGGATTGGCGAAGGCCGATGCGGTCGTCGCTTTGGAATCCCTGCTGGCTGAAACCGAGAAGGATCCGGTCAAGCGCGATGCGGAAAAATACTTCACCAGCATTTTTGGCGTGCCGAAGCCGGACGGCACCTGGGCATGGCGCTATGAAGGCCACCACTTCGCGATCAACTTCACTTTTGTGGATGGGAAAGCCATCTCGGTCACCCCGACCTTCATCGGCACCAACCCAGGCGAAGTCCGCAATGGCCGCCTCAAGGGCCTGCGCCCCCTTGCTGCTGAGGAGGATCTGGCACGCACCCTGGCAACCGCCCTGCTGGCCGCCGAAAAAAACGTAGTCTTCTCCACCAAGGCACCCAACGAAATCATCACCGGCGCGAACCGCCAAGTGACCCAGCTTGAGCCTGTTGGCGTCATCGCCGCGGACATGTCCATGGCCCAGCGCGAGGGACTCCTCGCCTTGATTGCCACCTACGCCAACCGCTACCGCAAAGATCTCGCCGACCACGAGATCGCCGCCATCAAATTGGAGCTCTCCGCCGTGCGTTTCGGCTGGGCCGGCAGCCTCACTCCGGGCGACGCCTACTACTACCGCATCCAAGGGCCCAGCTTCCTCATGGAAGTCGTTAACAGCCAAAATAACGCCAACCACGTCCACGCCACCTGGCGCAATTTCGCCGGTGACTTCGGCCGCGACGCTCTCGCCGATCACCTCAAAAACGAAAACCACTAGGGCGCCTGAGGAGTAGCGACTTCAGTCGCCTCTTCCTCCCCCGAACGCGACTGAAGTCGCGGCTCCTTGCCTACCTCCCTGCGCCGCTGGGGAAAAAGGTGTTCATCAAGAGGGTTAGGAAAAAGTTGGAGATCAGGATCGCAAGGGAGGAATAAACCATCGCCCGGGTGGTGGCGCGACCGACGCCGACGGCGCCGTTCGTGGTTGTTAGCCCCTGGTGGCAGGAGATCATCACGGTGAGAACCCCGAAGACGAGCCCCTTGACCATGGCGATGAAGATGTCCGACAGCTCGGTGAACTTCTTCATGTTAGCCAGCCAGTACGCGTCGGTGACATCGAACGCGTAAACTCCAACAATGAAGGAGGCCATGATGCCAAAGGCGGCGCTCTCCGCGATGAGCAAAGGCATGGAGATCAACATTGCTAACAACCGCGGCGTGACCAGGTAGTCGATCGGGTGGACATCCATCGAGCGGAGCGCATCGATCTGTTCGGTGACCTTCATGGTGCCGATCTCGGCGGCCATGGCGGCGCCGACGCGGCCGGCGAGCATGAGGGCGGTGATCGTCGGCCCGAGCTCGCGCAGCATGGCCACGCTGACCAGAGCGCCGCCGGCGGTCTCCATGTTCAAAGCGCTGAACTGGAACAATGCTTGGGCGGCAAGCACCGCTCCGGTGAAGGCCCCGGTGATGATCACCACCGGCTGCGAGCGAAAGCCAATCTCGGCAATCTGGGCAAGCGTGACCCGCCACCGCCGCCGGCCGCGGACGAGTGACACGCCGGTCTCGCCGAGCAGGCTGCCGACACCGCCGAGGTAGGCGATGAATTCCAGCGGCATTCGCCCGAGCATGCGCAACGCGTTCACAATCCTCCGATACTCCGCCATGGCCGGGTTTCCCAACAGGAAATCCCAACATCGTCTAATTCCCTGATTCGCCCTCCAGCAGAATTTCCGGTAGCGGCGAGTGCATTCCGGGGGTTTCTTTGGGCATCATGGACCCCACCCCTGAGCGCCGCGCCGGCTGGCTGTTTCCCGCCTTCTCGGTCCGCCGCCAAGGCGACCTGGGCATTGGCGACACGGCCGGATTGATCGAGTGGATCGACCTAGCGGCCGCCACCGGCGTTAGACTTCTCCAACTTCTTCCTATCAACGAGACCGGCGCGGGCAACAGCCCGTACACCACGCTGAGCAGCATGGCGCTTGAGCCGCTCTACCTGACGGTGGACCCGGGCTGGCTGCCCGGAGCGGCGTGGGAGGATGTGGCGGAAGCCCATGACCTCCTTGACGAGGTGATCAGCGCGGAGTTCATCGACTACCCGGCGGTGCGGGTGGCGAAGCGGGCGATTTGCCATAAGGCGTTTGAACGCTGGAAGGCGGAGGAATCCCGGGATGTTGCCGGCTTTGATGAATTCCGCGCGGCGCAGGCCAGTTGGCTGGACGACTACGCGACGTTTCGCTGGCTCATGGAGGAGGACGGCGACCGCGAGACATGGAATGAATGGCCCGATGAGTTTGCCACTCCGGCGGCTGCCAGGGATTATCTAGCAAGAGCGCTGGCAACCGAGCGCGGACCCGCGGTTTCCAACATGCTCAGTTATTTTGCGTGGTTGCAATGGGTGGCGGCAATGCAGTGGCAGCGGGTGCGGGTGGCGGCCGACGCTGCCGGCGTGCGCCTGATGGGCGACGTGCCCATTGGCATCAGCTATCACAGCGCAGACGTGTTCTTCGAACCGCAGTTCTTTGACCTCGCGTGGTGCGGTGGCGCTCCGCCCGAGGAGATGTTCAAGCATGACGAGTTCCTCTCCCGTTGGGGCCAAAACTGGGGGATCCCCCTTTACCGCTGGGATGTTCTTGCCGCGCAGGATTTCTCATGGTGGCAGCGCCGCATCACCGGCATCACCGGCATCTTCCACTCGTTCCGCATCGACCACGTCCTCGGCTTCTACCGGATCTATAGTTTTCCGTGGCAGCCAGAGCGCAACCAGGAATTCCTCCACCTATCCGGCGATCAGGCAAGCGCCATCACCGGCGGAAAACTCCCCCGCTGGGCGCCCCGGCCCGACGACACGCCCGAGAACCAACTTGCCAACTGCCATGATGGCGACCAGCGGCTCCGCGCACTGCTCCGCGCGGCCGGCGATGCGGTGGTTGTCGGCGAGGACCTCGGCTGCGTCCCGCCGTATGTTCGCCCCCACCTCGCTTCCCTCGGCATCGCGGGCTTCCACATCCCCCATTGGGAATCCGCCAAATCCGGCAGCGTCATCCCAGCGGAGGAAATCCCCTACCTGAGCCTAGCAACCTATGCCACCCACGACCACGAACCCCTCGCCGTGTTGTGGAACCAGGCGCGCGCCACCCTGGCTCCGCAGGAGGCAGACGCCCCAGCTAACATGGACGAGTGCAAACAGCTGCAGCGGCTGTTGGAATTTGCGCGGCTGCCCGCCGGCACTAACAACGCGGTGCCGGAATTTACCCGCGAGGTGCGCCGCGCGCTGATCAAGGGGCTGCTAGATTGTCCGGCGCGCGATACGGTCTTCATGCTGGCGGACATTTTCGGTTGGGAGCAGCGATTCAACATGCCGGGGATTGCGGGTGGCAAGAGCTGGCGCTGGCGCATGCCGTACACCGCGGAATCGATCATGGCCGTGGCGGAGCTTGCCGCGGAATTCCACTGGCTGCGCGCAACGGCCACTGCGGCGGGCCGCGCCTAGCAGGTCATGAAAGTCCGTCTCTACGAAATCCTTGTGCGCGCGTTTGGCAATACCCGCGCTGAGCGCAAGACCGGCGGCTCGCTCGCCGAGAACGGTTGCGGGACACTCGCGGATATCAACCACGCCGCCGTGGCATCGCTCCAACAGCTAGGCATCACCCACCTGTGGCTTGTTGGGGTCATTGAACACGCCAGCGGGACGGATTACCCGGATCGTCCGGCCGACCCGCCCGACCTCCTCAAGGGACTGGCTGGCAGCCCGTATGCGATCCGCGACTACTTTGACATCTGCCCCGACCTGGTCGGCGAGCGTGCTACCAGCAAGGCCGAGTTCCGCGCGTTGATCGAGCGCTGCCACGCCCACGGGCTGCGCGTGATCATCGACTTCATCCCCAACCATGTGGCGCGCTCGTACGGGTCGGACATCGAGCCGGGGCAGGACTTTGGCCATGACGACGACACGAGCGTGTTCTTTGCGCGCGACAACCACTTTTTCTACGTGCACCCTGGGGAGATCGCGGGCCACCCGCCGCTGCGTCTGCCAACCGCGGGCATCGCTGGGTGCAGCGGCTTGTTTGCCCCGGAGACAACTTTTGCGCGGGTCACGGGCAACAACGCGGTGACGTGGGCACCCATGCTCACCGACTGGTATGAGACGGTGAAACTCAACTACGGGCATGACTTCACCCGCGGCCGCGACACGTCCCATCTGCCGGGGCCGGAAGCCAGCGATGAACTCGTGCCGCGCACCTGGCGCACGATGGATGCGGTCCTTGCCCATTGGCAGGCGCTTGGCGTCGACGGCTTCCGCGTCGACATGGCCCACCTGGTTCCCATCCCGTATTGGCACTGGCAGTTGCGCCGCGTGCGCCTGCGAGATCCTCAGGCATTCCTCTGCGCGGAGGCCTACGATGACGACCATGCCAAGCTAACTGACTCAAACATCTTTGATGAGCTGCTGGATGCCGGGTTTGACGCGGTCTACGACCAACCGTGCTACCTGCTCATGCAGGCCATCGTGGCGGGCAGCGGCTGGGCGAACGACCTGATAGGCGCTAACATCCACCATCCGCGGTTTCATCGCCTGCTGCGCTACGCGGAAAACCACGACGAGGTGCGCATGGCCAATCCGGATTGTTGGAGCGGGGTGGGTTTTATTGTGGCGCCAGCCGTCACCGCGGTGCTAGGGGCGATGGGTGCCGGGCCGCTCATGCTCTACAACGGCCAGGAAGTCGGCGAGCAGGCGATTGGCGCGGAGGGGTTCTCCGGTGACGACGGCCGCAGCTCGATTTTTGATTACACCGCCCTGCCCGAACTGATGCGCTGGACCAACAAGCACCGCTTTGACGGCGCCGCGCTCCCCACGCCGCAGGCCGCGCGGCGGGCATGGCACGGCCGGCTGCTGCGGCTGTTAGCCGAACCCGCCTTTGGCGAGCATTCCTGTTATGGATTGAACCACGCCAACCTGGACAACCCGGCATTTGGCCGCTTGGGCGACGAGGCGGTCTCGGGCCGGTGGCTTGTCGCGTTTCTTCGGCGCGACCCGAC
>Ga0136639_10000084_pt1 | contig 26606 bp, 23 predicted proteins | sample AntDrymUQ8592106_2_FD_113739 | JGI IMG/M metagenome (GOLD analysis project Ga0136639, IMG submission 113739) | Polar desert sand microbial communities from Dry Valleys, Antarctica - metaG UQ859 (21.06) | ecosystem: Environmental > Terrestrial > Soil > Desert | place: Antarctica: Dry Valley...
CCTCAAGTCCGTTAGAGCGTATTTGCTCAAGGAATCATTTGATGCATTCTGGCAATATGAAAAGGCAGGTTGGGCCAGATGGTTTCTAAAGAAATGGTGCGCGCGCGCCATGCGCAGCAGGCTCGATCCCATGAAGAAATTTGTCAGAACTCTGAGAGCCCATGATGACCTTTTGATGAACTATTTCAAAGCCGGAAAGGTCTATTCAAGCGGCATTGTTGAAGATCTCAACCTGAGGGTGAATCTGTGCATGAGAAAAGCCTATGGATATCGCAGCCTTGATCTACTGCAAGCCTCTCTATTCCATACACTTGTAGATTTGCCGGGACCGAAGTTCAGCCACAAATTTTTCTGAAGAGCCGGTTTAATCATAGGCCCTATGTAAGCGCTCAATGGCCGGCCTCTAGCCACCGAGGTCATAGATAACATACACAGCTATGTATGTCGTCTTCATCAATCTCTGAATCGGTCGGGTGGTTACATTTAGATTACCACCATTCTCCGAGTGACGCTTACGCCGAGAAGCGCGCGAGGCGGCGCGGCGTCGAGGTCAGGCGGGAGGCTAGCAACTTCCGCCCCTTACATCTCCAGCAGCATCCGGGTAGGATTCTCTAGCAGGTCCTTGATGCGGATGAGGAAGGTGACGCCTTCCTTGCCATCGACAAGGCGGTGGTCGTAGGAGAGGGCGAGGTACATCATCGGGCGGATCTCGACCTTGCCGTTGATGGCGACCGGGCGCTGCTGGATGGTGTGCATGCCGAGGATGCCGCTTTGAGGCGGGTTGAGGATCGGGGTGCTAAGCAGGGAGCCGTAAACGCCGCCGTTGGAAATGGTGAAAACGCCACCTTGGAGGTCCTCAATCTGGATCTTGCCGTCGCGCGCCTTGGCGGCGTAGTCGAGGATGTCCTGTTCGATGGTGGCGAAGCTTTTCTGGTCGCAGTCGCGCAGCACCGGAACAATGAGGCCCTTCTCGGTGCCGATCGCCACGCCGATGTCGTAAAAATGGTTTTCCACGATGTCCTGGCCGTCGATGCGCCCGTTGACCTGCGGGACGTCCTTGAGCGCTTGGACCACGGCTTTGACGAAGAACGACATGAAGCCGAGCTTGACGCCGTGTTTCGCCATGAAGCGGTCTTGGACTTGCTTGCGCAGGCCCATGATCTCGGTCATGTCGACCTCATTGAACGTGGTCAGAATCGCGGCGGTCTGCTGGGCGTTGACCAGATGAGTGGCGATCTTGCGCCGCAACATGCTCATTTTCCGGCGAGTCGTGCGATCATCGGAAACCGCGGCGGCGGGCGCGCTGCGCTCAGGGGTTGGCAGCACCGAGAGATCCGGCTTCATTCGCGGCGCAACAGCGGCTGGCTGCACGGTGGCGCTGGCCGGCTCCCCGGCGACGGCCGGAGCTGGCGCTTGGGGAGCTGGCGCGATCGGCGCAGCTGGCTGAACGGGAATGGGATTGGGCGGCTCGATGGTCACCTCGCTGCTTGGCGCGCTGGTGCTTAAGGTGGCAATGATCGTGCCGATTTGGACTTCGTTGCCCTCCGCGACGAGGATTTTCAGGCGGCCGGATGCCTCGGCCTCAAGCTCGGTGGAAACCTTGTCGGTTTCCAGAGTCACCAGCGCATCACCCTTGACTACGTTCTGGCCATCCTTGAAGTGCCAGCGGGCTACGTTGGCGGAGGAAATCGATTCACCCGTAGGCGGAACCCGCACCGAAACTTCTTCCGCGGCAGCAGGCTCGTCGGGCTGTGGCTTGTCCGCGTCGGGAGTTGCGCCCGGATCCGAAACCGGGGCTTTCACCACCGGTTCGGCATTGCCTGCGTCGGCAGTGATTTCCGCGATGACCGTTCCGATACCCACTTTCTCCCCCGCTTGGACCTTGATGGGCAGGATGCCACCGATCTCAGCCTCCAACTCGTTGGAAACCTTGTCAGTCTCCAAGGTCACCAAGGGATCCCCCTTTTCGACCCGGGCACCATTTTCGCGGTGCCATTGGGCAACATTGGCCGAGGCGATCGACTCGCCGACCGGCGGAACTTTTACTTCAAAGGCCATGGTTGGGGATAAATCTGTTAATTAAATGACTTAGGCGCTGAATGCCGCCTCGATGAGCATCTTTTGCTCGCGCAGGTGAACGGCCTTGGAGCCTGCCGCAGGGCTGGAAGCACGATCCCGGCCAGCATAGCGGACACGGGTGTTCACGACCTTGTGCAGGCGGGATTCGATGTATGACAAAGCACCCATGTTGAGCGGCTCTTCCTGGCACCAAACGAATTTGGCGGCTGCCGGGAAGTTGCTGATGATGGCCTCGACCATCTCGTGGTGGAAGGGATAGAGCTGCTCGATGCGGATAATGGCCGCGGTGAACAACTCGTTCTCATCACGATGCTTAAGAAGATCGTAAAAAACCTTCCCAGTACAGAAAACCACCCGCGTCACCTTCGCTGGATCCAGCTTGTCCGATGGATCCGGCAAAACCTCTTGGAAACACGTTCCATCGAGGAAATCCTCCACCGGCGAGATCGCTTCGGCACGCGAAAGGAGGCTCTTCGGCGTCATGAGCACCAGCGGCTTGCGGAATCCGCGCTTTTTCTGGCGGCGCAGCGCGTGGAAGTACTGGGCCGGAGTCGTCAGGTTGGCCACCTGGATGTTTTTCTCCGCGCAAAGTTGCAAGTACCTCTCCGGACGGATCAACAAGCGGCTGCGGATAATGACTGGATCGCAAGCGTAACCGCCAATGCATTGACGAGCGGAACCCGACGGCCTATTTCAGCTGCATGAAAGTCAAATGCCCCACATGCGGGATCGGGAAGGCGCGGAGACTTTGCCGGCGTGCGGACAATGTGGAAATCTGCAGCGAGTGCTGCGCTTCCATCCGGGACGCGGATTGCGGCGATTGCGATCATTTTGCGTCGGCCCAGCAATATGAAGAGCACCGCCTCGCTGCGGTAGCCGGCTTTCCCGCCGGAGATTTCACGATGGAGATCAGCCCGGATGTTTCCGATGCCGTCAGCGAGGCCTTGGAAACCGCGCTACGTGGCGGCTTCCGGAGCGCCATGGACACACTCAATACTTTGCTTCATGATCACCCGCGCCATCACGACGTGCCCTATGGCATCGGAGTGGTCCATGGGATCAAGGGGGAGCACGAGGAATCCATTGCATGGTTCGACCGCGCCATCGCGATCAACCTTTATAGTGTGGAATCCTATTTCAACCGGGCTGTGGCTTACCAGAAGCTTCTCGACATGCCTAACTGCCTCCGCTCCTATCAGCGGGTGGTGGCCATCGGCCCCGCCAGCGATCCGGAAGTCGCCAAGGCGCGATCCATTCTTGACACCTTTGCTTCCAAGATCCGCAGGTCGGTGGGCATCGGCCTCGATGCCTATCTCCGCGCCGGCGACAAGTTCAACGAAGCGTTCGCCCTGATGGAACGCGACAACTGGAACGGTGCACTCAAAGGCTTCCGCGCTTCCGCCGCCCTCAATGACTCGAACGCGCCATGTCACGGAAACATGGGCCTGTGCCTCGCGCACTTGGGCCATAAAGCCCAAGCGCTCGCCGAACTCGACCGCGCTCTCGAACTCGATCCAGGGTACCAACCCGCCCGCTCGAACCGCAAGGTGGTGGAAAAAATGATTGAGGGTCGCCCGTTGGAAAATCCGATGATCGAAACCGTCAATTTTTCCAAGGACAGTTTCCTGAAAAATCAGTGACTGCCGACGGTATATTATCAGCCTCCTATTCAGCTCCTTGAAATGTAGGCGGCTGTGCCTACCGGACCAGATTGGAGCCCTTTTCGCCCGTGTTCTCCAATCGAGTCCGAATGGCGCTTACTTAAGCGCAGGATTCGTTATGCCCGTCCCCAGGGGCATCAGAACTTAGCCGAGGGTCTCAGGCCGCGCAGGGCTCACTCCCCCGCAAGTGGGTTCCGCTTCCCCACCACCACCAGGTGCGTCGAAGACGGAGTTGGTGACAGACGAAGACGGAGATGGTGACCGACGAACGGTGGGTTACAGACGAACGGTGGGTTTCGCGCCATCGCCACGGGACACCGCCGCCCAGGCCGAGAAGGTGCTGGTCTTTCTCCGCGCGGAGATTCTGAGCTCACCGCTGCCATAGACGGCGCGCGACAGGCTTTTGGCCACGGATCCCACGGATCCACACCAGAACTCGGAGAAACCGTCGCTGCGTGGCGTCCCCGCCCCAGCACCGTTCCGGTGATGCGGGAGGGTTTGCTCGCCCCAGTGGAGGCACGGCCGCCGATTGACAACGCGGAAATCCGCATCATGATGCCTTTATGAGAACCACGCTCAACATCAGTGATGCGCTTCTTGAGGAGCTTCGTGAGCGGTCGCGCCGGACTGGGCGGACCTTGCGGCAGGTTATCGAGGATGCCCTCCGACGCGGGCTCTCCGATCAGGAGGCACCCGCGAAGCAGGTCCAGATTGAGCCGTTCCGGGTGGGAATCAAACCGGCCTACCGGGGCATGAGCATGAACCAGCTTTTCGATCAACTGGAGGCGGAGGGCACGCTCCGGCAGGATCAGCAATGATCGTGCCAGACATAAACCTGCTGGTCTATGCCTACGATGAGGCCAGCCCGATTGGCATTCCCTGGGTGGTTCTGCTGGGTTTCACCCGCATCCTCACCCATCCGCAAATTTGCATCAATCCGGTTTCTGTCGGCGAAGTGCGCCGAGCCGTGACCCAATGGATGGAACTTCCCCACGTGAGGGTCATTCAACTCTCCAACCAAGCCCTTGAGCTGTTTTTCGATCTGCTTGAGGAGGCGGGAATGGGCGGCAATCTGGCCACCGATGCCCTCATCGCCCTCCACGCCCGCGAGCATTCCGCCACGATCTACAGCAACGACCGGGATTTTGACCGCTTCCTTGGAATCAAGTGGGTCAATCCGCTCAAGTGATCGCCTAGCCAAGTGGTTAAAACGACAACCGCAGCCCGGTCCGCAGCGTCCAACCGTCGTAGGCCTCCGTCGAATCATTCTCCAAGCGCGCCCACTCGGCACCCACGAGCACCTTGAGCTTGTCGCCGTACATGAAATACTGCAGGCCGCCGTAGACGGAGTGGTAGGTGTCGCCGCGCCCGCCGTTGCTGGCCACGACCCGCTCGTAGCGCGACTGACCGACGACGCCGAGCGGCTCCTCGCTGTGGGCGAAGGAATAGCGCCCCACGAGCTGGAGTTTTTCCGGCACCAAGTCGTAGGTCGGCTGAATGAAGAAGCCAAACACATCGCTGTTTTTCCCGTCGCCGCCGGTCGCGTAGTAGCCTTCAAGCACAACCGCCGATGCGCCATTTTTCACCCAGAAGGTCGACGAGAGGATGTCGTCGTAGCGCCCAAGCACCAGGTCGCCTGCCTTGCGGTCGCTGTGCAGCCAGTCGATCTGGAAGTCTGCCTTCTCAAGGTCAAGGAGTCGCTTGAAATCATAGCCGCCGCCCAGGGAATACGAGACGCCCCCGTTGAAGTCGCCAAACTCCCCGTCGCCAAACGCGCCACTCCCGCCGGTGTTGGTCGGCGTGTCATTCGAATAAATCCCCGCCCGCCAACTGTAGGCCTCCACCGTCCCCTCGGCCGCCAGCGCGGTCGCACGATTGACCCCCAATTGGTTGAATATCTGGGAACGCTCAAAGGTCGGCTGGTACACGTTGGACTCCAGCCAGTCGTAATGACCAATCAACGTTTTGATCTTCCCGGCCGTGAGGCTTACCTTGGAGCTTGGCTTCCAGCGGATGTAGGCGTCGACGAGCCCGTCGTAAAAATCGCGGAACCCGTCGTTGCTCTGGAAGTCCACGCGGACATCAACCTTCTTGTCGAAGAGTTTCGCATCAAAACCAAAGCGCGAGCGCCGGTCCTCCCAGTCGCTCTGGCTGCCCTGGTCGGCGTCCACATCCCAATATTGCCCCTGATAGCGGCCGCGAAGTTTGAATTCCTCCAAAATCGGATTAGCCTCATCCTTGTACAAGGTCGCGTGGCTCCACAGCTCGTCCCAGCCGCTGGGCTCGGCAACCTTGCTGGCGCTCTCAGCGCTTGCCATCATTGGCACCGCTGCAAGCAGGGCAATGAAACGGATGCTGTTTGACTGGGTTCCTAGGGTCTTCATGGTTTCTCCTTTTGTGAGGCCCCAGAGCTTGCGCGGATTCCGCCAATTCTAAGACAGGGATAAATGATCAACTGCGGCAACGAGATTCACCCGTGAATGCTGTTGAGCTCTGAGCGTCAAGGCTACTGCGCCAGAACCCGCCGCTCGATATAGGTTCGGCGTAGCCCGACCAAGCGGAAAAGGCTCTCAAGAGTTTAAAATCTCCTGCCGTTTAATTCCTTGGCTCCCGAGGCTCTTTTGACACCCGCCGGAAAAATCGCTCATCTTCCCAGTTGAAAAGACTGTTCAGATGAACTACCCATTCTCCGCAGTGGAAGTAAGAAATGCCAGAACCCTTGCGCCGGACGCGGCCCTCGCGCCCGCCCCGGCATTGGCCACGCCCACCGCGGCCAGCGCCCTGCGCGCGCAGCTGCGGGAGCGCTTTCCCCACGCCCATGAGGCCCCGATGCAGGTGCCCAAGGAGGAGGCCGCGCCCGTCGGCGGCTCATGGGAAATCCCCGCCGGAGCCCTCACCGAGCTCGTCGCCCCGGGTGCCAGCGCCGGCTGCGGCCTGCTCATCGCCGACCTCATGGCCGAACTCGACGCCAGGGACGCGCCCGAGCCGCTGGCCCTCATCGACGCTGCGGACGGCTTTGACCCGGCCTCCCACGGCGCCGCTCGCTGCGCCCGGGTCCTCTGGGTGCGCTGCCGCGAGGCCGCCAAGTCGCTCAAAATCGCCGACCTCCTCCTGCGCGACGGCAACCTGCCGTGGATTGTCCTGGACCTCGCCGGCCTGCCCGAGGCCGACCTGCGGCGCATCCCGGGCAGCTCGTGGCACCGGCTCCACGGACTGACCCGCAAGACCGGCGCGCGGCTCCTAGTGATGACCCGCTTTGCCCTGGTCCCCAAGCCCGCCCTGCGGGTCTTCCTTGAAGAGCGCCTGAGCCTTGAGGACCTGGAAAAACACCTTGGCGACACCGCCGGCCGCGGCTTCCAGGCCCTTGCCCGCGCCAAGACCCCCGCCACCCGGCGCGCCGCTGGCCAACCTTAAAAACACTCTATGAGAACATGTACGCCGCCCTCCACCTCCCCGACCTCGCCCTTGAGGTCCTGCGCCGCAGCGATCCAAGCCTGGCCGCCCGCCCGCTGGCGCTGGTTGATCCGCCGGCCCGCCCTGCTCCAGCACGGAGCCGCGGCGGCCAGCCACGGTCCCCTGGCGGCTCGCGCCGCGGCGGCGGTCTGGTGGCTGAGTGCAGCCGGGAGGCGGCGGCTGCGGGCGTCGCGCCGGGCATGGGCGTGGCGCGCGCACTTGCGCGTTGCCCGGACCTGGTGGTCGCTGTGCGCGATGCTGCGGCGGAAGCCGCTGCGGGCACCGCGCTGGTCGATTTTGGCCGCAATCTTTCCCCGGATGTCGAAACCGTCGCCCCGGCAACCCTCCTCCTTGATGTGTTTGCCGTGGCAACCTGCCGCCAAGACCCTGCCGGCTGGCGCGCGCGGGTCCTTGCCAGCCGCTTTGACTTCCCGTTCCGGCTTGCCCTCGGGCCCACCCCGGACCTGGCCCACCTGAGCGTCACCGCCGGCACCCACCTCTGGGAGGCTTCCCTCGGCATGCTCTGGCCGCTTGCCTCCCTGACCCCGCTGGGCCTGCCGCCCGCCCTGCTTGAGCGCTGGCACGCCTGGGGCTTGCGCACGCTTGGCGATCTCGCCGCGCTGGGCGCCGCCGGAGTGGCCGCGCGCCAAGGTGCCGAGGCCGCCCGCTGGCAGCAGATCATCACCGGCGCCGCCCACCGGCCGCTGCGCCTCTGCCGCGAGGCGCTCAATTTCGCCGAGGCCGTTGAGCTTGACGAGCGGATCGAGTCGCTTGAGCCCCTGCTTTTCCTCCTCAACCGGATGCTCGGCACCCTGGAGAGCCGACTCGCGTCCGCCCAGCGGGTGGCCATCACCCTGGCCCTAAAGCTCACCTTCGAGGACGGCGAACATCACGCCAAAGAACTGCGCATCGCCGAGCCGACCCGCGCCCGCGAGGTCCTCCTCGGCATCCTGCGCACCTATCTGGAAACCCTCAGCGCATCGGCCGCGGTGGTTGCCATTTCCCTGCAGCTTGAACCGTCGCTGCCCGGCGAGGCCCAGGCAGACCTGTTCAACCGCGGCCTGCGCGAGGTGAACCGGTTCTTTGAAACCCTCGGGCGCATCGAGGGACTTGTCGGCCCCGGCAACCTCGGCGTGCCCGTGCCCGCCAACACCCACGAGCCGGACCACTTCACCCTTCTCCCCTACGGCGCCAAGCTCCCCACGCTGCAGCGCGAGCCCGCGGCCATCCCGCTGCGCCGCTTCCGCCCGCCGCTTGGCGTCCGCGTCGCCTGCGTCGAGGGCGCCCCGATGGCCCTGCTCACCGGCGCCTACGCCGGGCGCATCGAGCGCTCGCGCGGCCCGTTTCTTCTTTCCGGCCAGTGGTGGGAGCCCGCCGCCTGCTGGCGCCGCGCCGAGTGGGATGTCGAGTCCGCCGGCCGCCTGCTGCGCCTTGCCCGCCTACCGGCCAACCACTGGCAACTTGAGGGAATCTACGGATGAAACCCATCGCCGAACTCAATGCCCACAGCGCGTTCTCGTTCCTGCGCGGCGCCAGCCACCCGGAAACCCTCGTCCGCCGCGCCGCCGCCCTCGGCTATGGCGCCATCGCCCTGACCGACGAGATGGGCTTCTATGGCTCCGCCCGCGCCCACCAGGCGGCCAAGGAGGCCGGCATCCGCGCCATTGTCGGCACCTCGCTGCGCAGCCGCGAGGGCGGCAGCTTCCCGCTGCTCGTCGCCACCCGCACCGGCTACGAGAATGCCTGCCAGCTGCTTACCCGCTCCCACCTGTCCCGCGGCACCGAGCCGGCCACCGCCGAGCTTTGCAACCCGCACAGCTCGTTCAAACCCGCGGAACTTTCCGGCCTCGTCTGCCTCACCGGCGACGAATCCAGCCCGCTCTCGCGCCTCCTCGCCGCCAACCGCCGGCCCGAGGCGCTCGCCTGCGCCCGGGATCTCGTCCGCCTGTTTGGCCCAGGCAGGGTCCATGTCGAAATCCTCCGCCACCACCTGCGCGGCGAGGAACGCCTCAACCGCCTGCGCATCGACCTCGCCAAGCACCTGCGCCTCCCGCTCGTCGCCTGCCAAGCTCCTCTCTTTGCCGCCCGCGACGACCGACCGCTGGCCGACGCCTTTGCCTGCCTGCGCGAGAAATCCACCCTCGATGACGCCGGCATGCTCCTGGCTGCCAACGGCGAGCGCTTCCTCAAGCCACCCGCCGAACTGACCACCCTGTTCAAGGATCTCCCCGAGGCGCTCGCCAACGCCAGCACTCTGGCGGAAAACCTCGAGTTCTCCCTCAACGACCTCGGCTACGAGTTCCCCGCCTTCCGCGATCCCGCCAGCGGCATTTTGTTGGATCGCGCTGGCCAGGACGCCCGCCTGCGCGACGAGGCCTTCCGCGGCGCGCGCGACCGCTGCGCCGGCCTCCCGGAATCCATCCGCGACCGCCTCAACGAGGAACTCGCCCTCATCGCCAAACTCGGCTTTGCCGGCTATTTCCTTGTCGTCTGGGGGATCAAAGAGTTTGCCCGGCGCGAGGGAATCCTCTGCCAGGGCCGCGGCTCGGCGGCCAACTCGGTGGTCTGCTACGCGCTCGGCATCACCAATGTCGACCCGCTTAGCCAGAACCTCCTATTTGCCCGCTTCCTGTCCGAGAACCGCAGCTGCTGGCCGGACATCGACATCGACTTCCCCTCCGGCGTGGGCCGCGAGCGCGTCATCCAGCACGTCTACGAAACCTACGCGCCCCACGGCGCGGCCATGACCGCCAACGTCATCACCTACAAGCCGCGCTCCGCCTTCCGCGAGATGTCCAAGGTCCTCGGATTCGGCCCCGAAGCGGCCGCCCGCTTCTCCGAAATCGCCGGCGGGCCGCGCATCAGCGAGCCCGACGAGGGGATGCTCGGCGACGGCTCCGCCATGGACACCTTCTACCCCAACGGCCAAATCGACCGCCTGGAGGAAACCATCATCCAGGCCGGCATCCCCGCCAAGCACCCGCGCTTCGCCGCCCTGCTTGGCCTCTACCTCGCCGTCCAGCGGATGCCGCGCCACCTCAGCCAGCACCCGGGCGGCATGGTCATCTGCAACCGCGGCCTCAACCACATCGTCCCGCTCGAGCCCGCCGCCATGCCCAACCGCACCATCCTCCAGTGGGACAAGGACGACTGCGAGGACCTCGGCATCGTCAAGGTCGACCTGCTTGGCCTCGGAATGATGGCCGCCATGCAGGAGGCCCTGGTCATCTGCGCCGAGCGCGGCGAACCGGTCGACCTCGCCAAAATCCCCCTCGACGACCCCGCCACCTTTGACCTCCTCTGCCGAGCCGACACCGTGGGCACCTTCCAAGTCGAGTCCCGCGCCCAGATGGCCACCCTGCCGATCCTGCGCCCGCAATGCTTTTATGACGTCGCCATCGAGGTGGCCATCATCCGCCCCGGACCCATCGTCGGCGACCTCGTCCACCCCTTCCTCAACCGCCGCACCGGCCGCGAGTCCGTCGACTTCATCCACCCAAGCTTCAAAAAAATCCTCAGCCGCACCCTCGGCGTCCCCCTCTTCCAAGAACAGGTTCTCGAAATGGCCATGGTCATCGCCGACTTCTCCGGCGGCGAGGCCGACGAACTCCGCCGCGCCATGGCCTTCAAGCGCGACGACCGACGCATGACCCGCGTCGTCGAAAAACTCGACCGCGCCATGCTCGCCAAGGGCGTCGACGCCGAGGCCCGCCGCCGCGTCATCGACTCGATCCAGTCCTTTGCCCTCTACGGCTTCCCGGAAAGCCACGCGATCTCCTTTGCCCTGCTCGCCTACGCCTCCTGCTGGCTCAAAGTCCACCGCCCGGCCGCCTTCTTCGCCAGCCTGCTCAACAACCAGCCGATGGGCTTCTACTCGCCCGCCACCCTGATCCGCGACGCCAAGGGCCGCGGCCTGCGCGTCCATCCCGTCTGCGTCGTCGAAAGCCAACTCGCCACCCGCGTCACCGCCCAGGGCGGCCTGCGCCTCGGCCTCGGAAGAATCAAAGGCCTCACCAGCAAAACCGCCGAACGCATTGTCGCCCAGCGCGCAATCCACCCCTTCGCCTCCCTCGGCGACTTCCTCGACCGCGTCCGCCCCGACCCGCGCGCCCGCCGGCTCCTCGCCGAGGCCGGCGCCCTCAATGCCCTTGAGGCCGGCCTCCACCGCCGCTCCGCCCTTTGGGAAGCCGAACTTCCGCTCTCCACCGAGCTCCTCGCCCGCCGCGCCCAACCCGCCGGCCCTTCACCGCTCCCCGCCATGAACGACCACGAACGCCTCGCCGCGGACTTCGCCACCCAGGGCCACACCACCGGTCCCCACCCGATGGCCCTCTGGCGCAAAAACCACTCCGGCCCGATGCCGCTGCGCGCCCGCGACCTCCCCGCCATCCCCCACGGCCGCCGCGTCACCGTCGCCGGCATGATCATCTGCCGCCAGCGCCCAGGCACCGCCAAGGGCCATTGCTTCCTCTCCATGGAGGACGAAACCGGCATCTCCAACATCTTCATCCACCGCCGCACCTTCGAGGCCAACCGCCTCCTCATCGGCAGCGAACCGTTCCTGCGCATCACCGGCAAACTCCAACTCGGCGAAGGCAACGTCATCTCCGTCTTCGCCGAAAATATCCACCCCCTCGAATTCGCCGCCTCCCTCCCCGTCGATAGCCATGACTTCCACTAACTAACCATCCGTCCGATCAGACCGATCAGACCGATCCTCCAGATGAAGACACGCGAAGCAATTTCCGTATTGCGCCGGATCGCCTCATGTAATACAAATACCCCATGAAAACTTTGGTTCTGCGCATCCCGGATGACCTCGCCAGAGAACTCGAGGCCGAGGCGGAAAGGACCCACGTGACCAAGTCGGAGGTCGCGCGCAGGCGGCTGATCGCAGCCGGCTTGAAAGCCGATCATGCACCATCCGGCATGGAGTTGATCGCCGATTTGATTGGGACCGTCCAAGGCGGCCCCGCCGACCTCAGCGCGCGGAAGAAGGATTATCTCCAAGCAACCGGATATGGAGAATCCCGCCATCGTTGACGCGTCCTTTCTTGTCGCCCTCTGGCGCAAGAACGACCAACACCACCCATGGGCAGTCCAACAGGCCCGCCTCCACCCGCCGCCATGGATCACCTGCGAGTCCGCACTTTCAGAAGCCGATCACCTTCTCGCACCAGACGGTTGTGCCACCCTCCGTTTAGCCTGTCGCCGTGGCGCCATCCGCATCACCCCGGTCAATGAGGAGTCCTTCATTCCAGTCCTCAACCTCCTCGACAAATACGCCGACGTCCCCATGAGCATCGCCGACGCCTGCCTGGTCCGCCTCACCGAAATCCTGCCTGATCCGCTCCTGCTAACAACCGACTCGGACTTCAAGATCTACCGCCGCCTCGGGCGAAGACTCATCCCCACCCGCATGCCCTGACAGTTTGACTCCCCACATCGCGGCTGTCTGATGCTCAGTTCAAAGAAAAAGCCCCGGGCGGAAATCCACCCGGGGCCGCAGAGAGCCACCACTTGAGTCGGCAAGCAGCTTAGAAGCGCCAGACCAGGTCCAGCGTAATGCGATCCTTCATCAGACTGTTCTCCTCTTCGGTGAGCGGCACTTCATAGGCAGCACCCACAGTCACCGAATCGGTGATCCGGGAGCGGAACCCGACCGCCGCGGTGACAAAATCCCGGTTCGCAGAGGCTCCTGGCGCTCCAAGGTTGAAAAGGTCGCCACCTTCAAACTCGACCGCTCCGGGCACCCCGCCGCCGAGCTGGCCGCCAAAGTTGCCCGCGCCATTCCCTGCATCAAGCACATGGAACCAGTTCATTTCAACCAAGGGAATGAACCATTTGTTGACCTCATAGCTGGCATGCGCGCTGACCCAGGTCATTGTCGACTGTTCATCGGAGAACGGGAGCTGAAGGCCCGCCGCACCGGCAAACTGCCAGTCATCCACAAGCTTCAGGCCGGACACAATCAGGTTGGCCATGCCGTCTCCCTCACCTTGGAAGATGTCCGAGTTCCCGGTCGGAAACTCAAGCGTCAGCGAGCCGCTCACCACCGTCTGTGACACCGGATCGAGCAGGAAGGCGTACTTCAATCCCCCACCGAGGTTGGCGAACCCGCTGGAGTCTTCCAGCGTGGCATCGAAGTCCATGTCCGCGTAGCCGTCCTTGGTCGCGACAAGCGACAGGCGCTCAGTCAACGCCCACTCCAGCTGCAGGGCATACAGCTGGGCGTCCCCGCCCAACGGCACCGATGTGCCGTTCGCCGAGATCTGGTCCGGCAACGAATGGTTCAGGAAAATCGGATGGAGGTTACTGGTCGGCAGCGCGAGATCGAACAGCGTGGGGTTGCTTATCGGCCTGCGTACTTGCGCAAACGCACCACCCGAGGTCGGAGGACTGAACTCGGCTGCTACGCTGCCGGCGAAGGCGGCGGTGGGCAATAGACTCAACAGACCGAGCGTCGTAAGGGATTTTGTTTTCATAGGGCGCTGGATATAAAGGGCACCGCTCGCTTTTCCACTATTGGAAAGCGCAGCTACTTTTCCAAAGCTTCCACCCGACCGCCAGACCAAGCCATCCGCCCGATTCGCCATCAGCCTCCCGGCACACGGCTCCAGCACTGACATTGAGGCTCAGCGCCCACCCCATTCGGTCAGCACCATAAGACGTTCCCTTGGAGCATCCAGAGCTTGAGCGCCTTGGCCTTGGAATCAATTCTCATCAAGGCGTACCTCAGAAGCTTGCCCTTGAGTTGACCCTCCGCATCGCCCTCCGCATCCCTCTCCGCCTCGCCAATCGCCACAAGCAGCCGGGGAACCACCCGCTCTCCCATCCCAACAATCGCACCCACACAGGGATACATCCTCTCAAGGGATTCCTCCCTGTCCAACACCGGCGCGAGCCGCACCACCTTCTTCAGCAACAGAGGCAGGCATTCGAGCAATCGGTAATCGCCGGCAATGCGGGCCGCCTCGATTTGCTCGGCGATGTCCAAGTCGCCCCTGACCTCAAGCGCGAGGATCCCGTTGATCTTAGCGGCTATATTTGGCCGCTGGCTGGGACTAACATCCTCTTCCAGCAGCCGCTTGACATCATCCATGGGTGACGCCGCCAGCCAGGGCGCGAGAAACCACAGCGCCAGAACCGATGGAACCTTCATGTCTGGTGGCAAAAGTTAGCAACCCGGCAGCGGTCGGCGCCATGTCCTCATCCGCCCTACTTCTTGTAGCCTTCCGCCACCTTGCCCTCGGCGTCCATCTTGCCCGTCGCCCAGAGCAACCCGCGGCTGACCAAGTCAAGATAGCGCGGATCACCCACCGTGGCGTTATTGTGCCCGATGGTCGTATTGAACACCTTGGTGCCCTTGTAGTCGTTGGTCCACACGACCACTGCGTCCTTCCCCTCCTGGGTGCCGCTGGCGAGCACTTGGGCGGTGTCAAGAACCTGCACATTATTATACAGTTCCTCGTTGACCGTCGTCCAGTCCGCCAGCCCCTGGGTGATCGGGTGCTTCTTGTCGCTGAACTTGATCTCAATTGGCTTCTGCGGACCGTGCCCGGTCGACTGCAAGCCAATGTACTCAAACCACATCGTCGTCGGTCCGGTGGCGGTGAACTTGTTCTTGAAGTCGCCCGAGCGATAGCTGTGCATCGCGCAGTGGAGGTTCACCCCCGGCAACCCCTTCTGATGCGGCGCAAGCACCGCCTTGATCACTTCCTCCCCGGAAATGTCCGCCGCGCATTCGTCGTGAATCACCACATCGTACCCCGCCGCGTAATCCGCATTCCCGTAAATCGGCAGCGCCGGCTTGGTGCTCCCATCGTCCACGTGCATCTGGTCAACCACCGCGTTGATCCGCTCCTCAATCCCCTTCTTTAAAATGTCCTTCTGCGCCTTGTAGTCGTGGCAGCATCCTCCGGTGATCAACAACACCTTCAGCGGCTTGCTCTCGGCTGCGGCGACACTAAGAAGCCCTCCACTCAGGAGGCTAACGAGAATTTGGGTCTTGCGGTTCATATTGATCTATCAGTTTCAGGGTTGTTGCGGAAAATCTTCTAGCCTCCAACAGACTTCAGCGAGCTGAGATACTCTATCAGGGAAATAAATTCTTCTATTGTTAGCGAGCCCGCCAACCCCGCCGGCATCATCGACTGGGTCAGGCGCTGCTCCTCCTTGACCTCGGCGCGCTTGACCTGGCTCACCTGCCCGGCGATGTCGCGCAGCTCGATGACGCCGTCCTCCTCCTTGGTCACAAAGCCCATCAGCGTCTTGCCGTCCTTGAGCTTGAGGGAAACCGTCTGAAACCCCTGGGCGACGACCGAGTCGGGTGTTAGAATTGACTGGATCAGATAGTCGCGCTGGAACTTCGCGCCGGCGGCACCCAGATACGGGCCCTTCTGGGCCGCTGCCGCATCCGTGGCGTGACACGCAATACACCCCTGGGAAACATACAATCGCTCCCCCACCACCGGATCCCCCTTGCCCTTGAGCGCCGCGGCAAGGACATCCGCGGGCGCCATCTCGCCCACCTTGCGCCCAGCCTGACTTGCTGCGCTGCCGGCCTTCTTGGCGACTTCCGCGGCATGGATGGTCTTCTCGTTGTCACTCTTGATCCCCGCCTCAAGCTGCGGGCCGAACCCAGTAGCCTTGAGATCCGCAACCGCCAAAAAGAACCCAACCTCAAGCGGCAGTTCAGCCACCCGCTTGCCCACCTCCTTCTTGAACTTTTCCTTGCTCAGTGGGCTGTTGAGAATCGTGATGAGTGCCTGCCACGCCACCCGGCTCTCCGCATCGCTGCCGCTCTTGCCAATTGCTATCAGCCGCCCAACTTCCTCGCCAAGCTCCGTCGCGTTGACAAAATCCGCCACGTGCTTCGCCACATCCGGACTGGCACCTGTCTCTAACCACGCTCCGAGAACCTTTATCTTCAGACCCGTCGCCACCGCACGTTCCGCCTTGCCCACTGCGCGGTAGGCCTCCAAACGCTGCTCCCACCGGCGCTTTCCGTCCCTGCCCGCGTCCACCAACATCGTGAGCGCCGCCTCGTCAGGCTTTTCAAGGCTCAGCGCAATGGCCAGCGAGTCGAGTCCGGCAAGCTTCAACTTGCTAACTGGAACCCGGTTTCTGGCTAACAGCTCGATGAAATTTGCCTGCCGGTCCCGGGGAACTTTCGCCGAATTGACTTCCAGCGCCTTGCTGATCCGCTCGCTTGCCTCCCACTCCACGGGAGCATAGTACGGCCCGCGGTCGTCCGGGCGGGTGTTCCACCATTCCTTCAGATCCCACGGCTTCTCCTGGTGATAGAGACGGGCCAGGGTGCCTAGCAGGCTTTCCAACAATGCCGGATCGCTCGTCTTGGCCGCCATGCTGATGAGCGCATCAGTCACCTCCGCGCCATGGATCTCCTGCAGCGCCCGCAGCGCCGCCGTGCGCGTGGTCGGATCGGCAACCGCGGCAAGGCAGGCGGCCGTCGGCTTGATCGCCACCAGCGCCTTGATCCCCACGTGCGGCACGATGTGGTTTTCCCCCGCGCCCAGCCCCTTGCGGTCCAAGTTCCAGCTTGTGGATGCTGCTAAAATCGCCGGCCCCGCCTGACTCGCACCAAGGCGCGCCAGACCATTGAGCGCCTGCACCTGCACCCGCGGATTGGGGTCTTTCAGGCCCTTCAAAAATGGCTCCACGGGAACACCCTGCAGCTGGCTCTTCCTGTCTGTTAGCGCCCGCAGCGCAAACTCGCGTACCGTCGCATCCTCGGCAAGTGCGACCAACAACTTGGTGCTCGCAGCGCCGTAGAGTTGCTTAAAAGTGAAGATGGCCGCAACCCGCTTATAGATGTGCGCGCTGCCGTCCTTGGCCAGGGCTGCAAGGCTGTCGGCAAAAACCTTCTTCTGCCCGCGCCCCAGAATCTCGCGCTGCGCTTCAAGCCGCATCACCGCACTGTCCGAGCCGATCTGTTGGACCAGGTCCGCATCGGCAAACTCGTTGAGCTTCGGGAACGGCCGGCTCTTCCAGCCGGGCGGCAGCACCTGGTGGATCATCCCCACTTTCTTTCCCGCGTCGAACTTGAAGCCCCCGTTGCGCCAGTCTGCTAGATAGACCCGCGAGGAACCGTCCACATCCATGTCGATGGCACGCGCCAGGTTGTGGAAAACCTCCTGTTGGACCTTGAAGGTGGCCTCAAACGGCTGCAGCGGGTGGCGCAACACCTTGCCGGTGGTCCAGTCCGTGGTGAAAACCGTGTCACCAAATCCTTCCGGAAATCCCGGCTCATTGAGAAACAGCGCCCCCGTGCCCGAGCCGCCGCCGTAGTCGGCCAGCGGCGCTACCGCCTCGTTGGCAAAGTGCTGGTAAAGCCGCGGATACCCATGGTCACCCAGCGGCGCGTAGTGGTGGAAGCGCGTGTTCCAGCCTTTGCCGTCGTTGGTGTTGTCCCGGGAAAAAAGATCCAGAGTCGGCGAAATCGCCGTGTCGCAGATATTGCGCGTCATCACCGCATACGGCTCAAGTTCCGACCCATCCGGGCGCACCCGCACCACTCCCCCGCCCTGCAGCGTGAAGCGCCCCCCGTCCGCACCCTTCGCGTTAGGCATCCCGAAGTCTCCCACACTTACATACAGCCATCCGTCTATCCCCATCCGCACTCCGTTGGTCGTGTGGTCCGCCCCTCGCGGGTGCTCGATGCCCCAACCGAAACCCTCGACTAACAACTTCTCCTCGTCCGCCACCCCGTCGCCGTTAGTGTCCCGGTAGGATGTCAAAAACGGCGGGTGGATCAGATAAAACGTCCCTCCAACAAAATGGCCGCCGCGCGGGCTCGCCACGTGCGCGACAAAGTCCTGGTACTTGTCGGCCCTGCCGTCGCCGTCCGTATCGCTGATCCGCAGAATGCGCCCGAACTTCGGGTCCTTGCCCAACGATCCGTTAGGGTCCGACGACACGTAGATGTCCCCATTGGCCGCGGCGCTGATGCCGGTCGGGTAGTCGACCTCCGGGGGGGCTGCAAAAACATTGATCCTCCACCCGTCAGGAACCGCCATGGCCAGCCCGGGAGCAGCTAGAGTCACTCCCAAAACCCATCCTGCCAGCGTGCGCCCTTGTCGTCTTGAATTCACAATGTCCTCTTAACCATCTCCCGCCGCCCGACGCCAATCAAAACCCATGGGGGCCCAAACTTGACGAGGTTGCCGCGCCTAACCAATCGCGCTCTGGCTACCTGCTAGCCCGGCACCAGCTTCAGAAACGCCAGCACGGCCGAGCCCAACAAAATCAGCCCGCAGCAGGCGCCAACAACCACATCGGTCTTCGTCGATGCCGGCCGGTGCGGCGAGGCCGACCGTGGAAACACAATGGCGGCGTACGCCAAGCCGCCCAACAAGCCGCCAGCATGCGCCCAGTTGTCGATATACTCGTAGGCCAAGGCACCAATGACGGCGGTGAGCGCCAGCCCGCCGAGCAGCCGGCGCCGCGCCGACACCGGCACCAGCCCCGCATGCAGCGTTTCAAAAACCAACAGAAACCCCAGCAGCCCCATGATCCCCCCCGAGGCACCAATGCTCGGCTTGCCGCCGTGCAGCGTGGCCATCCCACCAAAGATCACCGCCATGAAAAACACCATCAGCAAATGCGGCCAGCGCGCCATGACCTCCACCCGCCGCCCCAGGTAAAGCAAGGCACCCGCGTTGAGCACCCAGTGGATCGGGTGGCCGTGGAGCCATGGAGCAGTTAGAAGCCGCCACCACTCGCCCGCCGCATAAAGGCTCTCTTCCAAAGCCGCCTGCGGCCAACCGGTTGATTGGAAAGAAAGCTGGGCCGCCCCAACAAGCAGCATCAGCCCGATCAAGCCGTAGGTCACCGGCGCACGCTGGCGCCCAAGCCAGCTTTCAAACCTCATCTCGGGGACCCGGCTGGCCATCAGGTCCGCGTTCCAGCCGGCAATCGCACGCAGCCGCTTGCGCGCCTGATACCACGGAATGAATCCGAATATCAGCCCCACCATAAGCACCACCCCCAGGGTCCCGCTGTGCCTAACAGCCAAGACCCCGCCGTGCCACCACGCCCAGCCAGCAGCTAACAACGCAAGCAACCCGAACCACCTCATCCGCCGCAGCCCCTCGGCCGCGTCGTCGCGCGCCCACTGCCGCCTAACCCGGCCAAGCGCATCCAACAGAGCAGGCACTTCCTCGGGCACCACCAGATGGTCCGAATCGGGAGTCCAGACCAGATCGACACGTGATGCACGGTCCTCGGCAACGGCGCGGACAAGTTCCGCTAGATCACTGCAGGCGTGGCGTCTATTCCGCCGATCCTGCCAACCATACCCTAACGGCGCAGGCGGAAAAGCCTCCTCGCGGGCCCACACCGGAATGTCCGCCGCGGGATCCAATCCTGGTGGGGGCGTATTCACACCCGGGCTTACTGGCCAGGAGTGCCTTCTGGCTCAGCGGGCGCGCTTGGCTCGGCGGGTACGATTGGCTCGGCGGGCTCGGTTGCGGGAGCTACGGGTTCACCCGCAGCTGGATCCACTGGGACCGCTGGAACCACTGGCGTTTCCAATTCCAGCGGTCCGCTTGTCGTCGGCGGGACCGTGGATTCCACCGCTGCGCCGGGCGTTGCCGGTGCGCTCTGGGCGGGAGCCGGCTTGCCGGAAAGGAGCGAGTCCTTGGTGATCTGGCTGCGCTGGCCAATCAGGATGGCCAGCAGCAATGCGACCACGAAAAACAGGACACCCAGGTAAACGGTCCCCTTTTGCAGCACGCTCGTCGTGCGGGCACCAAACATCTGGTCAGTCATCCCGCCGCCAAACGCCGCGCCAAGGCCTTCCTGCTTGGGACGCTGCATCATGACAATGCCGACCAGCAGGATCGAGACGACCACCTGCAGGACAAGCAGGAGGTTGATAGAAATACTTAGCCAAAGAGGAGTGTCCGCTAGAATCATGGGGGCGGGACCATGGCGCATGCCCTACCCCTTGTAAAGCGGTGTTTGCCGCGATAATTCCAGCCATTTAACGACGCTTCCCAGCGCTTCCGACCCCCCTATCCGGAAATCCGCACCACTTCGTTGCGCTCGTTGAGCACCACTTTCTTGGCCACCAATGGCTGGTCGGATACTCCCCAAGCCATGATCGTCGCCCGCTCACCCTTCTTGATCAGGTGGGCCGCGCCGCCATTGATCAAAATGTGGCCCGTTCCCGCCTTGCCCTCCTGCACGTAAGTTTCCAGCCGCGCACCGGTGGTCACCGAGGCGACTAACACCTTCTCGCCAGCCCACAAATCCGCGGCCTGCATCAAATCCAGCGGAATTTCAATGCTGCCCTCATACTCCACATCGGCCTCGCTGATCATGGCCCGATGAAGCTTGGATTTTAAGAGCTGGCGCTGCATGCGCGCAAGCAAGCGGGGAAAAGCCCCTAGGTCAATCGGGTATTCAACCCGGCCGAACCTAACGAGGTGTGCGCCACATTTCGGGCGATTCCGAATTCTTCTCCCTCTTTGGCGCGGATCATGATTTGAAAGCTCTGCCATGCCAGACCGATCCGCTGCTCCAAGTACCCGCGAACAACTGCGACTGGAGGGTTTCGACCTCATCGATGAAACTCTCGCCGGGCTCATCAAAACCCTCGGCCAAGCGCTCCACGGCCTGGGCGCCGACGAACTCATCGCCTTTCTCCCCTGGTCGGGCAGCGTCCCGGCGGAAAATTCAGCACCCCACGGCACCCAACAACTCTACTCCATCGGCTTCCAACTCCTCAACATGGTCGAGGAGCGCGTCGCCGCGGCGATCCGCCGGGAACGCGAACGGGTGTTAGGCGCGGAGTCCATCCGCGGACTCTGGCCGCGCGCCCTGCGCGACATGCGCGCGCTTGGCCTCAACGAGGACCAAATCCTCGAAGTCCTGCGCGACGTCTGGGTCGAGCCGGTCCTAACCGCCCACCCGACCGAGGCCAAACGCGCCAGCGTGCGCGAACGCCACCGCGACATCTATCAGCAGATGGTCCGCGCCGAATACCCGAAGTTTACCGACCGCGAGCGCCGCCGCCTGCATGACCGGATCACCGTGGCGCTTGAAACCCTCTGGCGCACCGGGGAAATCCACCTCACCCGCCCGGACGTCTATCGCGAGCTGCGCGACGCAATCTATTACCTGCGCGACATGTTCCCCAGCGCGGTCAACCGCCTTGAGCTGCATTTCTCCGAGGCCTGGCGCGATGCGGGATTCTCGATGGAAAAGCTTCGCGCCGCGGGCACAATTCCCCGCCTGAGCTTCGGCACCTGGATCGGCGGCGACCGCGATGGCCACCCCTTAGTCACGCCCGAAGTCACCTCCCGCACCCTTAAAATGCTGCGCCGCGCCGCCATCCAACTGCTCCAGCGCGAGCTCGACGAGGTCGCTTTCCACCTCACCCTGTCGCGCAACCTGCAGGTCGTGCCGCGGAGCTTGGAGGCTCGCATTGAGGCGCTTACCGCCGAAGCCCGGGACCCGGACGCGGTCCAGGACATGCTCGAGCGCTATCGCGAAGAGCCGTGGCGCCAACTCACCTGCCTGATGAGCACCAAGCTCGCCGCCGACCTCGAGGCCAGCGCCGGGGGCTATCAGCGGCCCGAGGCATTCGGGGCCGACCTCGACCTGTTGGAAAACAGCCTGCGCGAAATCGGCGCTAACAGTGCGGTCGAACATTTCGTCCAGCCGCTGCGGCAAAAGTTCAACACCGGCGGCTTCCACCTCGCCACCCTTGATGTGCGCCAAAACTCCGAATTCCACGACAAGGCGCTGGCCCAGCTGTTAGCCGCTGCCGGGGTTGCGGATGGCGAGTCGTTCGGCACCTGGCCCGAGCCGCGCCGGCTGGAGTTCCTCAGCCGCGAGTTGGAGAGCCCGCGGCCCTTCCTGCATGACAAGATCAAGGCCGGCGAGGAAGCCGCCGCGGTTCTCGACTCTTACCGCGTCCTTGCCCGCCACCTCACCCGCCACGGCCGCGGCGGACTCGGGTCGCTGATTGTCTCCATGACCCGCAAGGTCTCCGACCTTCTCGCCGTCTATGTGCTGGCGCGCGAGGCCGGCCTCACCACCCCCACCTCCGAGGGCCTCGCCTGCCTGTTGGAAGTTGTCCCTCTGTTTGAAACCATGGACGATCTGGACGCCTCACCGCAACTCCTCGCCGAGTTCCTCAGCCACCCGGTCACGCGCCGCAGCCAGGCGCTGCGCTACCCGGCTAACTGCCCGCGCGCCGCCACCCAGCAGGTCATGCTTGGCTACTCCGACTCCAACAAGGACTGCGGCATCCTCTCCGCCCAGTGGGCGCTGCACCGGGCACAGGAGGCGATGAGCGCGGTGGCGGCCGCAGCCGGTGTCCGCCTGCGCTACTTCCACGGCCGCGGCGGAACCATTTCGCGCGGTGCCGGACCGACCCACTGGTTCATGGCCGCGCTGCCGCACGGGTCGATGACCGGCGACTTCCGCATGACCGAACAGGGCGAAACGATTGCCCAAAAATACGCCAACCTGGCCAATGCCACCTTCAACCTGGAGCTCTTGTTAGCTGGCGCGGCCATCACCACCGCACGCCACCGCTTCGCACCGGCCGAGGCCGACCTGTGCCTGGCTCACATGGATGCGCTCTCCGCCACGAGCGAGGCCGCCTATCAGGCGCTGTTATCCGCGCCGGGATTCATCGAGTTCTACCGTCAGGCGACACCGATTGACGCGCTGGAGAACTCCCGCATCGGCTCGCGCCCGGCCCGGCGGACCGGCAAAAAGGACTTCTCGGTCTCTGACCTGCGCGCCATCCCCTGGGTTTTCTCATGGACCCAGGCGCGCTTCTACCTGCCCGGCTGGTTTGGCGTCGGCTCCGCACTTGCCGCCCTCAAGGAGCAAAGCCCGGCGGACTTCGCCCAATTGCGCAGCGGCCTGCCGCACTCACAATTTCTCGGCTACGTCCTAACCAACGTGGAAACCAACCTCGCCAGCGCCAACCTGGACTTCATCCGCGCCTACGCCGAACTCGTCGAGGACGCCGAACTGCGCGCGCGCTTCGTCGGCATCATCGTCGCGGAGTTCCAGCGCACCCGCGACCTGTTAGCCGAGCTGTTTGACGGCGAGATGGCAGCGCGTCGGCCACGCATGGCCAAGACCCTGGAAATCCGCGAGGAGCCGCTGCGCGTCCTCCACCACCAGCAGATCAGGCTCCTGCGCGAGTGGCGCGGCCTGCTGCGCCGTGGTGAGACGCAAGCCGCCGAGGACATGTTCCCGCGCCTGCTTCTGTCTATCAATGCCATCGCCTCCGGGCTGCGCACCACCGGTTAGCCCACCTCCATGCCCACGCCACCGCTCAAGACCCGCCTGCGCTTTGCGCTGGGCAGCGTGGCGTTTGTCATTCCGGTTGGCTTGTTAGCCGGGACGGCCAGCGCGTTCTTTCTCTGGGCCCTTGACCAGGTGACGCTGACGCGCTGGGAAAACCCATGGCTGCTGTTTCTTCTGCCCATTGCGGGCGTCGCCAGCGGCTGGCTTTTTGTACGCTACGGCCGCTCCGTCGAGGCCGGCAACGACCTGATCATTGAGGAGATCCATGAGCCCGGCGGCGGCGTGCCGCTGCGCATGACCCCGCTTGTGTTGTTAGGCACCTTGCTCACCCACCTGTGCGGCGGCTCGGCCGGGCGCGAGGGGACCGCGGTGCAAATGGGCGGCAGCCTTGCCCATGCCTATGGCCGCTGGGTGGGCATTGCCGCCGACCGCCGCCAGATCATTCTCATGGCAGGGATTGCCGCGGGCTTTGCGGCGGTTTTTGGCACGCCCTTTGCCGCCGGGCTTTTCGCCATGGAGGTGCTCACCGTGCGGCGCATTGACCGCCGCGCGACGCTGCCGGTTTTTGCCGCAGCACTTGTTGGCCACTTCACCTGCCTGGCCTGGGGTGCGCAGCACACCACGTACTTCATTGCCCTTGCCGACCCCAAGCAGAGCAATTTGTTCGACTTCCTCCTGCTAGGCAAGGTTGCCCTCGCCGCCTTGATTTTCGGCTTGGTGGCACGAGGTTTCACTACCCTGACCCATGCGCTTAAAGAGGCCTTCAGGCGTCTGATCGCCTGGCCCTTGTTACGCCCAGCGCTGGGTGGGCTGTTAGTCATCGGCCTGACCCTGGCGCTGGGCACGCGGGATTATCTGGGGCTGGGGGTCAGCTCGCCGGACCAACATGCGGTGACCATTCTATCGGCCTTTGGAGCGGGTGGCGCCGAGCCGTGGAGCTGGGCGTTGAAATTGCTATTCACAGCCATCACGATTGGCAGCGGCTTTAAAGGAGGAGAAGTCACACCCCTGTTTTTCATCGGTGCCACCCTTGGCAATGCACTGGCATGGGTGTTCAACGCGCCGGTCGATCTGTTTGCCGGCATCGGCTTCCTTGCCGTGTTCGCCGGAGCAACCCATACGCCCGTCGCGTGTGCCGTCATGGGGCTTGAACTGTTTGGAAACGACCACGCGATCGCCTTCGCCATTGCCTGCTTCATTGCCCACTTTGCCGCCGGCAATTCGAGCATCTATCGCGCCCAGCGCCGAGCCTAGCAACTACTGCGCGGGCGGTGCCGCCGGTTCGGGAATCGGCTGTTGGACCAGCCACTCAAGCCAGTCTTTTTCGATCTCCCCCAAGGGCTTGCCAAATACCTTCTCGAAAGCCAGCGCACCGGTGCGGTCGGTCGCAAAGTTCTCGACGTAAATCTTGTACCACTTGCTCAGCTTGCCGGTGGACTGCAGGTAGATGAACATGTAGCGAGCCTGGCTGTAGTGGTTGCCGGGTGCCTTCATGAACGCCCGCTGATCCCACGTGACGTAGGTTGCCCATGGCACAGCCTTGCCGCCCTTGGCCAGGTTGACGATGATCTTGGTGCGGTGGTTAGGCAGCGGAACCAACTCAGCGTTGACTAACTCGGTGGTCTCACAGAACGCGGCAAGCCCCTCAATGATCCAGTTCTGGTGGTAGACCTGACCGACCGCCTGCATGTGGTCGATGTGCAGGGCGTGGGTGAACTCGTGGTTGAGCTGGGCTCCCGGGGTCTTGGCGATGATCGACCGGTCCTCCGGATTGTAGAGCCCTTGGGAACTCCCCTTCCATTCCTTCGGCAGCACCACCGTGACGTAGTCATCGAGGCCGTCGGGGAACAAACCCACTTTCAGGGCCACTGCCTGGCTCGAAAGACGCTTCTGCACCTCGTCCAAGGTTGCCTCGTCGGTGCTCGAGGCGAAGATCAATTTCAGGTTCTCGTCGACTCGATAGATCATCCCCTCGCCGTACTTCTCCTTGAGCTGAGCCAGGCGCTCGACCGCCGTTAGCTTCACCACCGGGGCCGCCGGCGCCGCCGGCAACTCCTCCGCGGGCTCCGCAGCTGTTAGACCCGCTGATAGAACAAGGGCGCCGAGAATCGCCAGCCGCGGAAATGAAGGGAACAGCATGCTGCACATGTCGTTAGATGCCGCCGCTCAGGCAAGCCTAATTCCATGCTCGCACCTTCGCACGGGAGTTGGGAGATTGTCCGGATGATTCGCCGCGCACGCATGGTCGTTTTACCCTTGTTAGCCGCCGCAACCACCCTGCTCGCCGACCCTGCGCCCAAGCTGAGCGCCGCGGACTACCAGACGGTCCAAGTCCGCTGCTGGACGGTGCATGTGGAGAAGTCCCTTGCCGACCACCCGCGCCGCCAGCAGGCGCTTGACCTGCTAACCCGCAAGCTCACCGAGGTCGAGCAACTCGTCCCGGCAGCCACCCTGCCAAAACTCCGCCTCGTGAACATCTGGCTCAGCCGCAAGGTCGCTTCCGGTGCCTGTTATCATCCGTCCCGCGGCTGGCTTGAGGCCAATGGCCGCGTGGTGGAAATGGAGCGCGGCATCGAACTGCAGAATATCGACCACTTCATCGACTGGGCCGACACCCAGCCGCTCATGATCCTCCACGAACTTGCCCACGCATGGCACGACCGCGAAATCCCCCAAGGCTACCAGAACCCGGAAATCCTCGCTGTCTACAAGGCCGCCGTCGCATCCGGCAAGTACTCAAAAATCCGCCACCACGACGGCGGCGAAACCCGCCACTACGGGCTCAACGACGCCATGGAACTCTTCGCCGAATCCACCGAGGCCTACTTTGGCCGCAACGACTTCCAACCGTTCGACCGCGCCGAGCTCAAATCCTTCGATCCCCAGGCCTACGCGATGGTCGAAAAAATGTGGGGAACCGGGGAATGACCCGAATGGCACTAACTTAAGGACTTCCATGGTTGAGGCCGACGCGCCTGGCCGGAACCGCGTTGCGGTTCAATTTTGTGCCCGTGGTTTCCCAGGGTAGGCCTCATTGCATTCGGCCAACCCTGGGCTGGAGGGCGTAACGCCGTTGGCGTTATCGGGATGAAGCGGCCGCGCCTAACGCAGCTA
>Ga0136639_10000085_pt1 | contig 26577 bp, 26 predicted proteins | sample AntDrymUQ8592106_2_FD_113739 | JGI IMG/M metagenome (GOLD analysis project Ga0136639, IMG submission 113739) | Polar desert sand microbial communities from Dry Valleys, Antarctica - metaG UQ859 (21.06) | ecosystem: Environmental > Terrestrial > Soil > Desert | place: Antarctica: Dry Valley...
CGAGGATGGTGGGGAAAAGATCGATGTGGGCGGCGATGCGGTCGATCATGAGCCCGGGCTTTACTTTTGCCGGCCATTGGACGAAACAGGGGACGCGGATGCCGCCCTGGTAGACGGTTCCTTTGAGGCCACGCATGCCGGCGTTGTAGCGCTTTTGTTGGGGGCCGTTGTCGGTCAAAAAGATGAAGAGCGTGTTTTCGCGGAGGTTGAGACGGGTGAGCAGGCTTTGGAGTTGGGCGACGTTTTCGTCCAGGTTCTTGACCATGCCGTAGACCTTGGCGGTCGTGTCGTCGAGACCCTGCCCGCGAAACGACTTGACGTAGCTTTCGTCAATTTCAAGTGGGGTGTGGGGCGCGTTGGTGGGGATGTAGAGGAAAAATGGCTTCGTTTGATTGGCTTCGACGAAGCGAGCGGCCTCGCGAAAGAAGATATCGGTGCAGTAGCCCTTCGTCTTTTCGTACTTCCCGTTGCGACGCAATACCGGGTCGGTGTAGCTATTGCCGGGAGGCGGGTCGCCTGGCTGGGCGAGGCCGCCGCCGTTAGCGACGAGGGAATCATCGAAGCCTTGGTCGATGGCGCGCATGGGATAGTTATCCCCCAGATGCCATTTGCCGAAGATACCGGTGCGGTAGCCGGCACCGCGCAGGACTTCGGCGATCGTGATTTCCTTGGGGTCCATCAGCGAGCGGCCGAGGTAGGTATCGACGACTCCGGTGCGGTAGTTGTAGCGGCCGGTAAGGAGGCTGGAGCGGGTGGGCGAACAGACGGGGCAGACCTGAAACTGAGTGAACTGGGCGCCCGCCTTGGCGATGGCATCGAGACTGGGCGTGATTAGGTTTGGATTGCCATGGATCGAGAGATCTCCGTAGCCTTGGTCATCGCTCATGATGAGGATGACGTTGGGGCGGGAGGCATTCGCTGCGCGGAGGGCGCTGGGTGCGGCCGTGGCGGCGGCGAGGAACTGACGGCGATTCAACATGGTTTGGTCAGCATATCAGGGGAGGCGGAAGCGGAATAGACGGCTGGGGTCGTCTTCGGGGAGGAGGTACAAAATACCCTTGTCGACGGCCATGCCCTCGTTCGAGTAGCGGACGTCGCGATCGGTTCTACCGGTCGAGATGGAGCGGTGGACGACGAGCGATTCGGGGTGGAGCCATTCGATTGTGCCAGCGGTCGGGGTCTTCACGCCATTGCCGATCAACGATCCGTCGTGAAACTTCAAATCCTGAAAGCCGGTTCCGGTGGGATTGGGGCGTCTATCGATGAGAATGCCGTCAGGACGCCAGCGATAGAAGTGGCGGGAGTCCCAGTTGCCGCCCCAGATGACGCCGTTGTGGACGGCGACGCAGCCGATGTGGTCGGCCACCGGGAACTGGGCTTCGAGCGCCAGGGTGTGCTTGTTGCGCTTCTGGATCCAAGCACTGGACTCGCGCCGGTATTCGGCGACGGGTAGCCAGATGGATTCGCCGGCGAGTTGGAGGCCGCCGGGATGATAGCGTTCGCCGTCCTGGACTTCGACGATGGTTAGCCGTTGGCCGGTCTTGGCGTTGAAGCGAGAGAGGAAGCCTTTGTGGGTGGTTTTTTCAACGGCGGAGACCCAGACGATATCGCCTTCGACATCAATGCCTTGGACGTGGTGGGTAGGGCCGGCCAGGTTCGTGATGCCCAGCAGAGTCAGTGTCGCCAGTTCGATCAGCATGCGTTATTGGATTCTAATCGGGATGTCGTCGGGGTCGACGGGCATCTGGCCAAGCGAACGGAAGGTGACGTTGATGAGCAGGGGTGCGATGAGGGTGGTCATGACGGCCATGATGACGACGACGCTGTAGGTGGTTTGGGAGACGGTGCCGATGCCGGCGCCGATTTGCGCGACGACCATGCCGACTTCGCCGCGCGGGACCATGCCGGCGCCGATGCGACGGGCGTCTGGCCAGCCGAGGGAGAGGGCTCCGAGACCGCAGCCGAGGAGTTTGGAAACGACGGCGGCGGCGGTGATGACGGCGGCGAGCAAGAGCGTTTGCGGATGCTGGAGTACGCGGACGTCGAGCGCCATGCCGATGCCAGCGAGGAAGAAGGGCACCAGGAGTTCCGTGACTCCCTGGGCGAGATCGTGCACGCGGCGGGAGACGGAATCCGAGAGCGCGACGCCAGCCAGGAAAGCGCCGATGATGGCGGCGACGCCGGCGTAGGTGGCGAATACCGCGAGCGCGAAGAGCAGAATCATCGCCAGGGAGAACTGCGATTCGCCGCCGCGGAGCCGCTTTTGGACGCGAGGCAAGAGGCGTTCCATCGTCTTCGTGCCGACGCTGAGGACGAAGATGGTAAAGCCGATGGAGATGCCGGCGGTGGTCGCCAATTGGAGGATGTTGATTTCGCCCTTGGCGAGGCTGGAGACAATGGCGAGGACGATGAGGCCGAGGATGTCGTCGATGACCGCGGCGGCGAGAATGATGCGACTGGCGCGGACGTTGAGCAGGCCTTTCGAGGCGAGCACTTGAGCGGTGATGCCGACCGATGTCGCCACCATGGCGGTGCCGACGAAAAGCGCTTCGATCTGGTTGGAGCCGTTGTAGATGTAGATGCCGTAGCCCATGGCTAACGGCAGGAGAACGCCCAAAAGTGCGACCAAAGAGGCGACGCGGCCTACCTTGACGAGATCGGAGGCTTTGACTTCGAGCCCGACCCGGAAGAGGAGAAAGATGACGCCCAGGTCGGCCAGTTCGGCCGTTTGCCGGGGGTCGACCCAGTTCAGAACACTGGCCCCGAGGACGACTCCGGCGATGATCTCACCGACGATGTTGGGCATGCGGAGGCGTTCGAAGATTTCGCCCATGATCTTGGCGGTGCCGAAGACGAGCAGCATGGCCATCGGCAGTTCGGAACTGCCCTGAGCACTCATACTTGACGCATCCACTCGAGGAACGAGCGGGCATAGCGATCGAGATTTTCTTCGCTGCCGCCACCGACGAGGGGGGAACACATTTCGTAGGCTACGGTGCCGGTGAAGCCACCGCTAATGGCGGCGGCGAAGAAGGCGCGATAGTCGATGAACCCTTCGCCGAAGGGGACGGCCTGGACGTACGGGGTGGTGGCGACGTAGTTGACGAGATGGGGTTCGTAGCGATAGCGCGGCTTGCGGAGGTAGTCGGCGACGGTGGTGTGAACCATTAAGGGCGCCAGGCTGGCCGCGGCGGGGGCGAGGTCGTCCCCATGCAGGGCCGGGGCCCAGGCGTCAAAACCGGCGCGGAGATTGGGCTCGTTCACTTCGAGGAGAAGATCGCGGAAGCTGGCATAGCCGACGGCGACGTCGTGATGATTCTGGAGGACGAGCGTGACGCCGAGGGGAGCGGCGCGACGGGCGCATTCGCGAAGGGCGTCGACAATGAGGCGCCATTGGGCGGTGAAGGGCAGGGCGGGGTGTTCATAGCCGGTAAAGATTCTTACGAGCGGAGCGCCGATGTCGGCAGCGAGTTGCGCGAGCGATTCGACGTAGTGAATCTGCATTTCGCGCTGGGGGATTTCGGCGTGTTCGAGGTCGGCGGTGAAGTTGGTGTAGCCGGCGAGCACGTTGTGGGTAAGGCCAGCGGCGGCGAGTTGTTGACGCAGTTCGCGACGGCGGGCGGCGTCGTAATCGAGCAGGCTGAGGTGGGGACGTTTCGCCATCAGCATGGTGCCCTGGAAGCCGAGGGAGGCGGCTTTGGCGACGAACCGTTCGGTGGAAAGCGCCGCTTGTCCCCAAGAACCGGAGTAGCTGACGGAGTGCAATAGAAGAGGCAGGGTGGACATGAGGCGTAATTAGCTATACTCTATAGCACTTTCCTAATGGCGGCCGCTTATGTCCGAATACACCAAACAATTCTGGAGCAGATCCGCTCCGGCAAGCTCCAACCTGGGGATAAATTAGCATCCGAACGCGACCTGGCAACCAAGTTTGAGGTCAGCCTGATGACGGCGCGGCATGCGGTGTCGATGTTGCAGCAGGAAGGCTACGTGATCCGCCGGGTGGGCTCCGGGACGTTTATCGCGCCGAGCACGAGCGGAGGACAACGGCTGCAGGACCCGCATGAGCTATTCAAGGGGAAACTGACGGGGCGGTTGGTGGCGACGCAGATGTTTGCGGCGGGGGCGGTGATTCCGGAGCCGATGGCGGGCCAGACTTGCGGCCTGGTGGCGAGGGTTTGGAGTTCCGGGACGATTCGGGTGATCGAGGAGCAGATTTGGCTTCCCGTGGCGAACGAACGGGAGTTGCGGAAGATCGGATCGACACCGCTGCTGGGATGGTTGGGCGTGGAAGGGTTGTTTGCGAAAGAGACGATCGAGGCGGTGGTGGTGCAGGGGGGAGCGGTGCTGCGGATCACGCAGACGTTTTTTGACACGGCCCAGCGACCGGTGGCGCACCGGGTATCGTCATGCCCGGGGGATAAGGTCCAGGTTCAGCGGATCATTCAGCCCTAGGCCTCCTCGATTTTTGTACTTACTCCCTAAAGTTTTTGAGAAGCCCGCCGAAGTAAGAATGATGAAGGAAGAATCGGTAGAGGAACGCCGTCGTCGCTGCCGGCTTCCCGCGCCTGAAGGTATCGAGATCCAGTTATGGCTGGAACTCACCTTTGGCAAGTGGCAGAGAGTTCCGGCGCGAGTGGAGAACTTCTCGCAGAACGGGCTGGGGATTCTGGCACCAGTAGAGTTACGAGTGGGGCAGACGGTGCTGGTGGAAGGGGCACCAGCGTCTGTAGCGTCCGGACCGGGCCGACCGCAGGGCGTGGTGATGTGGGCGAGTCCGGCGGGGAAGTTTTTTAAGGCGGGTATCTCGTTCCACGCTCATGCGGCGACGAATCCGCCGGAGCAGGAGTTAGACCTCTACGAATTCATGCAGATTCATCCGAAGGCGGAACCGGAGACGGTCCATCGGGTGTATCGGATTTTGGCGGCTCGTTACCACCCGGACAATCAGGAAACCGGCGGGGAGGAACTTTTCAAGGCTTTGGTTCGGGCGTATCGGGTGCTGGCGGATCCGGTGCAACGGGCGGCGTACGATGTGGAGCGGACGCGAGTGGAGAAGAAGCAGTGGCGGATTTTCAACTCGCAGTCGGCTTCGGGAGGGGTAGGGGCGGAGAAGGAGAAGCGGCAAGGGATCTTATCGATGCTGTACCTGAAGCGAATGCGGGAGGCGGACCAGCCCGGCGTGCAAATTCAAGAGATGGAGGAGATGTTGGGGATCCCGCGCGAGCACCTCGAGTTCACCATTTGGTATCTCAAGGAGCAGGGCTTTATCGCGCGGAACGATAGCGGGCGATTTACGATTACGGTGAAGGGGGTTGACCGGGCGGAGGAATTGGGTGCTACGCCCGCACCTGCGTCGTCACTGCTGCAACTGGAGCCAGTGGCCCGCTAGCGGGCGCGGAAAGTGACCAGATGTTGGCCGCGGGGGAGTAAGAGGGCGAAGCGACCGGGAGCGGCTTCGAGAAGCGCCGGTTGGGTTAGCGCGCCGTCAATTTCGACGCTGACCGGGCGACGATCGAGGATCGCAATGGCGCGGCCGGCGCTTTGATACGCCAGATCCACGGAACCGCCTTGGACGGCGGCGGACTTTAGATCGCCGTTGAAATCGAGCACGCGGAGGGGAGGTTCCGTGGACGAGGCTTCGACCGCGACGGGTCCAGGAGGTAGCCATAGAGTAGTCTCGTCGGCGATGGGCCAGACGCGACCGTTCACCATGGCCGGGCCCTGCCAGGGGATTCCGACGCCGCGCGGGGTTTCGAGGACGAGGCGGTTGGCGACTCGTTCGACGCGCTGGACATCGGCGGAGGAGGAGGCGAGCAGAGGCAGGTCCTGCGAGAGAATCGAATTTTCGAAATAGAGCGCCACGCGGCTGAAGGCTTTGGAGGAGAGGTGAACCAGTTGAAAGAGTTCGGTGCCGGTTTGTTGTTTGGTGGGATAGACGTCCTGGTAGCGCTCGACGATGTTGATGTCGATGGCTAGTTTTTCGCGATGGGTGGTGAGGGAACGATACTTCTCGGCGATCTGGGGGTAGCGCTGGGGCCCGAGATGCCAAATGGTGGCGGGATCCTCGATGAGGAACGTGAAATCGTGTTCTTCGAGGAGGGGCAAGAGGCGACCGGCGTCGGCGCCGATGAGTTCGCGCATGCGGGTATCGAACCGGTCGTCGACGTGCGTGAGCACGATATCGAGATGGGGCTTTTGCTTGCGTTCGGCTTCGATGCGGCCGAGCCATTCTTCCTGCATCTGTTGGGCTAGATGGGCGCGGTAGTCGAGCCAGGCGCTGCGGAGTTCGTGGTTCTTTTCCTTGACGATGGCCAGCGGGTCGACGCCGTGGCGGCTTTTGAAGGCGGCGCGGACGTTGTCGTTGAAGGGCGTGAAGCGGGCCGGGTTGTCGATGCCTTCGAGCGATTCGAAATAGAGTTCGGCGAGATTGACGCCGTCCCAGTCAAAGCGGCGGACGAGGTCCGAGAGGCCGCCTGCGATGGCCTTGACGCAATCGGGGTGCTGGAGGTTCATCAGTTTGCGCCAATCCAGTTGGGCATCCTGCAGCAGGGCCGTTTTTTCTCGCCATTCGGGATGCTGGTGCCAGAACTGTTCGCTGACGTGGGGAAGTTCGACCCAGGCGTAGACGAGGATGGCGCGTTTGTGGCAGGCCTCAATGAGTTTGCGGAGGTACTCGTCGCGACCGGCGTCGCGTTCGTGATAGTGCCAGGCGGCGACGTGGAGGGCTCCGATGCCAGCGCGACGCCAGCGTTCGGCGAAGTAGTCGGGGTCGACACGCAGCCGGTAGGAGGAATCAAAAAACGCCCAGAGGCGGCCGCTGCGATAGGGTGGCTGCAGACCTAGGTCAGTGAGGGCTTGTAGGGCGTAGGGGAAGCGTTCGTGACCCTCTTTACCGGGCGTGACGGCGAGCCAGAGCACCGCCCCGGCGCCGCGGCGGACGCCGGCCATGAGGGGGGCCTTGGACCAGCGTTCGCGCGCATAGACCTTGGCTTCGGGCGGCACTTCGTATTGCGGCAGGTCGATCGATTTTTCCCAGACTATGGGCAACGTGGGGTTGACGTGGTCGATGATACTTCGCGTGGGCACTCGTTTGGTGGTTGGCCGGATGCCCAGGGCCTCGGCGAGCGGGCTTTGGCCTTCAATGATGACCAGTGCGCCGGCTTCGATGCGCGGGAGCCAGGAGGCCGGGGAGGCGGCGGTTCCGCCTGGGAGGACGATGAGGCTGGAGGACCCATCAGCCGCAGGCGTCATGCCGATGGAGCCGAGAATGGCGGCCCAGGAGGTGGGTTCGTCCCCGACGACGTGAAAGGCGTATTGAAACGCGGGGCGACCCGCTTCCAGAGCGAGGGCGGAGAGCAGAAGACTAACGAGTAAGCGCATACCAGAAGCCCGCCCGAATATCGAAGTAGTTGGGCCGGCGTGGATTGCCGGTGTTGACGAGATGGGCACCACGCATCGCCTGCACGGTGAACACCATAGAGGGCGGCATGGCGGACCAGCGGAAACGCACGCCGGGGCCGGTCTCGGCGGTGTTGGCCCAGTATTGCCTTTTGACGTCGGCGTTCAGATTCATGGCCCAGAACAACTGAGCGCGGAGGGTGTTTTCATCCTCACTACCGCCGAAGTTGCGGCCGAACTTGTTTTGGGTTTGGAGGATGGTGGTGTGGTCAAATCGGCTAATGTAGACGACGTCGTTGGCCGTCTCTGCGAACCAACCGGGCTTGGTATTGAGAATGGTGGGGCCGTAGAAGCGGGTTAGGCTGAGGCCAGCCCGATAGTCGGACAGGGCGCGGGGCACATCGTCGCGCCGAAGGTAGCTAAGCGCGGTGCCTGCTTCGGCCCAGGCAAAGAGGCCTCGATGGACGGGGGTGGCGACGCCGAGGCCGAGGATGACGGCGCTTTCCGACAGATAGATGGGACTCGAAGCGGCCAGTTGAGTCCGATCCATGGTTCCGCTGCGGGCATCGCCGACGAAGCGGGCCGAGAAGTAAGGGCGGAGGGGACCTTTTGTTTTGACGACTGTTTTCAGTTGCGCATACGCGAAGACGTCTTGCCAGCGGGAGCTATACATGGGGAAGAGCCAGAAGGTGGTCTGCAAACGGGCGGCGGCAGCGTGGAGATTTTGATAGGCTTTGTTGGCTTCCTGGGCCACCTTCGGATCGGGGCTGCGACGAGCGAGATCGAACCACCGGGCGGCGACTGCGTCCTGTTTGCTGATGTTGTGGGCCCAACCGAGTTTCAGCATGACGTCGAAGTCGAGAGGATCCGTTTCGTGGGCGATCGCGAGGTACTTCAAGGCGTCCTTCAGGTATCCCCTTTCCATGGATTTTTCGGCGAGCACCTTGGCTTCGATGCGCCGTTCGGCCTGCGGAGCCTCGGGGCGCTTGCGCAGAGTCCGGGGTAGTTTGAGCGCAAAACGAACCCGGTCAGCCAAGTCGGTGTCATCGTTTTTCAACACTTGATCGAGCAGCGGCATGGCGCCGGCGAGATCGCGGCGATGGAGGCGAAGAAAGCCGAGTTGGGCGACGGAGAGCAGGTCGCTTGGGGCGGCGCTGACGATGCGGCGGAACTCGTCTTCGGCCTCGGGCTTCTTGCCCATTTCGAGCAGGAGGTAGGCGAGTTCCCTGCGTAATTCGACGTTGGCTTGATCGAGAGACAGCGCCTTGCGGAACTCGTAGACGTAGGGGTAGCGCCGGGGCAGCAGTTCGCGGGCGGCTTCCGCCACGCGGGGTTCGGTGCCGCGACTGGCGGCCAATAGCGCGGAGGTTGCGTCTTCGGCCCGGCCAAGGGCCTTCCAGACGCGACCGAGGTCGAGCAGGAAGATGCGCAGAGTGGGTTTGAGTTGCCACGCTTTTTCGAAGTGGGCGGCGGCGAGCGCGAGTTCGTCGCGCTGTTCGGCGAGCTTGGCGAGTTCTTCGTGGCCGGAGTAGTTTTCGGGCAGGGCGGCTACGGCCTGTTGCCAGCGGGCGATGCCATCGCGGAGCGGTTGATCGATGTTCTGAAACGCTTGTTCAGCGGTCTGGCGACTGGCGGGGTCGCCAGACTTCCGCACACGGTCGAAGACCCGACGGGCTTCGATGCCCAGGCGGGTTTCGTGGGCCAGGAACGCGTATTCGAGGGCGACGTGATAGTCGGCGGGATCGAGTTCCATCGCTTGGCGGAACTGGTCGCGTGCCGCGGCGGTCTCACCGATTTTGAGCAGGGTGTAGGCGAGATCCTTACGAATGGCGCCTCGTTCTGGAGCGAGCTTGGTGGCTTGGTCGAAGAGGCTGACGGCCTGATCGAACTGGTGGGCGCGGAGGGCGGCGTAAGCCTTTTCCAGGACGGCGTATGCAGGATCAGCGGCAACCACGCCGGCCACTGCCGCTAGCCACATAGCGATTACTCTTGTTTGCATGGCTTCCCGACGGTAGTGTCGAGAGGCTCGGAATTCTCTCAGGCAATATAGAGAGATGGCCTTCGCTGGTGTGGATTACTTCCTGATTGATTCTTCGTTTTCCGAAGACGAGTTGCTCGTGCGTCGTTCGACGCGGGAGTTCGTCGAGGCGCGGGTGGTTCCGTTGATCAAGGACGCCTACAACAACGCTCAATTTCCGATGGGGTTGATTCCGGAGTTAGGGCGAATGGGTTTCTTCGGCGCCAACTTGCAGGGCTATGGCTGCGCCGGGGTCAGCAATGTCGAGTACGGCTTGATGATGCAGGAGTTGGAACGGGCGGATTCGGGGCTCCGGTCTTTCGTCAGTGTGCAGGGAGCGCTGGTGATGTACCCGATCCATGAGTTCGGCAGCGAAGAGCAGAAGGAACGTTGGCTGCCGCAGTTGGCAACGGGCCAGGCAATTGGGTGCTTCGGGTTAACGGAGCCGGATTTCGGATCGAACCCGAGCGGGATGAGGACGAAGGCGCGGCGCGACGGAGACGATTGGATTCTGGATGGTGAGAAGACGTGGATCACGAACGGTTCGCTGGCGGACGTAGCGCTGGTGTGGGCGCGGACGGAGGAGGGCATCAGGGGCTTTCTCGTCGAGAAGGGGACGCCCGGGTTCTCCGCTTCCGACTTGCATGGCAAGCTTTCGATGCGTGCTTCGGTGACTTCGTCGCTGTCGATGGCGAATTGCCGGGTTCCGGGGTCAGCGATGTTGCCGGGTGCGAAAGGACTGAAAGGGGCGCTCGCCTGCCTGACGCAAGCTCGCTTCGGTATCGGCTGGGGGGTGTTGGGGGCGGCGATGGAGTGTTACGAGGTAGCGCGTCAGTACGTCATTTTGCGGAAGCAGTTTGACGACCGGCCGCTGGCATCGCACCAACTGGTGCAAGAGAAGCTGGCCAACATGATCAGCGAAATTACGAAGGCGCAGTTGCTGGCTCTCCACGCGGGCCGGTTAAAGGACCAAGGCAAGCTCGAAGCGGCCCATGTTTCGATGCTGAAGCGGAACAACGTGGCCATTGCGCTCGACTGTGCGCGGAACGCCCGGGACCTGTTGGGCGGGAACGGAATCATGGATGACTACCCGATCATGCGCCACTTGTGCAATTTGGAAACGGTAAAAACCTACGAGGGGACCGACCACATTCACACGCTCGTGATTGGAGAACGTGTGACGGGTGTTGCGGCCTACCGGTAGGTGGCCTATACTGTTGTGAGGTAGTTCGTTCCATGCCGATACTCTTTTACGTCTTGACAGTGATTCACGTCATTGTTTGCTTGTTCCTGATGATCGTAGTTTTGCTGCAGAGCGGCAAGGCGGCCGATCTGGCCGGAGCATTTGGGGGCATGGGCTCTCAGACGGTCTTTGGGCCGCGTGGCGCAGCTACTGTGTTGACTAAGGCGACCACGATCGCTGCGGGTTGCTTTCTAGTGACCTCGCTCTCTCTCTCGATTATTTCGGCGAGAAAGGGCAGCGGTGGCGGTTCGAAATCGGTACTGGAAACGACGAAAGACCCGGGGGCCGCACAAACGAAGCCCGGCAGTACGACGTCGGTAACTGTTCCGGGAGCCGAGCCGAAAGTGGAACTCTTTAATGAGAAGGGCGAGAAGGTTGGCGAGCAGAAGATCGATCTGACTAACCCGAACGCGGCGCCGACGCCCCAACAGCAAAAGAAGTAAATCGTGTTTCCCCACTGCGGAGGTGGCGGAATTGGCAGACGCACTAGCTTGAGGTGCTAGCGGGAGCAATCTCGTAGGGGTTCAAGTCCCCTCCTCCGCACCATTTTTAAAAGGGCCACCTTCCGGGGTGGTCTTTTGTATTTGTGCCAGGCAACTGCGAAAGAGGGAGGACTCAGCGAGGTACCCGGAGGTACACTAGAGGGGTATTATGCTCCTCCGACTCTCGGCTGCACTCTTACTGACGCTTCTGCCCCTGCTCGGGGCGGGCGAACTTTCCGGGCGACGCGCCCCTGGGTTTGCGCTACCTGACTTGAATTTGAATTATCACGACATCGCCGATTTGCGGGGTCGGGTGGTCTTGATCGAGATTATGCAGACGACTTGTCCGCACTGCAAGACCCTGACGGCGACCCTTGAGAAGGCGAAGCAAAAGTACGGCAACAAGATCGCCGTTTTGCACATCGTGAATCCCCCGGATAATCAGGGAACGGTGAAAAAGTACATTGCGGAGAACGGCGTGACCTCGCCGATGCTGTTCGATTGCGGGCAGGTAGCCGCTTCTTACATGATGATCACGCCCCAGCGGCCTTCGCTGAGCGTCCCTCACCTTTTCGTGATCGACCAGAACGGATTTATTCAAAATGATTTTGGCCACTCGGACGCGACGCGGAGCATTTTTGAAGGTTCGGGGATCGATGCCGAGATCGACAAAGCCCTTGCGCCGAAGCCCGCACCGAAAAAGAAGTAATTCGTCCCTAAAAAATTCGATAAGCTCTCAGAGACTCTTACCGGCATGCCTGCAGACACACTTACCCTGATCGACAACCGAACCGCGAAGACCTACGAGCTTCCCATTAAAGACGGCACCATCAAGGCCACCGATTTGCGGCAAGTCAAAGTCGACGCCGACGATTTCGGGATGATGACGTACGATCCCGCCTACATGAACACGGCGGCGTGCAAAAGCCGGATCACCTTTATTGATGGCGACAAAGGAATCCTGAACTATCGGGGCTACCCGATTGAGCAACTGGACGAAGGATCCTACATCGAAAGCGCCTACCTCCTGCTGCACGGCGAACTCCCCAATGCCGCCCAACTGGCAGAGTTCAACACCGAGCTGCTCTCCCGGGTGGAATTGCCAGCTTTTTTTGATCGCTTCTTCGATGGATTTGAGCCGCACGCCCACACGATGTCCATGTGGATGGCGGGCCTCGCCGCGCTCTCAGCGGCTTACCCGGAATCGCGCAAGGTGTTGGACGCGTCAGTCCGGAAAGAATACATTCTGCGGGCGATTGCTCAGGTGCTGACCTTGGCGGCCTACGCTTATCGACGCGGCCAGGGTCTGCCGCTGATTCGACCCAAGGCCGGGCTGGGTCTCGTCGACAATTTCGTGCACATGCTTTTTGAAAAAGAGCCGCACCCGGTGCTCGTGCGAGCGCTCGATGTTTTGTTCATCCTGCACGCCGATCACGAACAAAATTGTTCGACGTCCACGATGCGCTTAGTGGGAAGCTCGCAGGCCGATCCGTTCACTTCTCTTTCTGCCGCCGCCGGTGCCCTTTCTGGCCCGCTACATGGCGGGGCGAACGAGGCCGTGCTGAAGATGCTCCGGCAGATCAGCACCGTGGAACATATTCCCGAATTCATCGCCCGGGTAAAAGCCGGCGAGGGCCGTTTGATGGGCTTCGGGCATCGGGTGTACAAGAATTACGACCCGCGCGCCAGAATCGTAAAGCAAACTGCGGAATCGGTATTCGAAGTCACGGGCAAGAACCCCTTACTCGATGTCGCCATCGAGCTCGAGCGGATCGCCTTGAGCGACGAGTACTTCATCAAGCGCAAACTTTACCCCAACGTCGATTTTTACTCTGGCTTGATTTATGAAGCGATGGGCTTCCCGGCGGACATGTTCACCGTGTTGTTCGGTGTGGCTCGAACGTCGGGATGGCTGGCCCAGTGGGAAGAGTTGCTCTGCGACGAGGATCAGAAGATTGGCCGCCCGCGACAGATTTTCCTGGGCGAAGGGAAGCGCGACTACGTCACTTTGGAGAATCGTAAGTAGCGGATTGCTGGCGCTGGTGCCGGCTCTGGCGAGTGAACTGCACACCGCAGCACGCGCGGGAGACGTGCAGCGCGTGCTGGAATTGTTGCGTTCCGGGGTGCCGGTTTCGGCACCGGACACCCTAGGTGGCACCGCACTCCACGATGCGGCGTGGAGCGGGCATAAGGACGTGATCGAAGCCCTGCTGGCGGCCGGAGCCGACGTCAACGCTAGTCACACCGAGGGTGGTTCGACGCCGCTCCATTACGCCATCATCACGAATCGAGGGCCGATCGTAAGGATGCTGCTCGATCGCGGTGCGGATTTGGCGGCGCGGGACCGCGCCGGGTCGACCGTGCTCCACCTTGCCGCCAATCGCGGCTACGAAGAGCTGGTGGAGTTTCTGATTGCTAAGGGTGCCAAGGTCGACGAGCAAGACGAGAGCGGTGTGACGCCGCTCGAAGAAGCGGCATGGAAGGGCCAAGCGACCATCGTCACCATTTTGCTGCAGCACGGGGCTGACGCCAATCATGGGAACCCGCGGACGAAGGCGACTCCCCTGCATGCGGCGGCGCAAAAGGGTCACCCCGAGGCGGCCAAACTGCTGCTGGCCGCCGGGGCATCGGCGACCGCGCGGGATGGGGACGGGGTGCTGCCGCTCGACCTCGCCTTGCGGTTTCGGCAGGTTGCGGTGGCCGATGTTCTTCTCGCTAGCGGCACCAAGCTGGACAAAGTGCAGAGTCGGCTCGAAGCGGCGGTGGTGGCCGGGCAGATTGAGCTGGTGCACTGGTACCTACGCCATGGGGGCCGCGGCGACGCCCTGACCGCGCTCGGCTCCACTTTACTCCACGACGCGGCGCTGAAGGGCCACTTGGAGGTTCTGCAAGTGCTCCTCGAGGCAGGCAGCAAGGTGACCACGCTGAACTCGAGCGGGGCTAGCGCGCTGCATGATGCCGCTCTCGCTGGTAAACGGCCGGCGGCGGCGCTACTCCTCGATCGGGGAGCGGCGATCGACCTGAAAGAGCGCGAGACCGGTGCTACGCCGCTGTTCCTTGCCGCTTCGTGGGGCAGGCTGACGGTGGTCGAGCTTTTGCTCGAGCGCGGGGCCAACCGACTGCTCCGCAACAAAGCCGGCAAAACACCGCGCGAGATTGCGAAGGAAAATGGGTATACGGAATTGGCCGAAATCCTTTAAAGGAAGCAAACCTGACCATGTTGCCAAATGATTCTGAATTGATGCCGATGTTGCGCCAACGCGTGTTCAGCGCCCTGTTGGGCGATGTTCTCGACAAGATGGGGTTCTTGCACCAGTTCCTCCCCCCTGAAGTCCGGCCGCTGCGGGACGACCTGATCGTCGTCGGCCGCGCCATGCCGGTGCTCGAAGTCACTCTTCCCGGAGACGACACCGATTCGCTCCGCAAGCCGTTCGGCTTGATGCTCGAAGCGCTCGACGACCTGAAGCCGCTCGAAGTCTATGTGGCCGCGGCGGGAATGCCGCCCTACGCGCTTTGGGGCGAACTTATGTCCACCCGGGCCCATCGGCTAGGCGCGGCGGGAGCCGTCATGGACGGTTACTCCCGCGACACGGCTGGCATCCTCGCAGTCGGAATGCCCGTCTTCTCCACCGGCTGCTACGCCCAGGATCAAGGCCCCCGCGGTGAGGTCGCCGACTTCCGGGTCCCTGTGCAATTTGGTCGCGTCCGCGTTTCTCCCGGGGACCTGATTTTCGGCGACCGCGATGGGGTGCTGGTAGTTCCCCAAGCCGCCGAAGAAGAGTGCATCCGCCTGGCGCTCGAAAAGTTGGAAGGCGAAAATCTAGTTCGTATCGCCATCGAAAACGGGATGAGCACCGTCGAAGCGTTCGCCAAGTACGGGGTGATGTAGGTTTGCGCGCACTCATTCTAGGAGCTGGATTTACGGGTGCCCGCGTGGCCCGCCGCCTGGCAGCCGCCGGTCATGAAGTGATCTGCACGAATTCGCAGAATCTGCCGCTTCCCGACGTTTCGTTCCTCGGCGCCCTCCCCGGCGACGACTGGGTGGTGCTGCACTCGATCCCCGTCATCCGGCGGCCAGAAGGGCCCTGGGAGCCCACCCCGCTTCTCGTACAAGCCTTGCTCGGGCGGGCGAAGCGGATCGTGTACATCTCCACCACGGGCGTTTATGGCGACGCCCGCGAGGTCTCCGAGTCGACCCCCGTCAACGGCCGGACGCCGCGTGAAACGCTCCGCCTCCAGGCCGAGAGGGCGGTGGCCGACGGCCCCTGGTCGAGTTGCATCCTCCGCCCAGCGGCCATCTACGGACCCGGACGTGGTGCCCACGTTTCCATTCGGGAGGGCAAATGGAAAATCGGCGGCGACGGCAGTAACTTCGTCTCCCGGATTCACGTTGATGACCTCGCCACGCATGCGCTGGCCGCCCTGACGAGCGACGTCACGGGCGCTTGGCCAGTCGCCGACGAAGAGCCCTGCTCGACGATCGAAATGACCCGATTCTGCTGCGATCTGCTGGGCCTGCCGATCCCCGAATCGGTCGCGCCCGGCTCGCTTGACGAAACCCGGCGAGCCGACCGCCGCGTGGACGGCTCGGCCATTCGAGCCCGTCTCGGCCTCACCCTCGAATATCCTAGCTACCGAACCGGCATTCCAGCATCCTTGAAGGAAGAATATGGCAGACCAACTTTTTGACGCGTTTTTGCTAGTCGGCTTCGGCGGACCCGAGAAGCGGGAGGACGTAATCCCCTTCCTCGAGAACGTACTGCGCGGACGCAATGTCCCCCCCGAACGGATGCTCGAGGTGGCCGAGCATTACTATCACTTCGACGGCGTGAGCCCCATCAACGCGCACTGCCGGGAGCTTCTCGCCGCAGTGACCGCTGATTTCGCGGCCCACAACGTCGACCTGCCGCTTTACTGGGGCAATCGAAATTGGGACCCCTACCTGGGCGACACCATGGCCGCCATGAAGACCGCCGGCGTCAAGCGTGTGCTCGCCTTCCCGACCTCGGCCTTCAGTTCCTACAGCGGTTGCCGCCAATATCGGGAGAACTTGTCCGACGCGATCGCCACGGTTGGCGATATCGAAGTCACCACCATCCGCCGCTTCTTCAATCACCCCGGCTTTATTGAAGTCATGATCGAAAGCGCCAAGGAAGCGATGGCCGCCCTGCCGGGCGCGAAGATGCTGTTCACCGCTCACAGCATTCCGAACTCGATGGCCGATACCTGCTCCTATACCGGGCAGTTGCAGGAGGCCTGTCGCTTAGTGGCGGAGGGCGCCGGCGTTTCCGACTGGAGCCTCGTCTACCAAAGTCGCAGCGGCCCTCCAACCCAGCCATGGCTCGAACCGGATATTCTCGACGCGATACGAGCCGAGAAGGCCGCCGGTACCGCCGCCGTCGTCGTGCAGCCGATCGGCTTCATCAGCGACCACATGGAGGTGATGTTCGACCTCGACTACGAGGCTCAGCATTTGGCCGAGGAGTTAGGTTTGCCGTTTCTCCGGGCCGCCACGGCCGGCACCCATCCTCGCTTCGTCACCATGGTCCGGGAACTCGTCGCCGAGTACGTTCACGGCGCTCAGGCGCTGTCGGTCGGGAACCTTCCTCCGCGTCCCATGGTCTGCCCCGTTGATTGCTGTCCTCGCCCCGCAGGCCGGCCGGTTGCTGTTCTCACCCCGGCCGGGCGTCCAGGGGTACGATAAAGAGCGATGAAAGACGTGATTGCTGAGTACCATCATTGGAAGGCACAGGGAGAAGGTTTGCGCACAGAGGCGATGCGAGCGATGGAATCGCGCTATCGCGAACTGCTGACCGAAGCCATTCAGATTTCCGAGGAGTATCGGGCTGACTTCGGCGTAGCCTTGAAGTTACCCGCCGGCGTTGCCGCGTTTGAGTTCAAAGCCGGAGGCACAAAGAAGGCAAAACCGACGGCACCGGTCGTGATGGCTCTGGCGCCGCCGCCGCCGGTTCCCAATCCGAAACTGGCGCCGCTCGAAAGGCGCCTCGCCACCGCCCACAAAAAACTGGACGTGGCGAAGGCAGCCGGATCGCCGACCAAGAATCTCGAAGACAAAATCTACGAGATCGAGGACGAGATCCGGCTCGCCCAACCGGCTTAGTACAGCGGTTTATCTTTACTATCGAAGCCGGTCTTGCCCAACGATTTGAGCAGCGCTTCGGCGCCGGTACGCATCATGACGAGGTCGCTTGGTCCCTGGAAAAAGGTGAAGCCTTCGTCCATGTACTGCTTGATCTGGTCGGGCGTACCGGCGGGCCGGCCCACGGGCTTCCCGTTTTTCTTGGCCGAGGCGACAATTTTCTTCAGCGCGGCTTGATAGGCCGGGTTGTCGGTCTTGCCCCGGAAGCCCATCGAATAGGAAAGGTCATTCGTTCCGATGAAGATGACGTCGACTCCTTTGGTCGCGGTAATCTCATCGATCCGGTCGAGCGCCCGCACCTCTTCGATGATGATGATGGTGACGGCGTTGCGGTCAGCGAAGTCGGCATAGCCTTCCGGGGCCGGCCAACGGAGCGACGGCAAACCCGGTCCGGAACCGCGACGTCCATTCGGCGGATATTTGGTCGAATCCGCCGCTTGCTTCGCCAATTCCGGCGTCGACGTGAAGGGGAACACGACCCCCAGGGCGCCAGCATCCAAGGCTCGTTTCGCGGTCCACAGTTCGTTCACCGGCACGCGAATGAAGGGCACGGCCTTCAGCCCCCGCGTCGCCAGCACCATGTTGCGGGCCGTTTCGAGGGTAATCGGCGAGTGCTCCATCTCGATCCACAAAAAGTCGAAACCCATGTTCGCCAGCGACGCCGCGACATCCGCGCTGGCCACGGTCACCGTGGCGCCAATCACCGGCTTCCCTTCCCGAATTAACTTTTTGACGGGATTCTCCCACAGTTCCTGCGCGGCGAGCGGAAGGGCTAAAGCCCATAGCATTGCGATCCATTTCATATCGAGTATCCTGTCTCCTTGGCGGACACAGTAGCCGCCGGGGGGAAAGATATCACAAGATGGTAGAGCATGCGTACTCTGATTTTCTCCGCGCTCGTTTTGTCGGCAGCCATTCAAGCTGAGTCCCCAGCCGTAACCAAGGTTTTGACGTTGTTTAACGACTTGAATACCGCCAAGAACGAAAAGGCCGCTGGGCGGATGAAGAAGGTTACCTTCTCCCTCACCGATGGAGAGGTCAACGAATATCTTCGCCACGCACTCACCGTCAATCCCCGACCCGGCCTCGATGCCATTCGGGTGCAGTTTTACCCGAGTAACTATTTGGCCACGCTGGTGACCGTCGATTTTGACGCGGTCGAGCGCTTCCGCCCCGGAACGGTGCCGATGCTCCTCCGGCCGATTCTAAATGGTAGACGGGCGATTCAAGTCGATCTACGGCTGCAACCCCAAGTCGGCGTCACCACGTTTTCGGTCGAGAAGGCTTCGTTTGAGAGCGTTCGCATTCCGGCGTTCGTAGTCGAGCAGATGATTGCCGTCGTCGCCGCGCGCCAGGCAGAAAAACTCGACACGACCAAGCCAATCCCTCTCCCCTTCGGACTACAAACCATCCGCACCGATTTAGGCAAAGTGAGCGGAGCCAATTGAATTGCTAGGATAAGAAGATGAAGCTTGTCACTTTCTTCGCCGCCGCGACGATGGCGGCCTTTGCCGCCGATCCTTCTACCCTGGTGGTTGATCGCGGCCTGCCGCAAGCCAACTGGAATAACGCCGCGGGCGTAACCGAACGAAGCAATGTCCGCTGGACGTTGTATGAACAAGGCTTTGTTGGCGACGAGATTCGCCTTGGCGAACCCGGCGAAAAGTGGGTTGTCGACAAGGTCCGCGTGTGGACCGTCCCTGGAGCCCGCGGCGTTGACCCCTCGACGCTTGGCGACTTCTATTCGAACGTCCGTCTGTACCTCGGCCCGGCGGCCGGCGACTTGAACAAGGTAGCCAGCGCCGATCTGCAGCCCGGCAGCAACGAAGGGTCCGCGCAGGTTCGGATCGCCGATGGCGTCATGGAAGGCGCACCGCTTTACGACGATTTCGGCGCCCACTATCGCATCTGGCAGGTGGATTTCACGGATTTGAATGTGCCGGTAGCCGGTGGCGACACCTACCGCTTCGGAGCCCTCGGTACCGGTCGAGATAAACAGGCTTGGTTTACCCATGGTGCCAACGCCGGCAAGAGCGCCGCGCGGCAGGACGGGGCCGACGACAAGTTGTTCCTCTATGACACCGCGGGGAAGTTCGCCGGGGAGTACGTCGCGAGCGGCAAGACCTGGAACAAGGGTGCTGATCTTAACGTGCAAGTCTTCGCGCACCTGGATGCGGAGTTGACGATCGAAGATGGACAACTCGCCGTCCGTGGGCCTCTCGCCGCGCAGATCGACCCCGCCACCGTCCGGATTAACGGCGCCTCGCCGCGTGGATTCTCAATCGGCGATGGAAATCAAAGGATCGTCTTCAGCGGTGCGGCTAAAGGATGCCTGTCGGCCCAGCGGTTCGACGGAGCCATCGTTCGAGGCTGCGTTCGCTAGTTCTGAGAAGGTATCTTCGGCTCTTCGAAGGTAATCGTCGATTCGATCGAGAACTTTTTGAATTCGCTGTAGTTCACTTCGATGCGCACGCGTTTCATCACGCCCAGCAGCCGTGCGTTGGCGGAAACCTTCACGCTCTGCGGGAAGCAGACTTCGTTATTTACGCGAGTCTGGTCGATCTTCACGGAGGCGTCCGGCTGTAGCCGCAGGATGAAAAGGCCGAACGAGATCGTATCGGTCGTTTTCATGTCGAGCCGCATCCAGTCGGACGTTTCCTTGTCGACGCACGCCTCACCTTGAAACTTTTTCAACTGGTCGGCCCGCCGCCCTTTCGGCGCAAAGCCTTCCCGCGGCACGCCCCGGATCAGCCAGCACGGCCGGCCACTGACAACCGAGTCGCCCAGCAGCTTGAGATCAAACGCTTCGAGCAGTTGCCGCCGCCCCTCCAATTCCTCTTTTTGCGCAGCGGCGGATTCGCCCCGGCGCTTGGCACGGGTTGCCGGAGTCTCTCTCTTGATCTTGGCAATCTCCTTGTCGATCTTCTCTTTTTCCTCGCGGAGTTCTCGCTCGGTTAGCGACTTGCCGTTCCGAGCGACGACCCTTTCAAGTTGTGTCCCGTCATAAAACAGAACGTCCTTGGTCGTCCGTTCGACGGACTTACTCTTGCCGTCTTTGTCGAAAAACTCGACCGTGGAGTCCTCGCGAAACGTGTATTGATCCCGAACGGCGTAGTTTCGTTCGTCCTTTTCCACGGCACGCCGAAAAATGTCCTTCGGATCCTGTCCAAAGGCGGCAACTACGAAGAAGAAAATGACGATGAAAGTTCGCATGGAGTAGAAACGTATCAGCGTCTACTTTCGTTCCTGGCACTCTACAATAAAGGGAGCCATGAGCCTATCCGCCACCGCGCAGCGATTCCTCGAGCAGCAAAGAGCGCAAGTTCGACACCTCCGCCCCACTCGAAAAATAGTCTTCCCGGAAGGCGATGACCCGCGGGTCATTGAGGCGGCCGATCGCCTCCGGCAAGAACAACTGATCGAGCCGATCCTCGTCTCCGGCCCACAGGACGATCGCTACTGGCGGCTGCTGTACGAACGCCGTCGCGCTAAGGGCGTTACCGAACTCGAAGCCCGAACCTTAACTCGTAATCCGCTCTATTACGCCGCCCTGATGGTCGCCGCTGGAGACGCCCATGGCTTCGTTGGCGGCGCGGCTTCCACAACGGCGGACACCGTCCGCGCCGCCCTCCAGTGCGTCGGCCCCGCGGCTGGCGTCCGCACCGTTTCGAGCGTAATGTTCATCTGCGCTCCCGATCGCGTCCTCGCTTTCGCCGACTGCGCCATCATCGCCGAGCCAAACGCCGTCCAACTCGCAGAGATTGCCATCGCCACCGCTGCGAGCGTCCGCGTCGTCATGAAAGAGGAGCCTTTCGTCGCCATGCTCTCTTTCTCCACCAAAGGCAGCGCCCAGCATTCCTCCGTGACGAAAGTTCAGGAAGCGGTGCGCATCGTCGCCGAGCGCGCCCCCGATTTGCAGATCGACGGGGAACTGCAAGTAGACGCCGCTCTCGTCGCCTCCGTCGCGCAAAGCAAGGCCCCCGGTTCCCGTGTCGCCGGTCGTGCCAACGCCCTCATCTTTCCGGATCTCGGAAGCGGCAACATCGGCTACAAACTGGTGGAGCGCCTCGCCGGGGCCGCCGCCTACGGACCCTTTCTGCAGGGGCTCGCCAAGCCCGTCAATGATCTCTCCCGGGGCTGTTCCGCCGACGACATTTACGCTGTGGCCCTCGTCACTGCCCTGCAATCTTAATGCTCCCGCTCGTCTACCATCCCGACTACGACCTCAATCTGGGTGCCCACGTCTTCCCGGCGCAGAAGTATCGGTTGATCCGGGAAGCCCTCTCCGATTGGCCCGTCCATACACCGGAGCCAGCCACCGACGAAGATATTCTCCGTGTTCACTCCCCCGCCTGGAGCTTCGCTTTGCGGGACGGCACCCTGACCCCCCAACAGATCCGGACCCTCGAAATCCCCTGGTCCCCCGCTATGGCACGCGGCTTCTGGCTCGCCGCTGGCGGTACGATCCTGGCTGCGCAACTGGCACTCAAGGCCGGTGCCTCTTACAACATCGGCGGCGGCTTCCATCACGCCTTTCCCAATCACGGCGAGGGCTTCTGCGCTATCCACGATGTCGCCGTCGCCATCCGCAAGCTCCAAGCCGATGGGCTGATCCGAAAGGCGCTCATTGTCGATACCGACGTTCACCACGGCAACGGTACCGCGGCCATCTTCTCGAGCGACCCGAGCGTGTTCACGCTGTCCATGCATCAACTTCATAACTACCCCGCGGAAAAGCCCCCGTCCGATCTCGACATCCCTCTTCCGGATGATGTCGAGGACGACGAGTATCTCGCCGCGCTCGAACCAGCCGTGGCGAAGGCCATCGCCGAGTTCGGCCCGGATATGTTGTTCTACGTCGCCGGCGCGGATCCTTACTTCGACGATCAACTCGGCGGCCTCGCGCTTTCGATTGCAGGGCTAGCCGCCCGCGACGCGGTGGTCCTTTCCGCCGCTCGAAGCGCTGGAATCCCCTCCGTATCCACCCTCGCCGGCGGTTACGCGCGCCGCGTCGAAGATACCGTCGCAATCCACGTCAATACCGCCCGCGAAGCCTATAAAACGCTGTCTTCATACGCATAATCAGGAACCGGCAGAGTTCCCGAAATCGCTTTCCAAGCCTTATACGTGTCCTTCAACCCGACTCCAAACTCGGTCGGCTTGAACTTCAGCACCCGCTGCGCTTTGGTCACCAGCATCGTAATCGGCGGCAGGTCGAAATAGAACCCGAAGTAGAGCTTTGGCCCCAACGGATGACCGCCGGCCTTGAGCAGTTTTTCGCGAGCGACTTTGACGAGTTCAACGTCCTTCTTGCCCGCCGCTTCGGCCAGCGCCTGCACGGTTTCTATCTGGGTAATCGCCTTGGGACTCGCGATATTGAACGCGTGCCCAACCGCTGCCGGGGTCGTCATCGCGGCCATCGCGGCGGTCACCATATCTTTCACAAAGACGAACTGCATCAATCGCCGCCCGTCGCCCGGAATCACGATCTTGCGATTGTCCCGAAAACGCTCCCAGAAAAAAGACTCCCGATGAAACGGATTTCCAGGCCCGTAGATGTAGGGAGGTCGCAGCGTCACGACCGGCATGCCGTAGCGTTGGTGGAGCCGAAACAGGATCCGCTCGCTCATCGCTTTGTTGCGCACATAGGCATCCGGGTGGTTCTCTTGCGCCAAGCCGTCGCCCTCGTAGTGATTGAGCCCCTCGCCGTACGCTGCTACGCTCGAAACGAATATGTACCGCTGCAGCGTATCGCCCACGGCCAAAGCCGTAGCCTCCACCTGAGCCGCCGTCGTGCCCCGCTCCCAGTCATAGACGTTGTCGAAGACCACTTCAAACTTCTGCCCGGCCAGCGCCGCCCGGATCTGCGCCGGATCGTTCCGGTCCGCCATCAAGTTCGCGATGGTCTTCTTGCCCACCGAACCCAGGTCATGGGTGGCGCGGCGATGCAGCACCGTGACGTCATGACCAGCCTTCACCAGCTCGGTTACCAGTAAGCGTCCAATGAAAAGAGTGCCGCCAATAACCAGAACTTTCATGTAAAAAAGACGCGCAGCGAAAAACTTTCTCCCGCCCTGCTATCCTAGCATCGGAATGCAAAGTCGCGTCACTGCTCCCGTGCAAACCATCACCACCATCCTCGTGGATGATGAGGCCTTGGCCCGCGATGAACTCGCGTTCCTGCTCCGTGATTTCCCGGAAATCGAAATAGCCGCTACCGCCGCGAACGGCATCGAAGCAGTCAAACTCATCGAGGATATCGAACCGGACCTAGTCTTTATGGACGTGCAGATGCCCGGCCTGGACGGTCTCGGGGTCATCAAGCGCCTCCGGGAAAAGAACATTCCGCTTCCCCATTTCATCCTCGCCACGGCCTTCGACAACTATGCCGTTGAGGCCTTCCAGCTTGAGGCAATGGACTATCTACTGAAGCCCATCGAGAAGGAACGATTAGCGAGCGCGGTCGAACGGGCCCGCCGCAACATCGCCGAGCGGCAGAAGCCGTTGGCCGAAGCCCCCATCATCATGCGGGCCGGGCCCGTCCGGGCGAAAATCCTCGTCCGCCGCGATAATCGCAATTTCATCGTCGACTCCCAGGACATCATCTATGCCACCATCGACGATGGGCTCATCACGGTCGTCTGCCAAGGCATCGAAGGCGAATCCACCTACAAGACGATTGAAGAGTTGCAGTCCACCCTCGACCCGGAAACCTTTTGGCGGGTGCACCGGTCCTGGCTCGTCAACACCAACCGGATCAAGGAAGTCATCCCCTGGTTCAAATCCAGCTTCCAACTGAAAATGGACGACAAGCGGGGCACCGAAGTCCCCGTCAGCCGGGTGCAAACGAAGAAGCTCCGGACGCTCTTAAAGCTCTAACGCCTTACGCTCGACCCGCTGCCAATAGCGCGAAAACCGTTTCAGGTCGAACGGACCCGCGGCAGCAATAAACGGGTCGTCGTTTACTATCTCCGCGCCCAATTCCCGGGCCTGCGCGGTGATGTGCGGGCACTCGGTAAACGTTGTCACAATGCGATCAGCGCCTTGTTCGGCTGCAAACTTACGTACCTCCTCCACCGCGTCGCCCTTCGCGATCACGACGTCCAACTCCAGCAGGCATTCGTAAAGGAAGACGATCCGCTTCAGCGCATGCCCTTTGTCCTCAAACACGAAAATCGCCGGAGCCCCCGGGAGCATCGGTCGCAGCCCATCTTCGTGCATCCACACGATCGTCTTCATCGAAACAACTCCTGATCGATCGCCTCATAGGACTTCCCAAAGGGGCAATCCTGGTTCCGGCCGCAGCCGCGACAATACTCGCCCGCCGTATACTTTTCGAGGTTCTCGCGATTAAAAATGTAAGGCTTCGAGCCAAACGTTGAGGCGACCCATTGAAAGGATAAGTTGTTGCTCGCCGGGTCGCCATCCAGCAAGTGCGTCAGAAAGAACTTCGCCGCCGCCTGCCAACGAACCCGCCGCCAATGAACGACGTACGAGGCAAACCACATCCGCGCGTGATTGTGAAGGTAGCCCGTCGCCTTCAATTCCGTTACGAACCCATCCATGCAAGCCAGTCCCGTCTCCGCCGCCGCCACATCAGCCGGCAACTCCTGCTGCTGCGCGTTCCTCCCCTGACGCTTGGGCTCCTCTCGATCCTCCCACACCCCTTCGCCAATCTGACCATACACCCGCCGCCAGTAGTCGCGCCAAGCGTACTCCTGCACCAGCTTTTCGCGGTTAGGCTGCCCCAACGCCTTGCGGCGAACTTCTCCCATCGTCAGCACCCCATGACGCAAGTACGGTGCCAACCTCGTCACCGCGCCGCTCATAAAGTTCCGGCTCCGCGCGTATCGGTCCGGATTCACCCGATCGAAGAGCACTTCGGCCGCCCGCCGGCCGCCGCGTGTTTCGCTCACTTGCTCTCCGTGCGCCAGTGACTCCGGAAACTCCGTCTTCAAATACTCGACCAGTTCCTCGCGAGAACCGAATTCGCGTTGCATCATTTCGTTTTTCCTCCCCGGCACCGATCGCTGCAGTACAGCACCTGCTCCCAATCCCGCTCCCACTTTTTTCGCCAGACGAACGGGCGCCCACAGCTCTTACACACCTTGCTCGGCAGGTGTTGTTTTTTCACGCCCTTCAACGCACTAACGCCTCAAATCGTGATGCCGACCGTCCACAAAACAAACCCGACCGCCTGCCTGAAATACAACCACCAATCCTGCAACCCGGTCTCTTGCTTGATCGCCCGCGGCGAGCCAAAAACCTGCAAACCGCGAAACTCGAGCATCTTCTTGGCTCGAAATATATGATAGCCATCGCTCACTAAGATGCAGCTTTTCAGCCCTAAGCGCCTCATTATTTCGGCCACCACCGTCGTCGAATGCGCCGTCGTCTCCCCTTCGACTTCCAGGATAATCGCCTCCGGCGGCACGCCATGGCTCATCAGGTAGTTTCGCCCCACCACCCCTTCGGTAAACACCGGGTCCCCACCCGCGCCCCCCGTCGTTAGGATCCGCCGCGCCAACCCCTGCTGAAACAGTTCCAAACCGTGGTCCAGCCGGGCCCGCAGTACCGGCGATGGCTTGCCCCGATACTCGGCCGCGCCCATGATCACAATCACATCGGCCGTCGCCGCCTCGTCCACCACCGATTGCTTATGAATTTCGAACGTGATTCGGCCCAGCCAGCCCAAAAGCCCGACCACGGCCAAGGCTAGCGCCAAACGAATCCATCGCTGTAATTGCTTGTGCGGTATCCTTAGCATTCTACTGGAATGTCCGTCAACGTAACTCCCCTCGGCGCCCGCAACCCCCTCTGCACCACCATCCGCAAAGCGATCCAGAAAGGGATCCGCACCGAGGACGGGTTCGCCGTCGTCGAAGGCTTCCATCTGGTCGACGAAGCCTATCGGAGTAATCTCCTCGTTGACACCGTCATCGGCACCGATGCCGCACTGCAGAATTGGCAGGCCCCGAGAGAGGCCTATACCTCTACGCGTGTCTTCTCGGTTGATTCCGTCACGTTTTCCACCTTTTCGACCACCGAGACGCCGCAAGGGATTCTCGCCCTCGTTCGTCTGCCGGAATGGGAACTGCCAGACCTGCTCGGCTTTCCCGCGCTCGTCGTGATTCTCGACGGCCTCCAGGATCCCGGCAACGCCGGTGCCGTCGTCCGCGCCACCGAAGCCTTCGGAGCAACCGGAGTCGTATTCCTTAAGGGTTCCGCCAGCCCCTACCACCCCAAGACCCTCCGCGCCGCCGCCGGTTCGCTC
>Ga0136639_10000086_pt1 | contig 26576 bp, 23 predicted proteins | sample AntDrymUQ8592106_2_FD_113739 | JGI IMG/M metagenome (GOLD analysis project Ga0136639, IMG submission 113739) | Polar desert sand microbial communities from Dry Valleys, Antarctica - metaG UQ859 (21.06) | ecosystem: Environmental > Terrestrial > Soil > Desert | place: Antarctica: Dry Valley...
GTGGAGTATGAATGAATGCGTTGAGAATCGACACTCCGGGAAGATCGGCAATCAGCGAAAGCTTCTCATTGAAAATCTGGCAACGCCTCTCCTGCCGTACGCTATGGCCACTTTGACCGAGTTTCCCGCGATTAGAGGTGAATTTCGACGCATGAAGCTCGGTAGTTGTATTGATCCCGTCCGATTTCCTCAGACCCCGCCGGAACTCTTTAACTAGCGAAAAAGATTGCTTGTAGTTCACTGCTGGAAGGCAGATCGCTGAAAATCCCATACACGTTTCGTCGCCAGTTTCATCCAGGTAAACAAAATGCACAGCTCCAGGTTATATCACTCGGCTATTGATTAGGTGGTCCACATCGAGTATATTGAGGGTGCGGGGCTCAACTTGCTATTTTCGGCAAGCTAGGTTCTGCATAGAAGTAAACGGGCGTCCTGCGGGACGCCCGTTTGTTTTGCGCCCCCAGCGATCACCGGACCCAGATGGTATATTTATACATCGGGATGAATAATTAATCAGCCATGAAAAAGATCGGAATCGTTGGTTTTCGCGGTTATAGTGGGGCCGAGCTCGTTCAGCTCCTGAGCCGCCACGGCGGCGTCGAAGTGTTCCTCATGGAGCACCGCGAAGAGCCAATTGCCGCCAAAGGCCAAACCACTATTTCCGCCACCGCCGACGCGGTCGCCGCGGCCTCGCTCGACGGCATTTTCCTCGCCACCCCGCCCGAAGTCTCGATGGAACTCGCGCCCGGATACCTCGCCGCCGGCGCCAAAATTGTCGACCTCTCCGGTGCCTTCCGCCTCGGCACCGTCGAAAGCTATCAGCGCTGGTACAAGGAAGAACACACGCAGCCTGAACTGCTCGCCGAAGCCGCCTACGTCCTGCCGGAACTCAACCGCGAAGACGCCGCCGGCAATCGCCTCATCTCCAACCCCGGCTGCTACCCCACCGCCGCCAGCCTCGCCCTCGCCCCGCTCGTCGACGTCATCGACCGCCAAGCCGGCGTCGTCTGCGACGCGAAAAGCGGAGTCAGCGGTGCCGGACGCAAAGCCAGCCTCGCCACCCACTTCTGCGAAGTCACGGAAAACTTTTCGGCATACTCGTTGCTGTACCACCGCCACGTCGCCGAGGTGCTCCAGAACACAGGCCTCCGCGAGGCCGAATTCAGCTTTGCCGCCCAACTGATCCCGGTGCACCGCGGCATCCTCGAAACCATTTATTTCCGCGCTTCTGAGGTCAAAAGTGCCGCCGAAATCGTAGGCATGTACGAAACCCGCTACGCCGACGAACCTTTCGTCCGCATCTACGAACCGGGCAAGGTCCCCGACCTCCGCGCCGTCGCCCGCACCAACTTCTGCGATATCGGCGTCGTCTTCGACGGCCGTACCAAACGCGGCATCGTCGTCACCGCCATCGACAATCTCGTCAAGGGCGCCGCCGGCCAAGCGATCCAAAACATGAATCTCATTCTCGGCTTCCCCGAAACCCAGGGCCTGCTATGAGACTCCTCATCAAACTCGGTGGCACTCTGCTCGACGACGTCGCCTCCCGCTCGGCCATCAGCGCCCAAATCGCCCACGCCTGCGCCGCCAACCCGGAAACCGTCGTCGTCCACGGCGGGGGCAAGCAAATGACCCGCTTCCTCGCCGAACGCAACGTCGAAAACCATTTCGTCGACGGTCTCCGCGTCACCACCCCGGAAGTGCTCGACGCCGTGCTGAAGGTGTTCGCCGGCACCGTCAACCACCTCCTTGTCGCCTCCCTCGTCGCCGCCGGCGCGCAAGCCGTTGGGCTCAGCGGCATCGACGCCGGCCTCGCCGAAGCCGAACAACTCCGCCCGGAACTCGGCGCGGTCGGTCGCGTCATCCGCTCGAACCCGGCGGTGCTCGAAGTCCTCACCGCGGGCCACCTGCTCCCCGTCGTCGCCTGCGTCGCCGGAGACCGCCTCGGCAACATCTACAACGTCAACGCCGACCAAATGGCCGTCGCCTGCGCCATCGGCTACCGCGCCGCCAAACTTTTCTTCCTCACCGACGTCGATGGCGTCAAGGACGCCTCCGGCCAAGTGATCCCCGTCCTCACGCTCGCCCAGAGCCGTGCGCTCATCGAAACCGGCGTCGCCACCGGAGGGATGCAGGCGAAACTCAACGCGGCCGCCGATGCCCTCCTTGGTGGGGTCGAAGAGGTCGTCATCGCCCCCGGCGGGGCCGTAGACATCGTCGCCCGCCTGCGGGCCAACGAACCGGTCGGAACCCGCTTCGTCAAAGGATAGACGAACCAGAGAACATAAAAATGAGTAGCCCTCTGATCTCGATCGCCACCCCGCGTTCGGCCGTACCTTCCGAATACGTCGAAGGCCCCACTGAACTCAAAAGCGCCACCCTCCGCGACATCGGGCCGCTCCTCGGCCTCATCAATGACTACGCCGACAAAGGGATCATGCTCCCGCGTACCGAGTTTGAAATGGCGGAAAATATCCGCGACTTTACCGTCATATATGCCGGTACAAGACTCGTCGCCTGCGCTGCCCTGCATATCTATAGCCCTCTTGCGGCTGAAATTCGCAGTCTCGCCGTCGACCCCGGCTGGAAACAGCACGGCCTAGGACGCCAACTACTCGAATCTCTCGAAAAAGATGCCCGCGCCTTCGGTCTCCGCACTCTTTTCGCCTTTACCTACGTCGATGGTTTCTTCCGAAAACTAGGGTATGAAGTCGTCGACCGGGGAGAATTGCCCCTAAAGGCCTGGAAAGATTGCCTGCGGTGCCCGAAGTTTCAAGCTTGCGATGAGATCGCCATGCTGAAAACGCTAGCCCCTTAGGGGGGTATCGCCACTCCCCCAAATGGGGGTATTCCTATCGGCTAGTACCAACAGGTAAGTGGTATCCTTGCAACAGGTTCAGGAGGTATAGTACTATCAAACGTGGCTGCCGTCCGACGTTTGCATCTATCTACCGACTGCATTACCCGCATATGAACTAAAAAATATTCAGAGAAATTGTGTACTACAAAAGGCACCTGTCTGTATAATCAGCAACAAAGTATCCGATCTGTATATCAATTCCGATCCGGATTATTTATTTTTAAGAGGCAAGTATGAAGGCTCTCACCGTCGATGTCCGCGAGTCCACTGGACGAATTCTCTGCTGCACCATTTTTAGACCCGGCGGCAAGAAGCTCCTCGCGAAAGGACACATTCTGAATGAAGAGGACGTCCTCCTGCTCGAAACCGAGGGCATGGCCGAGGTTTGGGTCACGTCTTTAGATGAAGGCGAAGTCACCGAAGACGAAGCGGTCATGCAGGTTGCCGCCGCTATCGGCTGCGGTGCCCTCGAAATCCGGCAAGCCGCCGGGGGACGAGCCAACCTCTTCGCCACCCAGGATTGCTGCCTTCTCGTCGACGACGAGTTGCTGAAGCAGATCAACTGTACCGCCTCCATCGTCATTGCCACGCTCACCAACTTCAGCTTCGCCGTCGCCGGCCAGCGAGTTGCCACGGTGAAATCCACCCCGTTTGCCGTCGCCGCTCCGGAGCTCGAAGCCGTTACCTCTATCCTGCGGGAACGCGGCCCCATTCTCCAGGCCCGCGCGATGCAGGATCCGCAAGCGGCCGTCCTTTATACCGATCCCGTCGCCGGGGATCGAGCCCGTCAACTCTTTGAAAACGTCATGCGCCAGCGCCTCGACAAGTTTCGCGCCACTTCCAACTTTGTCCTTAGCGCCCTCGAAGAAGAAGCCGCCGTCGCCCGCGCTCTCCAACATCTGATTCGAGCCAAGCCATCCGTCATTCTGGTTGCTTCCACCACGGCGCCGGCCGGCCCGGAAGACGTCGTCGGGCGCGCCATGGCCCGCATCGGTTGCCACCTCGAACGCTTTCTCGCCCCGGTGGAACCCGGCAGCCTTCTCCTGATGGGCTATAAAGATGAGATTCCGATCATTTCTGCTCCGGGATGCTTCCGTTCAGCTAAGATGAACGTCGTGGACCTTATCTTGCCCGCCCTCTTGGCCAAGTACCGCATCTCCGGTTGGGAGATCGCCGGCTTGGGCCATGGCGGACTCTTAGGCTAGTGCTTCTCCTCCGACCCATGAGCCTGACCTCCGATGGGCTTCTGGTGTAGTAGAAGGCCGGGTGTCATGATGACGCCCGGCCATTTTTTCTGATTCAGCTATCCTGAAACATGTATGCGGATTCGTTCGGTGCAGGCGCACCTTCTCTCTTATGTGTTCCCCCAAGCGATCGAGCTTTCGTTCCACGGCGGCACACGCCAGATTCTAAAGCGCGATGCGATGCTCATCCGCGTCGAGACCGAAAACGGCCTCGTCGGCTACGGGCCCGGTCCCGGCAGCGAAGACGCCGGCCATCGGATCAATACGACCATTGCCCCCTGGCTCGTCGGCCGTCTGCTCGGCGACATCGACGCCCTGCGCGTCCAATTCCAGCAAGCCGTCCGCCCCGACCCACTGACCGCCAAGCTCTACGGCACCGTTGAAGTCGCCCTCTACGATCTATTCGGCAAAGCCCAAGGCCTCCCCGTCTCCGAACTCCTCGGCGGCCGCATCCGCGATCGCATCAAATGCTATGGCTCCGCCGGCATGTATCAGTCTCCCGAAGGCTACGCCGCCGAAGCCGCCCTCTGCCAACAACTCGGCTTTCCCGCCTACAAAATGCGCCCCGCCGCCGGCCCCGAAGCCGACGTCGCTGCCGTCAAAGCCATGCGCGCCGCCACCGGACCCGAGTTCGGCATCATGGTCGATGCCCACGCCTGGTGGCGCATGGGCGACCGCTCCTATTCCCCCGAAACCATCCACCGCGTCGCCGAACAGATGGGCCAGTACGAGCTCACCTGGCTCGAAGAACCTCTCCCCCCCGCCGACCACGCCGCCTATCGAACGCTCCGCGACGCCGCCTTCGTCCCCCTCGCCAGCGGCGAACACGAACCGTCGCAAGACGGCTTCCTCGACCTCATCGAAGGCGGCTGTGTCGACTACGTCCAGATGGATGTCGTCTGCCAGGGCGGCTACGCCCAAGGCCGCCGCATCTTCGACGCCGTCGAGCACGAAGGCCTCCGCTTCGCCTTCCACGCCTGGGGCAGCGACCTCGAACTCATCGCCGCCGCCCAACTCGGCGTCTGCTGGCCCGAACAGGTCGTCGAATGGCTCGAATTTCCGCTCTACTCCCAGCCCGGCCGCAAGTTCATGTACGAGTTCCCCCTCTCTACCGAAATGCTCCGCGAGCCGCTTATCATTGAAGCCGGCGAACTCATCGTCCCCCGCTCGCCCGGTCTCGGCGTCGAAATTGACGAACGCGTCATCGAAAAGTTCGCCTGGGTGCCCGGCCCCTGGTCGTACTTCACCCTTCTCTCCCCTCCAGGCCGCTTCGCGGTGACCGGCGACCACGCCGTCACCGGCCTCGACCGATGATCGCCGAACTCGGAGCCGTCGCCGCCCTCGGCGGGGCCGCCTGGGCCGTTCGTGGACGCTCCTCCCAACTCCTCGCCCCCTCCGTCTGGCGCGGAAAACGAACCCGGAAGGCTGTCGCCCTCACCTTCGACGACGGCCCCTCCCCCGGCACCGCCGCCATTCTCGACCTCCTCGCCCAGGCCGAAGCCACCGCGACGTTCTTTCAATGCGGCCAAAATGTCGAGCGCCACCCCGCCCTCGCCCGCGCCGTCTCCACCGCCGGCCATGAAATCGGCAATCACACCTGGTCGCATCGACGCCTCGATTTCGCCTCCCAAGCCACCATGCGCGACGAAATCGGTCGCGCCCAGCAACTGCTTACCGACGTTCATGGAACCCAGCCGCTATGGTTCCGCGCCCCCTTCGGCGTCCGCTGGTGGGGCCTCGGCCAAGTCCAGGCCGAGTTCGGCCTCCAAGGTGCCATGTGGACCTGCCTCGCCAGAGATTGGAAGCTTCCCGCCGCCCAAATCGCCCACCACGTCTCCAGCGCCACCGAAAACGGAGCCATCATCTGCCTGCACGACGGCCGCGGCACCGTCCCTCAACCAGACATTCAAGAAACCGTCGCCGCCGTGGCCCAAATCCTGCTCCGCCTCCGCACCGACGGCTGGGCCATTATTCCCCTCGGTCAGTTGATTTAATGCGCAACGCCCCCGAACTTTGCGATGCTGGAAAGCATGTCTGACGACATCCTGCAAAGGGTTATCAAAGTAGTTGCCGAAGCCCAGAAGCTTCCCATCGAGAAAATCACGGGCGAGTCCACCTTCGAGGAACTCGCCATCGACTCCCTCGACGGGATTCAACTGCTCTTTCACCTCGAGACGGAATTTGATATCACTATTCCCGACGAAGCCGCGCGCGACGTCCGCGGCATCAAAGAACTCGCCGAGGGCGTCGCAAAACTCGTAGCCCAGAAGACAGCGTGAGCCAGCGCCGCGTAGTCATCACCGGACTCGGTTGCATCTCGCCGCTCGGCCCGGATGTCGAGGCGTTCTGGGCCAAAGCCCGCCTCGGCGAATCCGCCATCGCTCCCATCCGGAGCCTCGACATGAGCGATGTGCGCTTCCAAAACGGCGCCGAAATCCATGGGTTCGTTCCCACCGAACACTTCGAAGACAAGCAGCTCATCCCCCTCGACCGCTTCGCCCAACTCGCCGTCGTTGCCGCCCGCGAGGCCGTCCGGCAAGCCAACCCCGAGTGGTCCGACGCCGAACGCGAACGAACCGCCGTCGTCACCGGTTCCTGCTACGGCGGAAAAATCAGCGAGGACGAAGCCTTTCGCGAAATCTACGCCAACCCCGGCAAGCGCGCCCGGGTTCATCCCATGACGATCCCCCGCGCCATGGCCAACGCCGGAACCAGTTGGATCGCCATGGAGTTCGGCCTCCAGGGCCCCTCCTACACCGTCTCCACCGCCTGCTCCTCTTCCAACCATGCCATCGGCCAAGCCTTCTGGCTCGTCCGCTCCGGCATCTGCGATATCGCGGTCACCGGAGGCTGCGAAGCGCCCTTAACCCCCGGGTCCATGAAGGCCTGGGAGGCCCTCCGCGTCGTCAGTCCCGACACCTGCCGGCCGTTCTCGAAGGATCGTAAGGGCCTCGTCATAGGCGAGGGTGCCGCCCTGCTCGTCCTCGAATCCGAAGAACGAGCCAAAGCCCGCGGCGCGGTCATCCTGGGGGAGATCGCCGGCTTCGGCATGAGCGCCGACGCCCACCACGTCACCCAACCCACCATCGAAGGCCCCGCCCTCGCCATCCGCCGAGCCCTGGAAGACGGCCGCGTCGACGCTGCCGCCATCGGCCACATCAACGCCCATGGCACCGGCACCCCCGCCAACGATCCGGTCGAAACCGCCGCCATCCGCCGCGTCCTCGGCGCCCAAGCCGATTACGCCAGGGTGACGTCCACCAAATCTCTCCACGGGCACGCCATGGGGGCCGCGGGAGCCATCGAAGCCGTCGCCGTCACTCTTACCCTAGCCCGAGCCGAAGCGCCGCCTATCGCCAACTATCTGGGCCCCGACCCCGACTGCGACCTGCCCCTGATTCTCTCCCCCGAAGCCTGTCACGCCGAGTATGCCCTGTCGAACTCCTTCGCCTTCGGAGGGCTCAACGCCGTGCTTCTCTTCCGCGCCTATCGCGGCTGACGATACTCGAGCGTCTCGGCCACGCTCGTCCGGTCTTTCGGAAACACTTCCAACCGAAAAATTACCGTCGACGGCGAACTCCGGTAGATCAACTGCCCCGCCTGCAAGTCGTTGAAGCTTAGCTCAATCCGCCGGCTATCATCGCCTGCCAAAATCGTCATCACGCCCCGGTTCGCATTCCGCACCGCCGGAGCCGTCCGATCCCAGCTCACAACCAACCGATCCTCCAACCGTTGCACTCCCAACGCCAAATTCCAAGCCTCCAGATACGGATTCGCCGGCGTTCGCGGCCGCATGCTAATCGCAATCTGGAACCCCAAAATCACCCCTAGCAACATGAAGATGAACGATAGCGGAATCCAAACCCATCCACTCCGCGCACCCTTGACTTTCGGCGGAAGCACCGGTGGCTCCACCGGAATCGCTAACCCGGAAATCGGGCCTGGCTCTACCCTCGACTCCACCATCGGCCGCTCGTTAGGCTCCGCCGCCGCCTGCCGATTCTGCCCAAAACGCGCCGCCGCCGCCTGCCGATCAACGGTCGAAACCCCGCCCCCCAACTCCTTCCGCCGAAACGGAAACTCCAAATACGACGATTCGCTGTGGATCGACTCGCCTTCATAGAAGAAAAAGCCCGCCACACTCGCCCGCGTCGCGTAGGGCTTGACGATCAACGACACTAAATCCCGCTCCGGAAAATACTCATTCAGCAACGAAAGGTCTTCCGCCCCCAATTGCAAACCGTCCCGCGTGTGGCTGCGATAGTAGCCCACAATCTGCGTCGGACCCGCTTGCAACCGCTGGATCGTCTCACTCCAAAGCGCTAGGTCGTTGGCCGACAGCAAGTACGAAGGACCCTGCGCGTGCTCACAAGCCACCGGCGCAAAGTCAAGAATCTGCACCACCAACTGGTCGCCCATCTGGCCGCGGGTACCCAACAAAAACCCGCCCACCTCCGCTCCACGACGCGGCACCGCGCCGAATCCCTTCATCACCTCAAGGATCATCCGATCAACCACATCAAACTGCAATTGGATCGCAATTGGCTTTTGCGGCGGCTGCCAGGAATAGAAGGGGATTTGGGGGGCGTTTCCGAATGCGTCGGGGTTCAAGTGGGTCAACTCCTCACAGGGTAAATCTCTTCAAGTATAGTCAGGGAAGTGTCTGGAGTCTTGTATTTGATTGCAACGCCGATCGGCAACCTGGAAGATATGACCATCCGCGGCATTCGGCTGCTGCGCGAGGTCGACGTCATCGCCTGTGAGGATACCCGTCATACCCAACGTTTACTGGACCATTTCGAGATAACCACCCCCTCAGTCAGCTACCACGAGCACAACGAAGCCTCCCGCGCCAACCAGTTGGTCGAGCGAATTCTCGGCGGACAATCCGTCGCCGTCGTCAGCGACGCCGGAACCCCATTGATCTCGGACCCCGGATACCGCGTCGTCCAAGCCGCCCTTGAAGCCGGCATCACCGTCGTCCCCATCCCCGGCGCCTCCGCCGTCCTCACCGCTCTGGCCGGCTCCGGCCTCGCCACCGACGCTTTCTGCTACGCCGGCTTCCTCCCCCCCAAACAAGGGCAGCGTCGCAAGACCCTCGAACTTTGGGGCGCCGTCCAAGCCACGCTCGTCTTCTATGAAGCCCCCCACCGCATCCTCGAATCCCTCGACGATATCGCCGCCGTCCTCGGAGACCGCTCCATCGTCGTCGCCCGGGAACTCACCAAACTTCACGAAGAGTTCCTGCGCGGACGCGTCTCTGAAGTCAAAGCGACCCTCGCCCAACGAGCCGTGCAGAAGGGAGAAATCACCCTGCTCATCTCCCGCGAAAAGGCCGCCACCGGCCTCGTCGTCCCGGTCAAAGAGGCCGTCCGTCGCCTGATCAGCACCGGCGTAGATCGCATGGACGCCATCAAGCAGGTGGCCAAAGAACGAGGCCTCGCCAAACGCGAGGTCTACGACGAATTGGAGCGATAATTAAGGGTACATGCAAGGCATCAGGGAGTTGACAGACCAAACCTTTGACGTGGCGGTCATCGGAGGAGGCATCATCGGTGCCGGCATCGCTCGCGACGCCGCCCTGCGTGGCCTCTCGGTTGCGCTAGTCGAAAAAGCCGACTTCGGCAGCGGCACCACCTCCGGCTCCACCCGGCTCATTCACGGCGGCCTCCGCTACCTCGAAATGTACGATTTCGGCCTCGTCCGCATGGACCTCCGCGAACGGGAAATCCTCCTCCGCATCGCCCCCCACCTCGTCAAACCCCTCGAATTCCTCATCCCGTTTTACGGCGCGTCTCTCTGGTTTCGCCTCAAAATGCGCGTCGGCATGGCCCTCTACGATCTCCTCAGCTACGACAAGTCGCTCCCCAACCACCGCATGTTGAGCGCCGCCCAAACCCTCGCCGAAGAACCCACCCTCCGGCCCGAAGGCCTCCAAGGCGCCGCCGCCTACTTCGACGCCCAGGTCTCCATGCCCGAACGGCTCTGCCTCGAAAACATCCTCGACGCCGAACGCTACGGCGCCGTCGTCGCCTCCTATACCGAGGTCGTCGACGCCCGCCGCGAAGGCGACCGCATCGTCGCCCTCCAAATTCAATCTATTGAATCCCAAGAGACCGGAGAGCTAAAGGCCAAGGTCTTCATTAACGCCACCGGTGCCTGGTTCGACCGCGTTTCGAATCGAACCCACGGCCCCGCCAAACCCCGCCTCCGCACGACCAAAGGCATTCACATCACCTGTGAGCCGATGAACCACAAAGCCAGCGTCCTGTTCTCCCCCATCGACGGACGCCTCTTCTTCGTCATCCCTCTCCTCGGCCAATGCTGGATCGGCACCACCGATACCGATTTCGATGCCGACCCCAGCACCGTCCGCGCCGACGGCGATGACGTCGAATATCTGCTTCGCTCCGTCGAACCCTTCTTCCCCAACGTCCGGAAACTCGCCATCTTCTCCTCCAACGCCGGCGTCCGCGCCCTCGTCCGCCAGGAAGGCTCCGCCTCCTCGGTCTCCCGAATGCATAAAATCGAGGAAACCCAGTCAGGCCTCATCTCCGTCCTCGGTGGCAAAATCACCGGCTACCGCGCCATCGCCGAAGAGGCCGTAGACGACGCCTGCGCCAAGCTCGGCATCCGAACTCCCGGCCGCACCGACAAAGAGTTATTGCCCGGCGCGCTCGGCGACCAAACGCGCAATCTCGAAGCAAACGTCGAACGAGCCGTCGCCCAGGAGCACTGCTGGCACGTCGCCGACTTCCTCCTCCGTCGCCAACCCTCCGCCTTTGCCGACGATCAAGGCCGTAGCCAAGCCCCTTACGTCGCCGACATCATGGGGAGGCTCCTCGGCTGGAATCCAGCCGAACGCCAAGCCGAACTCGATCGCTTTGCCGCCGAAGCAGATCGAGCCCTCCTTTTCCGCCAGGAACTCCAGCCGTCGGCGCGCCGCTAATACCCCTCCGCGACGGCCTTCGCCACACGGATCTCGCTCATGCCCACGTCGCCAAGCCCCGCAAGTCGCCTACATCATAGCGAAGCTCCTCGGCTGAAACCCAGCCGAACGCAGAGCCGAAGCAGATCGAGCCCTCCTTTTCCGCCAGGAACTCAAGCCGTCGGCGCGCAGCTAATCCCCCCGTGACGGTCTCCGCCACACGGAACAGCAGCCAGCCAGAGGAGCACCTCATACCCAGCGCCACCCGGACCCCCGCTCATGCCCACTCGCGCCGAAACAGCAAGAGCCCGGCCACGACCTTCCTGCCAAACTGCCAAGGGGGAACTCCGACGCAACGCCCGGCCTAAATCACCCGCTTGCCACCGGCCCCGGAGCAACAATCATGGGGCAACTCCGATAGACTTCGGGATAATCTTACCCCGCTCGCTTCGCTTTTTCTTCACATTTTCGTGAAGTCTGCCGACCGCCACGACGATAGACAGGCAGGGCACAGAAAACGGCCAGTCGCACAACGACAAATCCGAAACCCGACCCCCTCGAAAGACTATGGCGACGATAGAAACCCAGCAATTTGGAACCCTCCAGTTCAGCGACGATGCGATCTTTGAGTTTCCGGAAGGGATACCCGGATTCGAACAGGCGCATCGGTTCGTTTGCGTCGAACGACCAGGGCTCAATCCGATCACCTTTTTGCAGAGCGCAGACGACCCCGGCATCTGTTTCATAACGCTGCCGGCTAAATCTGTCGAGCCAGAATATGAACTCGATCTGGCGAGACACGACCTGTGGGTGTTAGGATTGGCCCAGATGCAAGAAAGCTTGGCGTGTCTGGCAATTGTTTGCATGCCGCAGGATGCGGCTCCCACAGCGAACCTATTAGGTCCGGTCGTCCTCTCCCGCGAAACGATGCGCGGAGTCCAAGCCATCCGGGAGGACAGCCGCTACTCGGCCGTTCACCCTCTCCGCAGCACCCGCTCGGAGTCAGCATCCGGAATGGCCGCCAGAGCAGCATCAGGAGACTCTGAGTGCTAATCATCCGGCGAAGACGAGGCGAGTCGATCACCGTTGGCGATGAAGTAGAAATAGAGATCCTCGAGACCTCACCGACCCAAGTCAAGCTCGGCATTCGCGCCCCGAAACACATCTCGGTCCTGCGCAAGGAAATCTTAGTCACTCGAGAACAAAATCGCGTCGCCTCCGGCTCACCTGCCGTCGACGACAAACTGAATACGCTGGCCGAACAGTATCGAGACAGCGAAGGCGGCATCGAGTCGCCGGAGCCAATCACCCCCGTAGTCGTATCCCCTGAACCTCTTCCAGTTGACCCGAAGCGCCACTCCTAAAGCGCTCTCGGCCATCCCCTAACCCTCGATCAAACAGACGTGGGCTGACGCCAACGGCGCCGGACTGCGTCCACGGGAACGGATTCCCGCATCCCCCATCCTCTGGCCCCCGCCAGAGCTGTTTCAAGGAGTGAAACATGTCTTTTCGCATCAATACGAACATCGCCTCGCTGCAATCTCGGGAGTATCTACGCACCACCAGCGAGGAGCAGGCCAAGGCCATTGGACGCGTCACGTCAGGCCTGCGCATCTTGTCAAGTGGCGACGACGCGGCCGGGCTGTCGATCGCTAACAGCTTCCGCAGCGACCAAGCGGTCCTGCAACAGGGTATCCGTAACGCCAACGACGGGCTCAGTACCCTCCAAACCATCGACGGCGGCATTAACAACATCAGTAAGTTGCTCGACCGCGCGCGAACCCTCGCCACCCAATCGGCCTCCGGAACCTTCACCGGCAGCCGCGCCGTACTCAACACCGAATTTACCAGTGTGATCGCGGAAATCGATCGCCAAGCCCAATCGATCGGCTTGAATACCGGTGGTGAGTTCGCCCGCTCCCTCTCCGTCTTTATTGGTGGCGGCAAAAGCTCAAACGGCATCAACGCCATTCAGAACGGAGCCTCCAACGTCGACCTCTCCAATTCCACCGTTGACGCCAAAAGTCTCGGTCTGAAGGGCTCCCAAGCACAGGGCATTGCCGGTATCGATATCGGCACCGGCTCCGGGTCCACCAGCGTCTCCACCATCATTAACGACCCCACCAACATCGCCTCTCTCGGCGCCGCTGGATTCACCGATCTGTACTTCCGCGGGCCTGGCTTCGGGGACGCCCAGCGAGTGAAGGTGGCCGTCAATCTCTCCGGCGTCACCAACGTCGATAACCTCGTCGGTGCGATCAACAACGCCCTCACCAACGCGGGCCAAGTCGTCAGCCCCGCCGCCACGGCTTTCCAAAATGCCAACGTCCGGGCCTCGGTCATCACCGCCCCGGATGGCAAACGCTCTCTGGCCTTCACCTCCGCCAACTCAGCCTTCCAAGTGGAAGCCGGTGACCGCACCGCCAACGCCTTGCTCGGCAACGTCACCTCCACGTCGAACCCCACTGGCGTGTCACTCACCAACACCGTCACCGGTGGCTCCGTCACCGCCGCTCCCACCACCACCTTTGGAGCCTCCGGCGCAGGCACCGTAACCGTCCGTTTCCAAGGCGCCGGCCTCGCCGCGCCCGTCGATATCGGCTTGACCGTCGCCGCCGGAACCACCATCGACCAAGCCTTGGCCAACCTGTCCTCCGCAGTTGCCGCCAACGGTTCGCTGCAGGCCGCCGGAATCACGCTCGCCTCGCCCACGCCAGGAGCCGCCCTCGTCTTCGGCAACGCCCGTGGCGAACGGTTCGAGGCCCAAAGCTCCGGTGATCTCAACAACCTCCTCGGCCTAGGCAGCTTCCGGAGCCTGAGCGGAGCGTCGGGCTCCTTCGACTACACTACCCTCGCCGGTTCCGGCGGCGCTTTCACCGCCTCAGCCGAAACACTCGAATTTTCTATCGGTGGCGGGACCACCATCCCGCTCGCCGTCACCCCGGCAGGCGCCACCATCGCCGATGCCATCGTCGCCCTGAATGCAGCCATCGCCGGCAACACCACCCTGGCCGCCGCTGGGCTCGTCGCGACCAATAACGGCGGTGAAATCGATCTCACCAGCACAAACGGCACCCGCTTCCGAATCGCCACCCAAGGCGCGGGCAACGTCTTTGGATTTAACTCCGCCGGTGCCACCGGAGTCGCCGATGTCGCCGAAGCACAGGCCGGAAATACCGACGTCAATCAGTTTATTTCCGGCGGAACCCAGCAAACCAGTCTGATCGCCTTCAGCGGCATCCGCAGCGGCGGAGACGATCAGACCATCACCCTCACCGCCGCCGAAAACGGTAGCGCCGAACAGTCCCTGGCCGTGGTCTTGCGCAACGACGGTACCCTCCGCAACGCTGGTACCCTCGACGAAGCCATCTCGGCGATCAACACGACCCTCCAACAGTCGAACAACCCCACCCTCCAAAAACTCTTTGCCGTCAAAGCCAAAGCCAGCCCCGGCGGCCCCGAAGGAATCCAGTTCGTAAGTACCCTAAATTCCTTCAAGGTAACCGTCGCCACCAACGGCGGCGGAACCGGTCTCGCCTCCCAAGGCACAGTCATCTCCTCCGGCACCGTCGGCACCGGGGCAACCGCTGACATTAGCACCCAGGAAAGCGCCCAATCCGCCGTCTCCGCCCTAGCCACCGCCGTCACCTCGCTCGGCCAAGCCCAAGCCGTCGTCGGTCGTGGCCAAAACCAGTTCACCTTCGCCGTCAACCTGGCCGCCAGCCAACTGACCAACCTGGCCGCCGCGGAGTCGCGCATTCGAGACGCCGATCTGGCCGAAGAAGCCGCCAACCTAACCAAAGCGCAAATCCTGCTCCAAGCCGGTATCTCAGCGCTGGCCCAGGCAAACTCGGCACCCCAGCAGGTCCTCTCCCTCCTGAGAGGCAGCTAACACCCAGGGGATAGGTAACGATTGAATCACCCTACCCCTTCCCCTTTCTTACCCTACCCCCTCACTTTTGACTAAATCTCTCCCCTCCTCTCCGATAAGCCCTCTGTAACCGGATTTCACATCCGGCCGGGAAGGACTCCCGGAAAGTCGTTTCAAGGAGAGAAACATGTCATTTCGTGTCAATACTAACGTAGCGTCTTTGCAGTCGCGCGAATACCTGCGCCAGACTACAGAGTCGCAAGGAAAGACCATCGCCCGGGTAACCTCCGGATTACGCATCATCGCCAGCGGCGACGACGCGGCCGGCTTGGCTATCGCCAACGGATTTCGCAGCGACCAAGCGGTTCTATCGCAAGGCGTTCGGAATGCGAATGACGGGTTGAGCACCCTCCAGACGCTCGATGGTGGTATCAACAACATCAGCAAACTGCTCGACCGGGCTCGTACCTTGGCCACTCAGTCTTCCTCCGGTACTTTCACCGGAGATCGAGGCGTGCTAGACACCGAATTTTCTTCGGTGATCGGCGAAATTGACCGCCAAGCGCAGGCGATTGGTCTCACCACGGGTGGCGCTTTCGCAAAGTCCATCTCGGTCTTTATCGGTGGCGGTCGCAGTGCGAACGGCATCTCCACCACCACCAACGGTTCAGTCGGTGTCGACCTCTCAACCTCGACCGTCGACTCCAAAAGCTTGGGGCTCAAAGGCGTCCAGGCTCAGGGCGTCTCCTCCGTCGATATCGGAACCGGCTCGGCCGCGACCAGCGTCCAGGCCATCGTAACCGATGCGACCAACACCGGCTCGGTAGCCGTTGGTGGTTTCTCGGACTTCTACTTTAAGGGTCCCGGATTCAGCGATGGAGAACGGATCAAGGTAGCCGTCAATCTGTCGGGTGTCACCAACGTCGACAATCTGGCCACCAACATCAACGCCGCCATCGACTCCGCTGGCGCTGCCTCCTCGCAGCAAGCTACCGCCTTCAAGAATGCTGGCGTGCGGGCCACGGTCGTGACCGACTCGACCGGTAAGAAGTCGTTGGGCTTTAGCTCGGCGAGTTCGGCCTTCCAGGTCGCGGCCGGTGACCGGCTCTCCAACGCATTGCTGGGTAACGTGACCTCCAGCTCCAACCCGACTGGCGTCACCTTAACCAATACCGTCACGGCCGGCTCCAATACCGCGGCAGCAGCCACCACCTTCGGGGCGACCGGGGCCGGAACTGTCAGCATTCGCTTCCAAGGCGCGAACCTAACGAGCCCAGTCGATCTCGCCTTGTCTGTCGCGGCCGGTACCACCATCGAGCAGGCCCTGACCAGCTTGACCTCCGCGGTGGCGGGCAATGCGGCTCTCCAGGCGGCCGGGATCAGTGTCTCAACGGCGACCGCCGGTTCGGCGCTTGTCTTCTCGAACGCTCGCGGCGAACGCTTCGAGGCTCTCTCGTCAGGTGACGTCGGCAACGTCTTGGGTCTCGGCTCCTTCCAGAGCTCAACCGGTGCAAGCGGCACCTTTGACTACAAGACAATCGTCGGCAACGCCTCGGGTGCCTTCGCCGCGGCTGCCGAGACACTCGAGTTCTCGGTCGGTGGCGGACCCACGCAGTCCCTCAACGTGACCACCACGACGGCGACCGGTGCCGGAGCTACCGAGGCCCTCAACGCGGCAATCGCGTCCAACGCCACTCTTTCCGCGGCCGGATTGGTCGCCACGTTTGACGGGGCCGCGATCACCATCACCAGCAGCAACGATTCGAAGTTCCGGCTGAACTCGGTGGGTGTCACCAATAATTTTGGCTTCAACGACCGTGGCGGTGCCCAAGCCACCGGCGTCGCTGACACCGCCGATACCCAAGCAGGGAATACAGCAATCAATGCCTTCTCCGCCGGCGGAGCCCAGCAGACCAGTCTGCTGAGCTTCACCGGGATCCGGGGTGGCGGCGACGACCAGACCATCACCATTACCGCCAACAACGCCTCCGGGGTCTCTCAATCCCTCGGAGTAGTCCTCCGCAATGACAATACGGTCCGCAATGCCGGTACCGTTGACGAAGCGATCGACGCCATCAACACCCAGCTGCAGCAATCGAACAACGACACGCTGAAACAGGTCGTGGCCGTGAAGGACAAGGCTTCCGCTGGCGGCGCCGAAGGCATTCGGTTCATCAGCAATCTTGCCTCGTTCAAGGTCGCCGTCGGGACCAACGAAGGCGCTACCGGCATCGGAAGCCAAGGCACCGTGGTGACCGCTGCTACGGTCGGCAGTGGCGCAACCGCTACTATCAGCAGCCAGGCGTCGGCGGAGAAGGCCGTTATCGCACTCGGCGAAGCGATTTCCACCCTCGGCACCGCCCAAGCCGTCGTCGGTCGAGGTCAGAATCAATTCACTTACGCCGTCAACCTGGCCCAATCCCAGCTCACCAACTTGGCAGCCTCGGAATCGCGAATCCGCGACGCCGACCTCGCCGAAGAAGCCGCCAACTTAACCAAAGCTCAGATTCTCCTCCAGGCCGGTATCTCCGCCCTGTCTCAGGCGAACTCGGCTCCCCAGCAGGTGCTTTCGCTCCTCCGAGGCTAATCAACCCTCGGTAACTCGGCCCGGATTGTCAGAACAATCCGGGCCTTTTTTCTTTCTCTTTCGCCTTTCCTTCTCCAATGGTTCTGCCGATACATCTTGAAGATGACCGCTGCCGCTCGAACCATTGAACATGCCCGCCAACTCCATCACTCAGGCCGATGGGAGGAAGCCGAACGGCTCTACTTACAAGCCCTCGACGCGTCTCCCGGAGAGACTGACGGACTTCATCTCCTCGCTCTCCTCCACGCCGATACCGGTCGACCGGATTCCGCCACCCAACTCCTCGGTGCGGCGATCGGCATCGAAGGCCCCAAACCCCACCTTTGCCGGAATCTCGGGATCATCCTCGAACGTCAGGACAAACAGGAAGCAGCGATCGCCTGCTATCGACAAGCCGTCCTCGCCGAGCCCAACAGCGCCGACCTCTGGGCGCGCATGGCCGAACTGCTGAGTGGTCTCGGCCGGTTCGGCGAAGCCGCGCAGGCCTGGGGTCGGGCCATCGAGACCACTCCGGCGCCCGTCGAAAGCCAGCTCAGTTGGCGACTCGATTGGGCCAAGACGCTGGCGTTGAGCGGCGACCGGACCGCTGCTTGTTCGCAGCTCGAACGGATTCTTCGCATTGAGCCCGATCACGTCGCCGCGCGATTCGATCTCGGCGTTGTCCTGATGCAGCTCGACCGCGCCCAAGAAGCCGTTGCCGCCTTCGCCGCGGTGGTGACCGCCGAACCGACCCACGCCCTGGCGCACAACAATCTTGGTGTACTCTGCCATGCTCTCAACGAACCCGAACGGGCCCTTGTTCATTACGAACAATGCCTAAGCCTCGATCCTACATATGTAGAAGCTCACTACAATTTCGGCACTCTGCGGCAAGAGCGCGGGGAACTCGAAGCGGCGACCTGTGAGTTTCAAACCGTCCTCGCCGCCAATCCAGGGCACGCCGCGGCCTGGACGAACCTCGGCAACTGCCTGCTTGGGCGCGGCGAAATCTCCGCCGCCCTGTCCTGCTACAACAGGACCTTGGCTCTTGAGCCGAACGAGACCGCCGCAGCCTGGAATGCGGGAATCGCGCATCTGACCGCGGGCCGATTCGAGGAGGGATGGGCGGGCTACGAGCGGCGCTTCGACGTCCCGGGCTCGACGCCCCGCCGCCAGTACCCCATGCCGTTGTGGTCCGGGGAGCCTCTCGAGGGGCGAAAAATCCTGGTCTACGCCGAGCAGGGCCTCGGCGATACCCTTCAGTTCTGCCGTTACCTGCCGCTGCTGGCCGATCGCGGTGCCATAGTCTACTTTGCCTGCCCCCGCTCACTGGCCCCGTTGCTTGGCTCGCTGCGAACGAACCCAATTTTGTTGATTGAACCCGGCTTCGATACACCAACGGCCGACTTCTACATCCCGCTCCTCAGCATTCCGGCCATCCTGGGAACGAACCTGGACTCGATACCAGCCGAGCGAGGCTACCTGCGGGCCTCGCCAGACGCTAGATTAGCCTGGAGCAAGCGCCTCGATCCGCTCGGCAGGAAGCTGCGGGTTGGGTTCGTTTCGCAAGGAAACCCCCGTTACAAAAACGATCGGAACCGCAGCATCCCCGCCGAGCTGTTCGAGCCTCTGAGCCAAGTGCCCGGCGTCGAGTTGATCAACCTCCAGTTCGGACGTTCGGTCCCCTCCAGCTTGAACGCGCTCGACTTATCCGCAGAAATCGGCGATTTCGCCAACACCGCCGGGCTCGTGGAGGAGTTGGATCTGGTCATCTCCGTCGACACGTCGATGGCCCACTTGGCCGGGGCGGTCGGCAAGGAGACCTGGGTGCTCCTGGCCCAGGCGGCCGACTGGCGATGGATGCGCGATCGGGAGGACTCGCCGTGGTACCCGGAAGTCCGCCTATTTCGCCAAACCGAGTCCCACGAATGGAAGAACGTTCTGCAAGCGGTCGCCGAGGCCCTGCGGGCGCGCGTCAAACTTGCATTACAACCCTGATTCGTGGCATCCGTAGTGGTATCGATGCAGCCCGTCTTGTTGAATGACTTTAAACGCCAGTGGGCAGAAATCGGCCCGGACGTCCTCCGCGCCGTGGAGAGAGTGGGCGCGAGTGGCTGGTACGTGCTGGGCCAGGAGGTGCGTCGCTTCGAAACGGACCTGGCGAGCCACTGGGGGGTCCGGGAGGCGATCGGGGTCGCCAGCGGCCTGGACGCCCTGGAAATCGCGTTGCGGGCCGCTGGGTTGCAAAGAGGCGACGCGGTGTTGACCACTCCTTTGTCGGCCTTCGCCACCACCCTTGCCATCCTGCGGGTGGGCGGCACACCGATTTTTTGCGACACCGACGAGAACGGCCTCCTCAACCTCGACCTCGCCGAAGACGTCCTCCGGGCAGACGCCAAGGTGAGATTTCTGCTCCCCGTCCACCTATTCGGCCAGAGTTTGAACCTGGACCGCTTGGCGGCACTCCAGAGCCAATACGGAACGACGATCATCGAAGACTGCGCCCAATCGGTTGGAGCGTCGTGGGGCGGAAGGGCGACCGGCTCTGTCGGTCGATTAGCCGCGACGAGTTTCTATCCCACCAAAAATCTCGGGGCGATGGGAGACGGCGGTGCCGTGTTGACGAACGAAGCCAACTTGGCCGAGAAGGTCCGGCAACTGCGAGACTACGGCCAATCGGCCAAATATCGGCATGACGAGATCGGCTGGAACAGCCGCCTGGACGAGGTTCACGCCGCCATCCTCAGCGACGCGGTGCTTCCCCGGTTATCCGCTTGGACCGCGCGACGCCAGGAAGTCGCAGCGGCGTACTCGCTTGGGATCCAGCATCCGGCGGTGCGCCTGATCCGCCCCAACCCGGCCAGCACCTCCTGCGATCACCTTTTTCCGGTGGAGGTTGCCCCCGAACTGCGGTTTGACTTGGAGGACTGGCTTAAGAGGCAGTCCGTCGGGTCAGGCCGCCACTACCCGATTTTGATCCCGGATCAGAAGGCAATGACTACCGCAAACTACGAGGTGCGAAGTGCCCTGCCGATAGCCCACCGCTTGGCCCAAGGAGAGTTAAGCCTGCCGATCCACCCCCAACTCCGGGAAGACGAGGTAGAGCGCGTGATCGCCGTGGTCAATAGCTGGAGGCCGGGTTCGAGGTGAACGGATTGCACAATTATGTCAAATCCATGACCGTCTGCTGATTTTCGACCTATCATCGGAGGGAACAAGATGCCCGACTTTACAGCGGAACCGGCGGCGGCAGACCACGGAGTGATTCTGTAACGCCTCGTGAGGGCTCTTCTCCTTGAAGCGATTGTGGCCCGCTCAGTTTCTTTTCCTACGACACTCGTCCTCCTCGCCGTCTTGATTGCCATGGTCACCCGGGTCATCGGGGATAACGTAGCTCGAGCGTTCAGCTTGACCGGGGCTCTCTCCATCGTCCGCTTCCGAACCGTCGTCCGAGATACCCGGGATACCGCGTTCGTCATCTTCGCGGTCGTCGCCGGAATGGCCGCGGGCTCCCAAAACCTATGGGTCGCGATCCTGGGCATTCTCGTCGCTGGGACGGCCGCCTTTTTCATGGCAAAAGGTAACCCATCTCGATCCGGCCGAAGTCTTTATTCTCCGGCTTCGAGCCCTGCCCGATTTGAATCTCGAACGGCTTCTGGCAGATCGCATTGGATCGCTGGTCACCGACCTCCGCTTGATCAACATGGCGGCGACGGGGCAAGGCGGGGGAGCCGAGGGGACCTATCGGATTCGGGTGGGGCCGGCTTTTGCGAATCAATTCAGGATGTACGATCTTCGCGAAAAGAGTTGGGGCAAGATTAACTCGGTTGCTCCGTTTTTGCCTTGCACGGGTTAGGCGGTTGGATCGTCTAACCCAGTAGTGACGTCACTCCGTTCCATCCTTGTCCTTTTTCTTCTGGGAGCCAGCGCTTTGCCGTCGGCCCAATCGGTCGATTTGGCTAAGCTGCTGGCGGGGATAGAGAGCCGCTACAACTCGGTTCGGACGCTGGAGCTGACGTTTGAACAAACCTATGTGGCGCCGAATAAGGCGCGGCGGGTGGAAGCGGGATCGTTGCGGATTCGAAAACCGGGACGAATGCGTTGGGAATACACGAAACCGGACGGAAAATTATTTATTTCCGACGGCAGCACGTATTGGTATTACTCCGTGATGGCCAAGCGGGCGGAGAAGATGAAGTTGAAAGAGGCGCAGGACATTCAGGCGCCGCTGGCGTTTTTGATTGGCAAGCTGGATTTTCAGCGGGACTTCGGAAAATTTTTGGTGCAGCCGGCGGGGGAACTCGTGACGGTTACGGCGGAACCGAAGAACCCGCAGAAGTCGCCGTTTCAAAGCGTGGCATTTACGGTGGGCCGCGACAGCCGGATCTCCGAGTTGACGATTAAGGGGCAGGACGGGGCGACGATGATTTTCCGCTTTAACGGCGAGGTGCGGAATCCGCCGTTGAGCGAGTCACTTTTTACGTTTGTCGCGCCACCAGGAGTCGAAGTTGTCGCCGGAGGCGGAGGAAAATAGATGGCTGAATTTGTCCTCAAGTACGCCGACGCGCGGGGGTTGATTAAGCAAGAGATTGCGGAAGCGGCTACGGAGCAGGAGTTGCGGGAGAAGTTTACGCAACAGGGGTTTCTCGTTTATTCGGTAAAGCCGAAAGGGAAATTCGGTCAATTGGCTCCCTCGCTGACGGGGGCGAACCGGAAGAAGAAGCTGAATCTGGAAAAGTTTCTAATCTTCAACCAGCAGTTCGTCACGCTGATCAAGGCGGGTTTGCCGATTTTGAAATCGCTGGATCTTCTCGCAACGCGGCTGACGGACGCAAAGTTGAGTCCGCTCGTGACGGCCGTCCGGGACGATGTCCGCGTCGGGACGAGTTTGTCGGATGCGTTTGCGCGGCAGGGCGTTTTCCCGCCGATTTACGTGACGTCGATGTTGGCGGGGGAACGGTCCGGCGCATTAGTGGAAGTGCTGGAGCGGTTTGTCAGCTATCAGCGCATGACGCTGGCGGTGCGGAAGAAGTTGATTGCCTCGTTGATCTATCCGAGTCTCCTGATCGTTTTGGTGCTGCTGTTGGTCGTTTTCCTGATCACCTACGTGGTGCCGCAGTTCAGTTCGCTCTACGGCAGCATGAACGCGAAACTGCCATTTCTGACTACTCTGTTGATTTCGGTGGGGACTGCGGCGCAGGAATATTTTTGGCTGGGGGTGGTTTCGCTGGCGGGCGGGGCTGCGGCGTTGCGCTGGTGGATGAAGAGTGAGAGCGGCAAAGAGCGGCTCGATTGGGTGAAGCTGAAGCTGCCGATTGCGGGCGAGATTTGGATTAAATACCAGGTGGCGCAGTTTGCGCGGGTGCTGTCGACGCTGCTGCTCGGCGGGATTCCGCTGATTCAGGCGCTGGAAACGGCGGCAGAAAGCGTAGGGACGCGGGTGCTGGCTCGGGCGCTCGAATCGACGCGGAAATCGGTGCGGGAAGGCCAGACCCTGTCGTCATCGCTGGCCGCGACGGGCGTGTTTCCTCCGCTCGCGATTGACATGATTGAAGTGGGTGAATCGACGGGCGCGTTGCCGGCGATGTTGGGTTCGGTGGCGGAATTTTTTGAAGACGATGTGCAGACGCGGTTGGGCGCGGCACTTTCTTTGATTGAACCGGCAATTATGATTTTCATGGGCATTTTCGTGGCGTTTGTGCTGGTGGCGCTGTATCTGCCCATCTTTTCGTTGGCGGATACGGTGGGAGGATAAATGGCAACACAAGTGATCTCTCCGGCGGTGACGGCGCAAATCGCCGAGGCCAAGGCGTTGGCGCTGCGGTATCGGACGCCGTACGTCGATTTGAAGGAATCGGCGGTGGATTTGGAGTTGCTGCGGCTGGTGCCGGTGGACATGATGTTCCGGTACAACTTTGTGCCGGTGTTGATTGAGAAGACCGCGGCGGGGGAGACGATGGAGATCGCGGTGGCGGATCCGCGGAATCTGCAATTGATCGATGAGCTGAGCGTGTTGCTGCGACGGCGGTTACGGGTGAAGGTCGCGCCGCTGCATCAGATTACGGATTTGCTGAAGAAGACGGAGCAGTCGCAACGGGTCCTTGAAGAGGTGACGGAAGGGTTTACGCTCGATGTGGTTTCTGAAGAGAATCCGGACGAGACGCTTTCGATCGATAAGATCTCGGCGGGCGGCGACGATATCGCGCCGGTGATCAAGCTGGTGGACAGCACGATTTTCAACGCATTGGAGCGGCGGGCGAGCGATATTCATATCGAGACGCGGGACCAGGAAGTGGTGATCAAGTACCGGATTGACGGGGTGCTGCACTACGCGATGTCACCGATTGCGAAAGACTGGAGTTCGCGGATTATCTCGCGCATCAAGGTGATGAGTGAGCTGGATATTTCCGAGCGCCGGGTGCCGCAGGACGGCCGTTTTCGGGTGCGTTATAAGGGCCGTTTGATCGACTTCCGCGTGTCGGTGATGCCGACGGTGCATGGCGAGGACTCGGTGCTTCGCGTGCTGGATAAAGAGTCGATGAGCGAGAAGTTTTCGAAGCTTTCGCTAGATGTGGTGGGGTTTTCCGAGAACGACGTCCGCAGGTTTCGGCTGTATATCAAAGAGCCGTACGGCATGGTGCTGGTAACGGGGCCGACGGGATCGGGCAAGACGACGACGTTGTATGCGGCGCTGAGCGAGATCAAGAACGACGAAGACAAGATCATCACGATTGAAGACCCGGTGGAGTATCAGTTAAAGGGCATCACCCAAATCCCAGTGAACGAGAAGAAGGGGTTGACGTTTGCTCGTGGGCTGCGGAGCATTTTGCGGCACGATCCGGACAAGATTCTGGTGGGCGAGATCCGCGACCAGGAGACGGCACAGATTGCGATCAACTCGGCGCTGACGGGCCATTTGGTGTTCACGACGGTCCATGCGAACAACGTGTTCGACGTGTTGGGCCGGTTTCTGAATATGGGCGTGGAGCCGTACAATTTCGTATCGGCGATGAACTGCATTTTGGCGCAGCGACTGGTCCGGAACATCTGCGAGCACTGCAAGCATCCGGCGGTGGTGACCGAGCAGGAGTTGATCGATTCGGCGTTGAAGCCGGAGGATTGGGTGGGGGTGACGTTCTATGAGGGCGCGGGTTGCTTTGAGTGCGGCGGGACCGGGTACCACGGGCGGAGCGCGATCCATGAGTTGCTGGACATGTCCGAGAAGATTCGGGAGATGATTCTGGATCGGCGGCCCACGAGTGAGATTAAGCGGTATGCACGGAGCGCGGGAATGTCGACTTTGCGCGAGAGTGCGATTGAGCGGGTGCGGTCGGGGATTACGACGCTGCGCGAGATCAACAAAGTGACCTTTATCGAGGGCTGATGGCGATTACCGATACCATTCATCGTTTGCTGGCGGATCCGGCACCGGACCTGAGTTTTGAGATATCGACGCAGGGGCTGGCGTACGCGGTTCGGGGCGGATCTCCGCAGTGGATTTCGTACGAAGCGGAGACGTTGCGGATTTCGCCGATTGAAGACAACATCCTGCGGAACGACTTCTTTCTGAAGTCGATTAAGGAAGCGGCGGGGCCAGGAACGGGGCGGAAGCGGCGGACGGCGGTTTTGATTCTGCCGGACTACGCGGCGCGGATGGCGGTGTTGGACTTTAGCCAGTTTCCGGCGGATCCGGATGAGCAGCGGGCGCTGGTGCGGTTTCGGATGAAGAAGACGGTGCCGTTTGACGTGGACGCGGCGGCGGTGAGCTGTATTGTGCAGCCGCGGCAGAGGTCAGCGAAAGAAGTAGACGTGCTGGCGACGTTGGTTTCGTTGGAGATTTTGGCCAAATACGAGGCTCCGTTTCGGGTGGCTGGGTTGTGGCCGGGACGGATTACGACGTCGACGTTGGCGGCGTTGGACTTGGTGCCAGTGGATGGATGCCGGGTGCTCGTGAAGCTGGCGAACAAGGTGCTGACGATTGCGGTGACGATGGGCGGGAGCCTGCGTTTGTTGCGGTGCGTGGAGCTGGCGACGGCGGACGAGGAGGAGTTGGGGGGCGTTTTATACCCGACGCTGGCCTACTTGGAAGACGAGCTGAAGACGCGGCCGCAGTCGGTGCATTTGTGCGGGCTAGCGGCGTTGCCTTCGGATGTGGAGTTGCCGGTGGAACCGTTGCAGAGTCCGTTTGGAGCGCCGGCGGCGACGAATGCGGGATTATTGGGATATCTGGCAGCGGGAGGCCGGAACTAAGGTGCGGTATCCGATTAACTTATCGAGCGAGCCGTTTCGCCGGGACCGAGCGGTAACGATTTTTGCGAGCCTGGCGGCGGGGTTGCTGGCGGTGACGCTAGGGCTGTTGGTGCTAATGATTGTGAATGAGCGGCAGGCCAAGAGCGACTTGGTGGCGGCGATCACACAAACCGAGAAGCAAGTGGCAGGCATGGCGAGTGAGCAGGCGACGCTGGAGGCGTCGATGCGGAAGGTGGAGAACGCCGATGTGTTGGAGCGGAGCGTGTTTTTGAATACGCTGATCGCGCGGAAGGGGATCAGTTGGTCACGGCTGTTTGCGGATTTGGAGCAGGTGATGCCGCACAATGTACGGCTGGTGGCGCTGCGGCCGCAGGCGAACGCTAAGAACGAGATTCAGCTGGAGATGACGGTGGCGGCGCAGAGTATTGAGCCGGTGATTGACTTGTTGAAGCGGATGGAGAGTTCGGCGGTGTTCACGATTCCGTCGATGGCGACGATGTTGCCGCCGTCGCAGAGTGAGCCGTTGTACCGGTATCGAGTGAGTGTGAACTATGCCCAGAAGCTCTAGGATTGGCGGTGGGAGGGATGAGGCTTTCGTCCGACTTGGGTCGGCACTATCCGCTAGTCGCGTCTTGGATCCGACGCGGTCCGGGGGTTGGTCGAGCTCTTGCGCTGACGGGGCGATGGATCGAGGGATTGGACTTGAGGCGGTCGAGTTGAGATCGGGGAGAGTTTCACAGGTTGGTCGTGGCTTGGAGCCGACGCGGTCCGGGGATTGGTCGAGCGCCGGCGTCGACGGGGCGATGGATGGCGGGATTGGACCCGAGGCGGTCGAGCTGAGATCGGGGAGAGTTTCA
>Ga0136639_10000087_pt1 | contig 26401 bp, 24 predicted proteins | sample AntDrymUQ8592106_2_FD_113739 | JGI IMG/M metagenome (GOLD analysis project Ga0136639, IMG submission 113739) | Polar desert sand microbial communities from Dry Valleys, Antarctica - metaG UQ859 (21.06) | ecosystem: Environmental > Terrestrial > Soil > Desert | place: Antarctica: Dry Valley...
GAGGAAGAACAGGAAGCCGCCAACGAAGATGGGCGGGTAGTGGGCAAAGCCGACGGTCCAGGCCATGAAGCCGAGGTGGGTCAGGGTGACAAACAGCGGGATGGGGCGCAGTTCATCATGCACGTCGCCCTTGCCGTCGGCATCGTGGTCAGCAATCCGAGCGCTCATGGAGGCAAGCTCCTTGCGGAAGAACAGGAAGTAGAGCAAGGAGGAGAGCACGATGGAGATGATGGCCTTGTCGCCGAAGTGGAGGAACATTTCCTTGGAACTGAGGCCCCACTTCTGGGCGACCATGAGAACAGGCGGAGCGGCGAAGTTGGTCATCACGCCGCCGACGGAGATGTTGACAAAGAGCAAGCCGAGGGTGGCGTAGGCAAAGCGGGGGCTGGGCTTGAGCTTGTAGAATTTTTTCGCCAAGAGCATTGCGGCGATGGTCATGGCGCCGGGTTCGGTGATAAAGGATCCTAGCAGCGGGGCGACAATCAGCAGGGAGAGCCACCAGGCGGCGGGAGTCTCGCGGCCGAAGCGGGCAAAGAAGCTCAGGCAGCTCTCGGCAAAGCGCAGGATCGGACGGGTCGAGGCCAGGGCCATGATGACCACCACAAAGAGCGGTTCGGTGAAGTTGACGCTCATGACGTAACTCTCAACGGTTCCGATGTTGTAGAATGCGGCCATGGCGGCAAGCAGGACGATGACCCAGATGCCGAAGATCGCTTCAACCTCGCCAAGGAAATGGACCACCGTGGCTTTGAAGCTCACCAAGTCGCTAGCTTTAACGGGGATTCCGGAGGCAGCCCTCTGGCGGCGCACGTGGGCATCGTGGTCGTGTTGGATCTTGTGGGCCTTCTTGGTGATGGGGACCGCCACGAAGGTATGGATGATGGCCAGGACGAAAATGATGGAGGCGGCTAGGAGGAAGGGTTGTTGCTTGGCGCGGAACGCAAGCTTCTCGCCCACCGTCGCGACGCCCTGTTGCTGCTCAAGGGCCGGCATGCGCGCCATCTCGGTGACAAACTCCGGAGCGGCTAGCGCCGTGCCTGCGGCCAGCAGGCTGCTTGGCGCGGCCAGCGCGAGGGCGGTAAAAACAGTTAGAAAAAGTTTCATGGTTTCTCTTCGGACAAAAAGCGGCCGAGTCATACCGGCGCGCCGCCCTAGCGGCAAGTCAAACCGCCCGGCCCGCAAGCGCCCGCATGGTTTAACCGCGAGGCAGGAGTTTCTCGACGTACTTGGCTAACAGGTCGGCCTCCAGGTTGAGGGCCTGGCCCGGGCGTGCGGCGTGCAGGTGGGTGTGGGCGAAGGTGTGCGGGGTGATCCAGAACGTGGCGCTGCTGGGGCCGAGCTCCGCGATTGTTAGGGAGATGCCGTCCACGGCAAGGGCGCCCTGGGGAAGGCAGTAGCGGTGGATGGGGGGTGGCAGGGAGACCTCAAGGCGGTGGTCTTGGCCGTGGAGGGAAAGATCCAGGAGGGAGCCGGTGGCGTCGACATGGCCTTGGACGAAGTGTCCGCCGAGGCGGTCGCTGGCGCGCATGGCGCGCTCAAGGTTGACGCGACTGCCGGGGACCAGGGCGCCAAGGGAGGTGAGGCTGAGGGTTTGGGAGAGGAGATCGAAGGAGGCGGAGGATTGGCTGCGGGAACTCACCGTGAGGCAGCAGCCGTTGACGGCCACGGAGTCTCCCAGCGCGAGCTCGGCGGCGAAGGGCATGGCGAGTTCTAGCAGGGCTTGGGGGCCGCGCGGTTCCAAGCGCACCACCGTGCCGGTGGCCTCGATCAATCCGGTGAACATGGGCGCACCATGGATTGAACCGGGCGGTGACGTCGAGCGCGGTGTTTGCGCGGTATTGCGCGGAGTTGGCAAGTTGTTGCTGCCGGAGTTGCGCCGCGGCGGAGGAAGTGGTTTAACCGGGATCCAATGGATGAATGCAAAGCGATTCGGTATCTTGTATGGGTGCTGGCTGGGCTGGGGGCCAGCTGCGGTGGGGACAAAAAGCCAGCCAAGCTTGATCTGAGCGGGGTGCCCGCGGGGCTGCGCTCGGCGGCAGGCGGCGGTGGCGGCGGGCAGGCGAGGGTGTCGTTAGACGGGGCGCTTGCTCCCACCGCGCTGGGCGCCGGCGGGGCCGCGGTGGCCGTGGCGGGGGTGGCTTCCGGGGCACCTGCCAATAACAACCTGGTGTGGACCGATCCGGACAATCCCGACGCGGTGATCCCCGAGTTGGACAACATCTTGGAAAAACCCAAGGAGGGCCCGTGGGAGCGCAGCATTGTGCTTACCCGGCGCAAGGCGATGCGGGAGGGCAAGTGTCAGCTCATCTGGTTCACCGACAGCCAGACCAGCCCGGCGTGCAAGTCGCTGAGCGCCGAGCTTTTCGGCCTCCATGCCTTTGGCGCCTGGGCGGACGAGCACCTCGTGCGCCTCAAGATCGACACCCGTGAGCCGGATCGCACGCGCGATGGCGACAGCAAGGCGCGGGCCGGGGAGTACGTCACGGCAGTTAGAAAGCACTACAAGGTGTTAGGTTCGCCGACCGTCATCATGCTCACGCCGCAGGGGGAGGTGATCAAGTCCTACCGGGGTTTTCGGACTGGGTCTGGGGATTTTTTCTGGGGTCAGTTGAAGCAGGCGCAGCGGATCGGTGAGGAGAGTTTCAAGAAGTGGCGCGCGGATCTTGAGCGCAGCGGCTACCGCGACTGGGTGGATCAGACCGGGCGGAAGAGGTTTGCGAGAATGCTTTCCTATCAGGAGGGAAGTCTTGTGCTGGTTGAGCCGGACGGGACCCAGTCCAAGGCACAGGAGTCATTGCTTTCGGAGGGAGACCGGCTGTGGTTGGCCGAGCAGAAGCGGGGCCGGGGGATTCGCTAGAGCGCTAGAGCCGGTTAGGCATGTGGCGGCGAGTGGCGGCGAGTGGGCTGCGGCGGCCATTGGGTTTTGACAAGGGGCGCGGGGCGCGGGAATAGTGGGCGCGTGCCCGCCTGGGCGAGCGCATCGCTTCTGACCCACTGCCCATTTCACCGCCCTCTTCATCGTCATCATGGAAAACCTCGTCATTATCGGGACCGGCTGCGCCGGCTACACGGCCGCCATATACAGCGCGCGTGCCAACCTCAATCCTCTTATCCTGTCGGGCACCCAGCCCGGCGGCCAGTTGACGACGACCACCGAGGTGGAGAATTTCCCGGGATTTCCCGAGGGGATCATGGGTCCCGAGTTGATGATGCGCATGCAGCAGCAGGCCGAGAAATTCGGGGCGAGGACCGAATGGGCCAGCGTTGAGAGCGTCAAGCGCAACCCCGACGGCACGTTTGCCCTCAACACCGGTGCGGCGGTCTTCCATGCCCGCTCGGTCATCATCGCCACCGGGGCAGCCCCGCGCCACCTCGGCCTGCCTAACGAGAAGTCCCTCATCGGGCACGGGCTAACATCCTGCGCGACCTGCGACGGCGCCTTCTATCGGGACGTGCCGGTCTGCGTTATCGGCGGGGGTGACAGCGCCTGCGAGGAGGCGACGTTTCTGACCCGCTTTGCCAGCAAGGTCTATCTAATCCACCGCCGCGACGAGTTGCGGGCGTCCAAGATCATGGCCGACCGCGCGCTGGCCAACCCGAAGGTCGTGCCGGTTTGGGACAGCGAGGTCATCGAGTACCTTACGGACGAAAGCGGCGAGATGAGCGCCGTGCGCCTGCGCAACCTGAAGACCGGCGAGGAATCGGCCTTGGAGCTCAAGTGCGTGTTTGTGGCCATCGGCCACGTTCCTAACAGCGGGTTCCTCGGCAATCTGGTAGACCGGGACGAGAACGGTTATATTCTGCAGAATCCGGGACGGACGACGACGCGGACGGCGGGCCTTTTTGCCGCGGGTGACGTGGCGGATCACTATTACCGTCAGGCGATTACTGCGGCGGGTCAGGGCTGTGCAGCGGCCCTGGAAGCGGAGCGGTTTTTGAGTGACGCCGAGGAGTTGCGCACGGAGGTGCACGCGGACTAAGGGCAGGAGTGGACGGGTAAAAGTCCGCTAGGGAGCGTTTTCCAGACACATCATTGCCTTTGCGGAGTTAAACTCCTACAGACAGACCCACTCATGACCGAACTTCTTCTTGCTCCAGCGCGCCGCAGCGGCTGCCCCAACCTTGATGCGTTCGGACTTTTGATTGCCGAGGCGGCCCAGCGCCAGCGCTCGCCGGTTGACGAGCTGCTAGACGCCGAACTGGTGGGCGAGGAGCTCTATCTGAAGGCGCTAGCGGAGGATCTCGGGCTTGAATGGCTGGAAACAATTCCGGTGGTGGAAGATGTTGTCACGCTGCGCGAGGCGTGCGGGCCGCGGGTGGCGCTGCGCCACCGCCTGCTGCCCGTCTCCATCAGTGGCGAGGGTGCGGCGCGGCGCCTGAAGGTGGCCACCTATGATCCGTTCAACCTGGTCGCGCGCCAGGCCGCCGCCCAACAGCTGGATGTGCCCGTCGAGTGGTGCATGGTGTCGCGGCGGCGGTTGTTGGACGCGTTGCGGCGGCTTTACGGGGTGGGTGCGGACACCTTTGAGCAGATTTTGGAAGGCCGGGAGCTGGACTTTGACAAGCTGGAGACCAACGACGAGGCCAACGTCATTGACGAGGACATCGACGAGGAGGCCAGCGTGGTGAAGTTCGTCAACCAGATCATCCGCGAGTCGCTCGAGCAGCGGGCGACGGACATTCACGTTGAGCCGCTGCACAACGCGTTGCGGATCCGCTACCGGATTGACGGCAGCCTGGTCGACGTGGGGGTGCCGGAGAACATCAAGGCGCTGCAGAGCTCGGTGATTGCCCGCTTGAAGATCATGGCGCGGCTCGACATCGCTGAGCGGCGCCTGCCGCAGGACGGACGCATCAACCTGCAGTTTGAAGGGTCCACCATCGACGTGCGGGTAGCAACGGTGCCGACGGTGGAGGGCGAGAGTGTTAGTTTGCGCCTGCTCAACCAGGAGAAGTTCACCCTTGAGAGGTTAGGCATGGAGAGCTTCGTGCGCTCGCGCATCGAGAAGCTGCTAACGCTTCCTAACGGGATCATTCTCATCACCGGGCCGACCGGGTCGGGTAAATCCACGAGTCTGTATTCCTTCCTCGGGGCGCTCAACTCGCCCGAGACGCGGATCGTGACCATTGAGGATCCGGTGGAAAACAAGCTTCCCGGGGTGATGCAGATTGCGGTGCGGCCCGAGATCGGGCTGACCTTTGCCACCGGGCTGCGCTCGATATTGCGTGCCGACCCGAACATCGTGATGATTGGGGAAATCCGCGACTTGGAGACCGCGGAGATTGCGATCCGGGCCTCGCTAACAGGTCACCTGGTGTTCAGCACGCTGCACACCAATGATGCGATTGGCGGGATCAGCCGGCTTATTGACATGGGGGTGGAGCCGTTCCTGGTGGCGGCCGCGGTGCGGGCGTTCCTTGCCCAACGCTTGGTGCGGCGGCTTTGTCCGCATTGCAAGGCGCCGTATGAAATGACGGCCAAGGACCGGCGCGACTTCAACATACCCGGGCACATTGCCGGGCAGGCGTATTCGGCGGTTGGTTGCGACCGCTGCCGCAACACCGGCTACTCCGGGCGCTTGGCGATTTATGAGGCGGCGCTGCTCACCCAGCCGATGCAGGACCTCATCTCCCATGGCGGAGCGACAAGCAAGGCGCTGCACGCCCAGGCGCTCAAGGACGGTTATGTGCCAATCCGCGAGTACGGGTTGGTCAAGGTGATGCAGGGGCTAACAACCATCGAGGAGGTCATCTCGGTGACCGCCGCGGACATCGGAGGTGCTGACTAACAGATGGGCGTCTTCACTTACAGGGCGCTTGGGAAAAGCGGGATGACCAGCGGTGAGCTGAATGCTGCGGATCGGCCCGAGGCGCTGCGCCAGCTAGACAAGCGCGGGCTTCAGCCGGTGAATCTGACCCAGGTGATGGAGGAGCCGACGAAGGGGAAGTCGTCGGGCAATGCTGCCAAGCCGGGCCGCGGGGTTACAGTGAGCAAGGAGGCCAAGCCCGAGGAAGTGATCCCTGATGGGCCGATTAAGCTTAAGCGTGCCGAGGTGGTGATGTTCACCGAGGAGTTGAGCGACATGCTTTCCGCCGGGATGCAGCTTGAGCCGGCGCTGCGGGCGATGGAAGACCGCGAGGAGCTTGGCAGTTTGAAAGCCGTCTCTTTCAAGCTGCGTCAGGATGTGCGCGAAGGGACGAATTTTTCGACTGCGTTGAAGCGTGCAAGCCCGAGTTTTGGTCCATTGTACTGCAGTTTGGCGGCGGCGGGCGAGGCGTCCGGGGCCTTGGATTCGATATTGAAACGTCAGGCGCACTATCTGAAGATGCTTGCCGAGCTGCAGGGGCGGATTGCGCTGGCGTTGATCTATCCGGCAATTCTGGTAGTGGCGGGCCTCGGAGTGTCGGTGATTTTTGTCACCAAGCTCATTCCGCAGCTCACCTCGCTGATGGCTAACACGCCGGGAAGCACGATGCCGTTAGGTGCGCGGATGCTCATCGGGACGAGCGACTTCATGCAGAAGTGGTGGCTGGTCATCGCCTTGGTGATAGCCGCAGGGCTGGTCATCTTCAAGGCATGGAAGGACAATGAGCAGAACAAGCCGGTGTGGGACAAGTTCCTCGTCGGCATGCCGTTGATTGGGCCGGTTGTGTTGAGCCGGTTTTATGTGCAGTTTCTTGAGACGATGGCCAACCTTGTGGCTAACGGGTTGCCATTGTTGCGTGCGCTTGAGCTGTCCCACGACGCGACGCAGAACCTCTACGTGCGCAGCCAGCTCAAGCGGATGATCGATCTTGTTGGGGACGGGCGGGCATTTTCCCGCGCGCTGGTGCGGGTGGAGATCTTTCCGCCGCTGCTTATCGACATGATCTCGGTGGGGGAGCAGACCGGCAAGCTCGACTTGTCGCTGCGCCGCGCGGCGGAACGCTATGACCGGGAGCTCAACAAGAACCTCCAGAAGATCATGGCGTTGATCATGCCGTGCGTGCTCATCGTCATGGCGGTGCTGATTGGGTCGATGGCCTATCTGATGATCACGGCGATTTTCCAGACGATCTCCAACCTCGGTGGTTAGGAGCGGGCTGGCAGCGCTGTTAGTCCAACTGTTGGAATGCGCGGCGGCCTTGGTGGAAGGTGGCGCTCTGGGAGTATCCTGCGGCCTTGGCCATGGTCGTGGCGGCGGGGAAGCCGCGGGCGATTTCCTCTGGAGCGTGGGCGTCCGAGGAGATGACCAGCGGGATGCCGGCCTGGCAGGCGAGCTCAAGGAAGAGTGGCGCCGGGTAGGGTTCGGCGCAGAGCTTGTGCCAGCCGGCGGTGTTGAGTTCTATGGTCGCGCCGGATTGAGCGATCGCCTCGATGGCCGGCACATAGAAACGGCGCAGGTCGCCGGGTGGCCGGAAGCAGAATTTTTTGACGAGGTCCGGATGGGCGAGAATGTCAAACAGGCCGCTCTGGGCCATGCGGGTGTAGGTTTGCCAGTAGTGGCACCATACATCCTCAACATCGGTGGTGGCCCAGCGGCCTAACCACTTTGGGTTGTCAAAGTCCCAGTCGCCCAGATAGTGGACCGCGCCGATGAGGTAGTCCCAGGGAGCCATGGCGCGGAGTTCCTCGATCCACGGCTCACAGCCGGCCAGCCAGTCGCACTCAAGGCCGGCACGCACGTTGAGAGTTGCGGGGGCGGCGGCGCGAGCGCTCTGGATCCACTGGAGATAGTTGGGCAGCTCGCGGCGGAGCATGCGCCAATCGTCAAAGGGCTCAAGGGAGGCCGGGGCGTGGTCGGAGATGCCGTATTCGGTCAGGCCCGCGGCGAGGGCGGCGGCGACAAATGCCTCCGGGGTGCCGGTGGCATGGCGGCACAGGGGGGTGTGGGTGTGATAATCGGCAAGCATCCGCAGAAGCCCAGCTTTAGCGTTGTCCCCGGCGCAGCGCGACCCTAGAGTTGGCCGGCGCGGAAATCCGCGCTGAATCCATCCATGAGCGACACGCGCCCTGAGCCACCCAAGCCCTGTGCCTTCACCGAGGTTCTCTTCGACGTGCTCCGGCGCCACCCGAAGCGGATTGTCTTCACGGAAGGCGAGGATATCCGGGTGCTGCGCGCGGCCGAACAGTATGTGGCGTTAGGCGCGGGAACGCCCATCTTGTTAGGCAACCGGGCCCGGGTGAGGGCGATGGCGCTGGAGGCTGGAGTTAGTTTGCGGTTCATCAATGTGATTGATCCGCCGACGTCGTCGGATTTCAAGTTGTTCTGCCAGCGCTTGGAGCGGACGGAGCGCTACCGCGGGGTGAGGGTGTCGGACATTGGCGAGATTGTTGGGCGGCCGCAGTATTTTGGCGCGATGATGGTTCAGTACGGGCATGCCGACGCACTGGTGGGCGGCAATCAGGTTTATCCGGCGACCTTGTTCAGGGCGCTGCTGCACACGATCAAACCGCACTCACACGTGCCTGCGGTGTTTGGTGCGATGGTGCTCGTGGCTCCGCATTTGGAACACTTTGGTAGCGACGGCTTGTTGTTTTTGGCCGACTGCGGCTTGATTCCCGAGCCGGACGTGACGCAGTTGGCGGGGATCGCCATTGAGACGGGCAAGCTGGCGCGCCACTTCCTGGGTCGTACCGCACGGGTGGCGATGCTGAGCCATTCGACGAAAGGATCGGCGGGTACTCCGTCGGCTCGGCGAGTGGCGGCGGCAAGCGCGTTGGCACGGGACATGGTGGCGCGCGATCCGCTGTTGGACATAGAGATTGAGGGCGAGGTGCAGGCCGACGTGGCGCTGGTGCCGGCCACCGCGGAGGTCAAGATCCCTGGGTCTGGTCATCGCCAGCCCGCCGATGTGTTGGTCTTTCCCAACTTGGATGCGGGCCACATCGCCCTGAAACTGCTGCAGCACGTCGGGGGGGCGAAAAACTACGGCCAGATCATTATGGGGCTGACTTGCCCCGCCGCCCAGGTGCCGCGCACGGCCAGCGTGGAGACCATCCTTGGAACCGCCGCGGTGGTTGCCGTCGAGGCCATCAAGTACCATCAGATCTATCTGAATGGGGTTGCCGTCGCGGTGCGTTAGCCGCCCCCAACAGGGCGGGCCAACAGGGCGGGCGAGTCGGCTAGGTCGCGGGTTTTGGCTCCAGGCTATTGCGCAGCTTGCGGAAGACGTCCTGGTCCTCGTCCTGGTCGAGGCGGGCGAAGGAGTGTTCGAGATTGCGCAGGGTGCGCATGAGGACCTCGCCGGCGGTGGCGGAAGTTTCAAGCGCCTTGCGGGCAGCGGCGGAGAGCTTGAGCTCTGGAGCGAGCATCTCCTCGATCAAGTGGATGCGCCCTCCATTGAAGCAGTCGACAATGGCCGTGGCCTCGGAGGTTTCGATCCTGCAGAGGAAGTGGCCGGGGAAGTTGCAGGCCTCAACGGCCAAGTGAAGCCGGCGCGCAACGAGGATGAAGATCAGACTCAGGCCAAGCGGATTGGATCGACCATTCTCGATTGCCCAACAGAGGTCCGAGTTGCGCGGATTGTAGTAGTCGCTCTTGTTGCCGACCAAGCGCCCGCTGGTGAAGAGAAACTGGCGCAGGTCGTCCGCGCTGAGCGGGTGGCCTGCGGCCTCGAACTCGTCGGCTAGAAGGTCAAGCGCGTCGTGGAGCGACGGGCGCAGGCTCACGCCGTCGTGAAGGAAATCCGCCACCATGCGCAACAGGGCTTCAACGCGGTCCCAGTCATCGGCCAGGGCGGGCCAGCCGCCTGAGGGCACCACCCATTCGCTGGCCAGTTCGCGTCGGCGCGCGGGGCGCAGCAGGTCGCCTAACATCTCCTGCTCGGCCGCGGAAAGGTCGATGCCAAGAGCGGCGATCGGCTCGCTCAAATCGCCGGCAAAGTCGCGCAGGCGCAGGGCGACGGGCTCCCGGACGGCTGGATCATCGTCATCCAGCAAGCGGAGCAGGTGGGGGAGTTCCACCAGTGGGTCCATGGGAATGAAGCGAGGGGAGAAGGAAACGCGGAGGAGCTGGAGAGGAGCCGGAGAGGGACCGGAAGGAAGGAAAGATGGTGCGCGGTACTGGATTTGAACCAGTGACCCCCACAATGTCAATGTGATGCTCTACCCCTGAGCTAACCGCGCATAGTGCCTTGCCGCGGGCGGAAGCTACGACCGGAGCGGCCCGCGGTGCAACCCTATTTTGTCACCGGCGGACAAAAAAAGGGAGGTGCCGGAGCACCTCCCTTTTGCAGGACTAGTTAGGAGTCGCGAATCCTCCGCTCACGTTGGCGCCGCGGAGATTCGTGGAGCTTAAGAAGCAGGGCTTCTTACTTGCCGGCCTTCTTGACCGGAGCGGCCTTCTTGGCGGCGGCCTTCTTGGCTGGAGCAGCCTTCTTGGCTGGAGCAGCCTTCTTGGCTGCAGCAGCCTTCTTGGCTGGCGCGGCCTTCTTGGCAGCCTTGGCTACCTTCTTGGCCGGAGCTGCCTTCTTGGCAGCCTTGGCAACCGTCTTCTTGGCCGGTGCCTTAGGAGCGGCGGCCTTCTTCGCTGGGGCCTTGGCGACGGCTTTCTTTGCGGGCGCTTTGGCCGCGGCTTTCTTCGTTGTTTTTGCTTTTGCAGCCATGGGTTTGTGTTGTTCGAGTTTGCGTTCGATGTTTGTTTTCTCTTCCGGTGTCAGTCGGCCGGTGGAGATCAGGTAGACAACTGCCTCACCGAGACGGTTGCCAAAAGCGTTGGTGACAAACTCACGGGTGGCACGCCGCAGCGATTCCACCTGCGGGCCAGCCAGATCGTAAACATCGGCCCGGCCCGAACGGGTCTTCTTGACCAGGCCCTTCTTGGCCAAACTCTGCAATACCGACAGCGCGGTGGTGTAGGCGCGGATCTTGCCGTCGGGCAGGTGCTCAAGTACGGCGCTCACCGTAGATGGCCCTTGGTGGCGGAGCACCGAGAGGGCTTGAAGTTCCAAATTCGATGGTTGAAAAGTCATTGCAACTGCGGGTCGGAAACCAGGGTGCCCTAACCAGTTGCGATGAAGCGATCATTTCGTTAGATCGTCAAGGTTAGAATTAAACCAAAGTTAAATAACAACAGTCCGCGGGAAGGCGGCGGGGGGCGCCTAACAGAACCTTAACAGAACCCTCCCCCCCCTTCCCTCAGGGTTCGGGGTTTGGGGCGGGGGGCAGAGTGGGTCGAGCGAGTCCGGGGGCGAGAGTTGCCAGAGTGTCCCAGAGGGCTTGGTCGACGGGATGGCCGTTGAAGAGGATGCGGCCATCGGGAGCTACGATGACCATGGTAGGGGCTTGTTGGATGCGCAGCGGGCGTGCGAGTGGGTGGAGCGGATTGTCGCAAAGCCAAAGGACGGGTGCGTTGGGTGCGGCCTTGGCGACGAGTTTCAGAGCGTCGGCGGCAACCTGGGGATTGGGGTCGGATAAAAGCAGTGAGACGACCGGGATGCCAGCGGCGGCGAGGGATGTGGAGGCGACGTTGAAGTCCGGCATGCTGGCCTCGGACTCCGGACTGAGTGGCGACCAGAAGTGTAGGACGATGGCCTTTTTGTTCTTGATGAGATCCGCGAGGGTGGTGTTGGCGCCGCCGGCCTGGGGATGCAGTGGGGTGGTTAGGTCGAGGCGCAGGATGGCCATTGCCTCCTTAAGGTGCAGGCGTTCGATGTGCGGGGCATAGGCGGCGGCTTGTCGCGGGCTGAGCCAGAAGGCCTCGGTGATGTGTTTTTTGAATTTTTCGCGTGCACCTGCTTGGAGAGCGGCGAGAGCCTCGACGTATTCGACGACCGCGAGCCAATCCTGGGCGGTGGCGAAGACGGCGGATTCCTCGGGGACAAACAATGTGCGCCGGGTGCGCAACTCGGGGAGCAGCGCGATGATGGCGGCGTCGTCGTTAGCGTCGACGTGATAGAGGAAGCGGGCCTCCAGGATTGCCTGGTCGGGAACTTGGCTTGCGCGAGCTGCGGTGATAGCGCGGGCAAGGGCTGCGGCATCGCCGCGTTCGGCGAGCAGGGTCTCGACGGCGAGCTCGCGGGGCGAGGTGTCAGCGGTGTTGGTTTGAGCGGCTAGCGGAATGGATGCGGCAAGCAGCAGGACGAGTGCGGCTAACAGCAGGCGAAGGGAGGCGCTCATGGAGGAAGGCTGGGTGCCGGGGCGAAGAGATCGCCCGGCACCTGGAAGCATGCAACGTTATTGGGCCGGGATGACGATTTTCTGGCCGAGGCGCACGTTGTTGTCGGTGGGTTTCATGTTGTTAGCCGCGCGGATGGCCGCCTCAGAGACGCCGTATTTTTTGCTGAAGCCCCAGATGGTGTCGCCTGCTGCGACGACAACGGTGGTTGCGGCGCCCCCGCTTGTGGGCTGAGCGGAAGGAGTACGAGTGGAGGAGGTGGCAGCGGCCGGCGAGAGGCCGCCATAGATGTCATCGGCGGGCGGGGTTGGCGGGGCTTCCGGGCCATAGTCCGGAGCGTAGGTGCCGGTTTCGGCCACATTTGGCAGTGGCTGATAGGGGGCGTTGCGCTCGCCGGTGACCGGCGGCAAGGCGGTGCCATAGGGGTCGGACTGCGGGACGCCGTAGGGGTTGGAGCCCTGGGTGTCGGCGGTTGCGGTGTTTTGGTTGGAGCATGCGGCCAACATGGCAGCGGAGGAAAGGATGAGGAGCGAGCGGGTCAGCATGAAGGTGGATGGGTGCGGGGTGTCGGTCAGTGGGAGTTAGAGTCTGGGGTCCGCCGCTTGTGAGAGGCGGCTGCCGGAATGATTAACGACAGAACGCGGGGCAATCATTCAAGCAAACTTGGTGCGGAAGCGGAAGAAAGCATCCGCCGCCGCACTGGTGTGGGCTGCTAGCGCTTCGATGGATTCGCCGCGCACCGTGGCAATGAGCTCGGCGGTGTGGCGCACGAAGGCCGGCTCGTTGCGCGCGCCGCGGTGCGGGACAGGCGCGAGATAGGGGCTGTCGGACTCTAACATCATGGAGCCTGCGGGGCAGAGTCGCGCGGCGGCAAGGGAGGCGTCGGCGTTTTTGAAGGTGGCGACGCCGCCGATGGAGATCAAGCCGCCGAGTTCGAAGATGGGGGCGGCGGATTCGATGGGACCGGGGAAGCAGTGGAAGACGGCCCTAACATCCGTGGCGAAGTCGCGGTAGATGGCCAGGGCGTCGTGCATGGAGGCGTGGCCGGAGCGGTCGCGGGTGTGGATGACGAGGTTGAGACCGGCGGCGGCGGCGAGTTGGAAGTGTTGGCGGAGGAAGGCATTTTGGCGCTCGCGCAGCGTCTCCTCGGTCCAGCCTGGAGGGGCGGGATGAAAGTAGTCGAGGCCGGTTTCGCCGATGGCGGCGACTTCCGGGCGGGCAAGGAGTGGTGCTAGGATGCTAGGGAAGTTGTCGGGTGCCTGATGGACATCGCAGGGATGGATGCCGAGGCATGCGTGGAGGCAGTGGAAGGTGGCGGCGAGTTGGAGATTGGGTTGGATGTCCTCCAGGGAGGTGGCCAGGGTGATGACGCGGGTGACGCCGTGATGGGCGGCGCGCTCGAGGATGGCAGCGGGATCCTCGGCGGCAAAGGCGCGGCTGGCGAGGTGGCAGTGCGAATCAGTGAGCATGGGTGAGTCTATCGACGAGGCGGCGCGGCTTTGCAAGGGCCGAGGGGTCCACCGCGCGCGGGCGGAAAAATGTTGGCCAAGGCGGGAGGAATCGGTTATTCCAAGGGTTATGAGAATGACTCGTTATTTGATGCCGTTGGGTGTGGGTGCCGCTGCGCTGTTGGGTTTTGCGACAAGCGCCGTGGCGCAGCAGGACGCCGCGAAGAAGAAGATCGTGTTCGTTGCGGGCAAGCGCAGCCACGGGGTGGGCACGCACGAGCACCGGGCGGGCTGCATGTTGTTAGCCGAGGGGCTCAACAAGAGTGGGCTTGCGGTCGATGCGGTGGTGACCACCGAGGGGTGGCCCAAGGACGACAGTATTTTTGAAGGAGCCGCGGCGGTGGTGATCTATTCGGACGGTGGCGGCGGCCATCCGGCGATGCGCAAGCTGGCGAAGCTCAAGGAGCTTGCGGACAAGGGCGTGGGCATTGGCGCGATCCACTACGCGGTGGAGGTTCCCAAGGGCAAGGGCGGGGATTTGTTCCTTGATGTGATTGGCGGCTACTTTGAGACCAACTGGTCGGTCAACCCGCACTGGGAAGCCTCCTTCAAGTTGCCTGAGCACGCCGTGACGCGTGGCATCAAGGAATTCAAGTCCACCGACGAGTGGTACTACCATATGCGCTTCCCGGCAGAGATGAAGGGGGTGACGCCGATTCTAAGCGCGCTGCCGCCGGCGGAAAGCCTTAGCCGTCCCGACGGTGCCCACTCGGGAAACCCGGAAGTGCGCGCCGCGGTGTTAGACCGGAAGGAGCTGCAGCACGTGATGTGGTTGTTTGAGCGTTCCAAGGAAGCTGGCGCTGGGCGCGGCTTCGGGTTTACCGGCGGCCACTTTCACAAGGGCTGGCAGAACGACGAGCAGCGCAACCTGGTGCTCAACACGATTGTTTGGATGGCCGGTCTTGAGGTGCCCAAGGGCGGCGTGGCAAGCAAGACGCCGAGCGACGAGGAGATGGAAGCCAACCTGGACCGCTAGCAGCCTGTCGGACTTAGACCCGCGACAACTCGCCGGAAATCTGCCACGCTCCGCGTGCTAGCGGGGAGCGGGCGTGGCGGGCTCGGGCGGGGATTGGATGAGTTCATCGGCAGTCTTGAGGAGCGGATCGACGCTCCAGCGGGTGACGAGGAAGGCGCGGCCGGCGAAGAAGGTGTTGTTCATGTTGAGCTTGGCATGGAGGTTGGCAAGCCTCTCGGCGAAGGCGGCATCGAGTTGGGCGGCGGCGTCGGCGGACTCGTCGGCGCCGGTTTGGCGGGCTGTGGGGAGTTTGCCCGAGACAGCGACGCTCAGGAGGTACTCGGCCACGGCGTTGTCGCCGGCGCCTTCCGTGGTGAGCGGGGCGAAGGTGAGCTGATAGGTGAGGCCTTCGAAGGTTTCAATTAGGACGTTAGAGGCGGAGGGCGATTTGAGCACTTCGAGCACTTCGGGCAATTCGGCGGGAGCGGCGACATCCTCGAAGCGCGGATTGGCCAAGGTGGTGACCATGGCGGTGGTTGCGGCGGCGTCGAGCGGGGCGCGGGGATTGTCAGCGAGGGTGAACTTGGCGGTTTCCTCGTTGCGGGTGAGGGTCCATGGCTTGAAGTCGGCAAGACCGGGGCGGGCGACTTGGATAGAGCGGATTTTTTCCACTTGGAAGAACCGGTCCTCGAGCCACTCGCGCGGCGCAGGGCTCAGTTGCGGGAAGGTCCCGGCGATGGCGTAGACCGCGGAGGGATCGGCGGCATTGCGCACAAAGCGCCCGGCGGAGGCGCCCATGCCGAGCGGGTCGGCGGCCTCGTCGCCGCCGAGGCGCTTGCCTAACACGACAGTGGCGAGTTCGGCACCGGCGGCGTCGCGGAATGTCAGGGTGGTCCCGCGCGCGGTGCCCTGGCCGGTGGCCTCAAGGCCGAAGCGGCGGTGGGCGGACGGATCGGCCGGGATGGCCTGGGTGACCTCAAGGGCGGCAAGCGAGCGCAGCAGCGCGGCGATCTTAGGAAACGAGGCCGGATAGTCGGCGCGCTCGGCCACTAACCAGCGGCCGTCGGTTAGCTTCAGGGTCGTCTGTTCGCTGGCGGATGCGATTTCGATGGTGGCCACGCGGGTGGCGGGGAAGTTGGCCAACAATGTTTCGCCCCGGTGGCGGTCGGTGGCCTCTGCCAGCGGTGGATGCTCGGTGAGCTTGATGCCGGCCACCGCGAGGCCAAGGGCAAGGGCGATGATCCAAAGGGTGATGACCTGGCGGGTGCTCATGGGTTAGAGATCAAGAAATTGTTAGGGCGATTCAGCGCGCGCGGGTCAGCGAGCGGCGGCGCAGATAGATGCCAAGACCGAAGAGGGCAACGAGAGTGGGGACGAGAATGACGTTGAGGAAGAACATCCGGGTGGAGAGAATTTCCTTTTGGCTGCGCAGGCCCTTTTGTTCGTCGCGGATGCGGCGGTTGTAGTCGATGCGCTTGGCTTCCAGCTCACGGACCTCGGCCTCCTGAGCGGCGCTGAGGAAGATGTCGTCGGATTGGCCGCGTTGGGCGCGCAGTTCGCTGAGGCGTTGGTTGACTTCCTGTTCGCTTTGTCGGTAGGCGTTGATGGTGCGGCCGTACTCCTGTTCAAAGGCGGCATTCATCTCCTGGACGACGGTGAAGGGGCGCAGGGTTGAGGGCCGGCTGCGCGCCCCGATGAGGTGCTGGGAGCCGACCGCCTGGTCGACGATGTTCAACAGCAAGCTGGAGTTGCCGTTAGAGGGGGCTGCCACCTGCTTGCCGCCGACGTTCTGGATTTGATAGGCGAAGTTGTCATAGAGGAAGTCGACGTCGCCGATGAGGAACACGTTTCCAACGGCACTTGGCGCGGTGAGCATCTCGGGAGCCGCAGGGAACGCGGCGGGGAAGTGGCCGGAGAGGTGCAGGGCCAGGTCAAAGGAGCGGCCTGCGGGGCGCAGGGTGGTTAGGAGCCCCTGGTCAATCTGTGAGGCGCGAGCGGCGTCCACGATGGACGCGCCTGGCGAGGTGACAACCAGCGGCGTGGCGGTTAGGCCGGCGGCAAGCTCGCCGCGGGTGAAGCCGCCGGGGAGGATGAGGTAGAGTTGTTGGAGGTCGCGGGTGAGGATGCTGTTAGCCTGGGGCATGGCATCCGGGGTGAGGGTCAGCAGGCTCACGGCGATGCGGCCGTCTGGGAAGGTGAGGCGGTATTTCGGGTCGGCGATGACGCCGCCGGTGGTCATGGCCAGGCCCCATGCCTTGAGGAGGGCGGGGAGGTCGGAGGCGGCTGGGATGTGCGGGCCGATCATCGGGTTGTCGCCGCCGAGCATCTGGGCGGTAATGCTGTAGGGATCCAGGCAGGCGATGACGGTGCCGCCGTGGCGGACAAACTCGTCGATGGCGCGCTGGGCGGGCTCGGGCAGGTCGGTCGGGTGGATGAGCAAGAGGACCTTGATCTCGGCCGGATCAATGGAGGTGAGCGACTCGTCGAACTCGCGCAGGGTGAAGGCCTGGGCCAGTTGCTGATAGATCATCCACGGAGCCATCGGCGCGGCGCCGGGCACGGTGGCGGCGCGGCCGGCAAGCGGCAGGCTGGAGAGCAGGCCGAGCACGGGCTTGTTAGGCTTGGTCACCTCGGCGATGGCGCGGGCGATGTAGTACTCGAGCATCGTCTCGTCGTTAGGATCGAGGAAGGGGATGGCCGAGGTGCGCTCAAGGGAGGTGACGGCGAGGCCGAAGAAGAAGTTGTCGTCCTGGGTGATGCGCTGGCCGCCGATGCCGTCGAGTTCGGCGGCGTCCTCGGCGTCGGTGTCCGGCTGGGGGTCGAGGTTTTCGATCCGCAGGTGGCCGTTAGAGAGGGATGAGTATTCGCGCAGGAGGTCATCGACGCGGCGCATGTGGAGGCGGAACTCGCGCGGAACGAACTCGGACTTACGCGTCGCGTAGTAGCGGATTGTCACCGGTGCCTGAAGCTCGGAGAGGATCGCGCGGGTGCCCGGGGATAGCGTGTGGACATGGTTTTCGGTGAAGTCGATGCCCTTGTTGCCCGGCAGGGTGAGGGCGGCGAGCCAATTGGCCAGCACCGCAATGACCACAAGGGCGGCAATCCCGAGGGCAGCGCGGGCGGTGGGATGTGAGGATCGGGCGGATTTGCTCATGCGCGGCGGAAGTTGGAAGCTGGTTAGGCGCGGCGTGCGGAGAGGATTGCGCTGGTACCCAAAAGGCAGGTGGTGATGGTGGCGGCAAACCAGACCATGTCCTGGACGCGGAACATGCCGCGGACCATCCAGCGGAAGTGGTCCCAGACGCCGACGGAGACGAGGACCTCGGCGAGCGATTCATTGGTCGACTTGGCGAGCTCGCGGATGAGGTCGTCGTAGCCGCAGAGGACCATGAAGATGCAAAGGGCAATGGAGACGATGAGGCAGACGACCTGGTCGCGGGTGCAGGCGGAGACGAGCATGGTGAGGGCCAGGAACGAGGCGCAGACGAGGAAGCTGCCGAGGTAGCCGGAGAGGATGGCGCCGTTGTCGGGGTTGCCGAGATAGTTGACGGTGAGGACGATGGGGAAGGTTAGGGCAAGCGCGACGAGCCACACGAGGCAAGCGGCGAGGAATTTTCCGCAGATGGCGCTCCACAGGGAGGTGGGCATGGTGGCGAGCAGTTCGATGGTGCCGTTGCGCTGCTCGTCGGTCCACAGGCGCATGGCCACGGCCGGGGCAAGGAACATGAAGATGAGCGGGTGCCAGAAGAAGAACGGCCACTCGAGGTTGGCGTCGCCGGCGCGCATGAAGCGGCCAAAGGTGAAGGCGAGGCCAAGGGAGAGGACCAGGAAGATGAAGATGATTGCGTAGGCGGTCGGCTGGCTGAAGTAGCTTGCCGTCTCGCGCTTGAAGATCGTCCAGGTGGTTCTCATGCTGGCGGGTGTTATAAAGTGTTAGCCACTGCCGCGGCGCCGGCGTCCCGGGTGGTTAGGTGGCGGAACAGGTCGGTTAGGGATCCCGTTGGCGACTGTGCGCGGAGATCGGCGGGGGAGCCATCAATCACAATTTTTCCGCGGTCGACGATGACCGCGCGGGTGCATGCGGCGTCGACTTCTTCGAGGATGTGGGTGGAGAAGATGATGGCCTTGGTTTTTCCGAGGCGTGCGATGAGCTGACGGACCTCGTGTTTTTGGTTCGGGTCGAGGCCGTCGGTGGGTTCATCGAGGATGAGGACTTGCGGGTCGTGGAGGATGGCCTGGGCCAGGCAGGTGCGGTGGCGGTAGCCTTTCGAGAGGGTGTCGATGGCCTGGGTGGCCACCGGGCCAAGGAAGCAGGTGTCGATTGAGCGCTCAAGGGCGTCGCGCAGGGCGGAGCCGCGCAGGCCGCGCATCTGGCCGCAGAACTTGAGGAAGCCGCGGACGGTCATGTCCTGATAGAGCGGGGCGCTTTCCGGGAGATAGCCGATCATCGCCTTGGCTTGGGCTGGGGAGTCCAACATGGAGATCCCGCCAATGTGGATATCCCCGGAGCTGGGCGGCAGAAAGCCGGTGATCATGCGCATGGTCGTCGACTTGCCCGCTCCGTTGGGGCCGAGGAATCCAAGCACCTCGCCCGCCTTGACCGTGAAGGTGAGCCCGGCGACGGCGGTCTTGGAGCCGAAATGTTTTGTTAGATCGGTGGCGGCAATCATGGGGCGGGGACATCCATAGGGTGTTCAAAGGCTGTTAGCGACGTAAACAGCGGGGCGTGTTTGGGAAAAAGTTTGGAGTGCGGTGGGAAGGGTTGCTCCCCGCCACGCCGGTTTGGCTTAGTTTTAGATTTCCGCAGGCGTGCAGCATGTTGCCGTGTGGGTCTCACGGCGGGCGATTTCAAGGGAGGGTTAGCCAATGGTCAAGCAATGGGCTGAATGGTGGGTGGGGGAGCGCGGTGGCAAGTTGGTGAGTGGCATGCGGAGGTGAAGGGTTGAGCTAAAGCGGTGTGGCGGTGAGTACCCCTTCCCACCGCACTCCAAAGCCGGCTCCAAGTGATGGCCGCGTGTTAGGAAACCTTGCCACGGTCGGGCGCGGCTTGGAAGCTGCGGCCGCTTGCTGAAAGCGGGGCGTACGAGTACCCAGATTCCCGATGAGCAGAAAAGAACAGCAGATCAGCAGGTTCATGAGCTTGGTGTTGCGGCATGATCCGGGATCCATCGGCTTGACTCTTGACGAGAATGGCTGGGCGTCGCTCGAGGAGTTGATCGGGTGCATGAAGCGACACGGCAGGAAGGTGGATAGGGAAATGATCCAGAGCGTCGTCGAGACCAGTGACAAACAACGCTTCCGGATTTCCGACGATGGGCTACGCATCCGAGCCAGTCAGGGGCATTCGGTGGCAATCGACCTCAGGCTGAGAGCAAAGTCTCCCCCCAAATGGCTGTACCATGGCACCGCGACGAAATTCATGTCGTGCATCGAGCGGGAGGGATTGCTCAAGCAATCCCGGCAACATGTCCACCTTAGCTTGGATCAAGTGACGGCCAGAAAAGTGGGTGCCCGCCATGGGAAAGCGGTGGTTCTGGAAGTCATGGCCGAGGTCATGGCGCAACATGGATATAAGTTCTTTCTTGCCGAAAACGGAGTTTGGCTGACCGATCATGTCCCTCCGGATTACCTGAATCAGCGGTTTGTTTGAGCTGTCCCAGGGTAGGCCTCATTGCCTTTGGCCAACCTAGGCTGGAGGGCGGAAGTTTGTTGGGCTTCGAGGGATTTCAATGCCAACGGCGTTGCGCCCTCCAGTCCGGGGTTGCGCGGTACGCGCTACCCCCGGGGATTGGGGGGCAGAAATAATACGCCGGCAACGCGGTTGCGTCGCGTGGGACGCCGCGGCCATGACGCGGGCGGAACCGCGTTGCGGTTCGGTGCGTTGCAGCGGGGGTTCCCGGGGTAGGCCTCATTGCATTCGCCAACCCCGGGCTGTAGGGCGGAAGCCCGTTGGGCTTCGGGAGGCTCCTGTCGAGCTTCGAGCTTCGAGCGTCTAACGACTAACGATTAACACCTAACACCTAACACCTAACACCTAACACCTAACGTCGGACGTCGGACGTCGGACGTCGGACGTCGGACGTCGGACGTCGGACACACTTGGCGGTCCAGCGGCTTTATCCTGCTAGCGGCCGCGGTTGGTGGAGCGGCGGGCGCCGCGGGCTGCGGGGCGTCCGGGGTTGGAACCGCCGCCGCCGCCGCCGCCACCACCGCCGCCACGCTGTTGCTGGGCGCCGCCGGCATCCGGGCGACGGGGAGGGCGCACGGAGTTGTCGTTGGCGGGAGCGGCGGCGGAGTAGTTGAAGTCCGTGGCGATGACGCGGGGGATGGCGCGGCCAATGAAGCGTTCGAGGACCTTGAGGAGATCGTGTTCGTCCTCGCCGATGAAGGAGATGGCGTCACCGGTGGCCTCCGCGCGGCCGGTGCGGCCGATGCGGTGGATGTAGTCGTCGGTGGTTTTCGGGAAGTCGTAGTTGATTACGTGGGAGATGCCATCGACATCGATGCCGCGGGCGGCGATGTCGGTGGCGACTAGAACGCGGATTTTGCCTTCCTTGAAGTCGTTGAGGGCACGGAGGCGCTGCGGTTGGGAGCGGTTGCCGTGGATGGCCGCGGCGGTGATCCCCTCGCGGGCGAGCTTGCGGGTGATGCGGTCCGCGCCGTGCTTGGTGCGGCTGAAGACGAGCACGCTCTCGAGTTGGGCGCTCTTGAGCAAGTGGCTCAGGAGATTGCTCTTAAGGTGGCGGGGCACCTCGTAGATCGACTGGGTGACGGTGTCCGCGGTGCGGGTGCGGTTGCCAATGGCCACCGTTTCCGGCTTGGTGAGGAACTCGGCGGAAATTTTTTCAATTTCCGGTGAGAGGGTGGCGGAAAACAGGAGGGTCTGGCGCTGCTTGGGCAAGCCTTTGACGATCTGGCGGATCGGCGGGAGAAAACCCATGTCGAGCATGCGGTCGGCTTCGTCGAGCACGAGGAAGGCAAGCTTCTGGAACTGGTGGTGGCCCTGGCCCATGAGGTCGATGAGGCGGCCCGGGGTGGCAATGACGATGTCCGCGCCGGAGCGGAGCGCTTCAATTTGCGGGCGCTCGCCGACGCCGCCGAAGACCGTGGCGATGCGCAGTTTGAGGTGTTTGCCGTAGACGCGGATGTTTTCCTCGATTTGGACGACCAACTCGCGGGTCGGGGCCAGGATCAGGGCACGGGTGACTTTCGGGCCGCCGCCGGAGGTGATTTCCGCGAGGCGCGAAAGCAGCGGCAGGGTGAACGCGGCGGTCTTGCCGGTCCCCGTCTGGGCGACGCCAATGACGTCCTTGCCTGCAAGGATTTTTGGTATGGCACCGGCCTGAATTGGCGTTGGAGTGGTGTAGCCGGTTTCCTCGACAGCCTTGGCAATCAGAGGATCTAGATGGAGTGCGCGAAAGGGCATGCGGCCCGTGTGACGGCGATTGCAGAGAAAAGCACGCCCGAAATGGAAATTTTCTCCCCCGGCCGGTCGGAAGCGGGTCGCCGGAGAGGGGGGTTTGAACCGCGGAGTGCACGGAATGCACAGAATGAAGGGGATGGGAGGAGGGAGAATTTGAACCCCGGAATGCACGGGGGCACGGAGGGAGATCCGACTTGCTGGGGGGAGGGTGAACCTCACAGATGGTCGGAGCAGGGTGGTCGGAGGAATACTTTGCAGGCCACGCGCCCGCGCTTCGCGGAAAAACTCCGTGCAAGGCGGGCCAGGTTCCTCTAACTGGGCAGGTCGAGTCGCAAGACGATGCCCGCTTCCCCCCAAGCCCCCCCGAACCTACCGAGGTCTGCCCCTCCTCCCGCCACCTTGGCGCTTTGGCCCGTCCGCTTGCCCGGGGAATCATGGGCCGACCTCGGGCAGTCCGGAACCGAGCAGAACTTCGGCAACGACCGGGAGAAGTGGGATGCGTGGCGTTGGTAGAGCGCGACTTGACGCGGGCGTTGGTGGTCAGCGGGCGCCGGCGGTTTTCAGTTCGGCGACGGCTTGGTCGAGGCGCTTGCGGGTGGCGAGGAGGGAGTCATTGAGCTGCTGGAGCTTAGTGTCGCGCAGGGTGAGCGCCTCGTCGCGGGATTTGACGGCCGCCTCCCAAGTCCTTAGCTGCTCCTGGGTCTCGGAGAGCTGGGTGGCAAGGGATTTAGTTTCTTCGGCTTTGGCGTTGAGTTGGTGCTCGGCCAGGGCGGCTGACTGCTGGATGGAATCCACGGAGGCTTTCAGTCCGTCGATGTCGGCCTGCAATTGCCTGGTGAGATTTTCCGCCTCGACGCGTGCGTTGGCCTGGAGGATTTCCCGGCTGCGGCTGGCAAGCAGCTGGTCGGAAACTTTTTGGCTCAGCTGCCACTGGACCAGGATGAAGCCGGCCAGGACGAGGCAGCCGATGGCGTTGAGGATGGTCACCAAGCGGCTGTTCACGGTTCGAGGCGCTGGGTTTCAAAGCTGACCTTGGCGATGTTAGCGGCGCGCACGGCGTCGAGCACGGCCAGGACATGTTGGTGGCGGCAGTCCTTGTCGGCACCGATGAGGACGCGGGTGTCGTCGTCGGGCTTTGCCTCAAGCAAGCGGCGGGTGACCTCGCTGGGCGTCACGATCACCGTATCCCAGGTGGTCACTCCGTGGGCGTCAACGGCCAAGTGGATGGGCGGAACCTTGTTGTCGGCCGCCGCCGAGGAGGACGCCGGCAGGTTCAGGTTGACCCGGTGGATCTGCGTCATGGTCAGGCTGACCATCATGAAACTGGCCAACAGGAAGAACATGATGTCGATCAACGGCACGACTTCGATGCGGGCATCGTCCTCATGCTCGCTCTCGGAACTCTGGAATTTGACGGGCATTGAAAATCAATTATCGCGGTGACGATCAGCGGCATACACATCAAGGTCGTGACCGTGGGCCTTGGCCGACTGGCTTAACAATTCCACATGGTTGATCCATCGCTCAAAGGCGCCGCGGAAAGTCGACACCCGCTTGCGGAAATAGTTGTAGGGAAGCAGGCAGGCAATGGCGATGGCCAGCCCGGAGGCGGTGGCGATGAGGGCCTCGGCGATCCCGCCGGTGACCTTGGTTACCCCCAGCGCTTCGTCTCCGAGCGAGGCGAAGGATCCCATCAGGCCCACGACGGTGCCCAGCAAGCCCAACAACGGCGCCAGGGTGATGATCGTCCCCAAGACCCACATCCGCGCCTCGGCGCGCTCGATCCATTTGGTGGCGTGGAGGTGCATGGCGGCGAGCATCGAGGTGTGGGCATGGGAAATGCCTTCCTTGAGGTTGTGCAGAAACGGGTCGGGCACCTGCTGGCAAAGCTCCCAGGCGGCCTCGAAGTTCCCGGTTCCCATGGCCTCGCGCGCCTGCGCCTGGGCATTCGGCCGCAGCGAGCGCTTCAAGGTGATCCACCAGAGGGTTCGTTCCAACAGGACGCACAGGGCCAGGAAGAAGGTTGCGGTGACGGGCCACATGACCCAGCCGCCCTCATGGAAGGTTTTTAAGATGATGTTTGCTGCAATCATGAATCAGTTGAGGCGGAAAATGATCGGCTGGCTCGTCGTGGCGCGCACGCCAGGCTTGGCCCGAAACCGGCGCACGGTGCGGAGCGCTTCCTCGTTGAGCGCCGGATACGGCGATGGACTCAACACCGTGGCATCCACGACATAGCCGCGGTCATCCACCGTGAACTGGACCACCACTTTCCCTTCCTGGCCCGCGCGGCGGGCAGACATCGGGTAATTCGGGCTGGATTTGCGCAAACCCTGCCAACGGTCAGATCCCACGGCACTGGTGCCCGCTCCGCCCGCCGCAGCATTCCCTTGACCACTGCCACTGCCGCCTCCAGCAACTGCGCCAGCGGATTTGGCCAGTCGGGCTGGTCGTTCCCTCGGGGTTTCGGGAGCGGGTGATCCGGTCGGCTTGGCTTCCGGCTCGCGTTGCGCGGGCGCGGGTAGCGCATCGGGCAGCTGCGGAACCTCAGGCAATGGCTCGATTTCTGCAATTTCCGGCACCTCGGCGACCTCGGGGATAGGCTCCGAGGGGGCAGCCGGGGTCGGCTCGGCCACGAGCTCCTCGGACGCCGTCTCCGCCATCGGTCCAGGGGGCGCTGAGCCCATCTCTTGGGAGGTGATAAACAACTCGGTTCTTCTGGCTGATTCCTCAACCCGCTCCGGCAGGCGCCCATCAACCTTCACGACACACGCCACCGTGCTTGCCCCCGCAACGGCTAGCCAGGTGGCCAAGGTGCTTATATTCAGAGCGTAAAGGATAGAAGTCATTGCTCGGGCTGGCATCGCGGTGAAACGCGGCCGCTCATTGATGAGATCCATTCTCAATAAATCCGCCCTTGTCAACTGCGAAGGTCAGACAAAAGCCGCCACCTGCGCGCCGAAGCGCAATTCCGCGTGGCTTGCGGTTCCTGAAAGAAGCCGAGGGCGAATGCGCCAGGAGGAGCGTATGATTCATAGTCCACCTGCAGAGTACCCAGCGCCGGGGACGGGGTATTGTACACCACCGCGGAAAGCGCACAGGTGCACCTTCTCTTCCTCCTGCTGACTCCCGCAGAGCGGCCTGAAACCCAACTCGCCCTCCTCAGGCAGGTGGCCCGGCTTGGCAGCAAAGACGCGTCGTGTGGTTCTCTAATGAGCGCTGGATCACCGCCGGAGATGTTGGAAACAATCCGGAGCATCGGGACCCAGGCTGGCTGAGAGAAGCCCTTCCGTGCATTGTTAGGCGGCTTTGAGCCCGGCGACTCCAACGAGGATGAGCGCGACGCAACCCATCCGCATGGCAGTAGCAGGCTCGCCGAGAAAGAGCACGCCGCAGAGAACGGTGCCAGCCGTGCCAATGCCGGTCCAAACCGCGTAGGCCGTGCCGATGGGGAGCGACTTGGTGGCCAAACCCAGCAGCGCGAAACTGCAGACAAGCGCGGCAACGGTGCCAACCGTGGGCCAGACGCGGGTGAAGCCCTCGGTGGTTTTGAGGTCGACGGCCCAGACAATCTCAAGGAGGCCTGCGAGAAAAAGGAGAATCCAAGGCATGAACCAGCGGTGGTTGACCAGGGTCGTGCCTGATGGATGGCGCTCAACTGCGAAGTCGTCCCCGCCGCCTGATGATGGGCGACCCTAGGAAGCAAGGAATGGCCAAGTCAAGGGCGAGGAACCCGCTGGCTGCGGGCACACGTTGGAGTGACGGTGCCCGCGTTTCCATCAAGCAGCGGGGGATTGCGGATCCCCATTGCGCGCACCGACGATAATCGAGGTGATGATGCCGGTGACCAGGACCGCAACGATAACGGCCAGAACCGTCAGGTTGAACGAGTCACCCAGCCATAGTCTGAGCCACTTGGCGGCCAGCATTTTGATGCCGACGAGGATCAGGATAATGGAGAGGGCCGGCTTGAGGTAGCGGAACTTGGTGATCAGCCCGGAAAGGGCAAAATACAGCGAGCGCAGCCCAAGAATGGCGAACACATTGCTGGTGAACACCAAAAACGGGTCCGCGGTGATCGCGAAAACCGCGGGGATCGAATCAACGGCAAAGATCAAATCCGTCACTTCCACCAGTACCAGCGCGACTGCCAAGGGGGTGAGCAGCCACTTTCCCGCAGGGGCGGACTGCACGACGGGGTCTGGATTTGCCTGGATCCCCGGTTCGGCGGCCTCGTGGGAGGAATTGCTGCCGGCTTTCACAAGGAAGTGCTGGCCGTGGAATTCCTGCGTGATCGGGAAGAATTTCCGGATCCATCGGACGAGCGGATTGTTCTCCGGATGTTCCTCTTTTTCCTTCATAACAAGCATTTTTATCCCGGTAAACATCAGGAAGGCGCCGAAAAAATAGAGAATGA
>Ga0136639_10000088_pt1 | contig 25940 bp, 20 predicted proteins | sample AntDrymUQ8592106_2_FD_113739 | JGI IMG/M metagenome (GOLD analysis project Ga0136639, IMG submission 113739) | Polar desert sand microbial communities from Dry Valleys, Antarctica - metaG UQ859 (21.06) | ecosystem: Environmental > Terrestrial > Soil > Desert | place: Antarctica: Dry Valley...
GACTTCGTCTTCTTCGCCCGCCGGGGCGAGTTGGTGAGCAATCGAAGCGAGGATCACGAGGTCAGCATGCTGGCGCTGCACCTGCTGCAAAACTGCATGGTCTATATCAATACGCTCATGCTTCAGCAGGTGCTGGCGCAGCCGAAGTGGGCCGACAAGCTCACCCCACGAGATATGCGAGCCCTGACTCCACTGATCTGGGAACATGTGAACCCGTACGGTCGTTTCGAGCTCGATATGAATGCCCGGCTGCCACTCCTTTAATCCAAATGGCGGCTGGTGACACAACTGTTGGGTCTAGGCCTAATAGCGGGGAGCTAACTGCCGTTTTTAAGGTTGAACAACCATAACTCCAACTTCCTTGGGATTGGCAGCGTAATGTCAGACTTTAATTGGCCCGACGGGCAAAGCCAGTACGCGGCCATACACGGCACGCAATCGGCTAACATAGACATCCAGAGTAAACTCGGCCGCCCTTGCCAAGGCCCCCGCAGCCAGCCTTGCCGCTAGGTTCCTGTCCCCCAACACCCGCTCCAGGGCTTCCGCTAACGCGACTGGGTTAGAGGGCGGAACCAGAAGCGCACTTTCTTCATGCGTTACGGTTTCCGGAACTCCGCCCACGGCCGTTGACACCGCCGGTACACCAGCTGCCATCGCTTCCAGCAAGACGTTCGGGGATCCCTCACTCAAACTCGGTAGGACAAATACCGACGCCAATGCGTAGACCGGTCGGACATCTCGCAGCAGGCCCAGCCATTTAATACGACCCTCCAACCCAACAGCCCGCGCCTGCTCCTGTAATTTCTGCCGCGCGATTCCGTCTCCGGCCACCAGGAGCCGCCAAGGACGCTCGCGTATCCGCGCTAGCGCTTCCAGTAAGATCTGTTGGCCCTTCTCACTCGACAATCGCCCAATCACGGCCAATACTGGCTCTCCTGGGTGCAGGCCGAGGCGCTCGCGCCACTCCGCCAACTCCCCCTCTCGCATCGCCCGCGGTGTCTCCACGGCGTTTGGCACGATCTCAATGCGCTCCCGGCTCTGGCCATACCCTGCTAATTGATCAGCGAACGGGCCGCACACGGTCACCAATCGGCGCGGGCCACGTAACGACCACCGGTCGCACTGGTTGTATAGCCGCTGTTTCACATCCTCTGCGGTATGTCCATGATGAAAACCGATCCAAGGTGTTCGCTCCCCCGCCCCGCTCAGCCGCATCAGAAGATGGGATTTAGTGTTGTGCGTTTGCACCACGTCCGGACGGATCCGGTCCACTAACTCGCGTAGTGCAGCTACTACCTTCCAGTCGAATCGCCCCTGTTCCTGCAAACCATGGGCTGCCAAGCCGGCTTCCCGTGCCGCCTCTAGAAATCCATTTGTGGATACCCCCCCTCGCAGGTAAGTCGCCACGGTCAGTTCCACGTGTGGCCGGGCGGCGGCTCCGAATCGTAGAAGGTTTTTGGCCGGCCCGGTGATCCGGTCGGCCTCCATTACGGCCAATACTCGCACGGGAAGGGGCGTCACGGCAGGCGTAATGGGGAGGGAGGGACCTCCAGCAGCACAGTTCCATCCTCTGAGAGGAACTGCAGCACCAGCAAGTGATTACCTTGCCGGCTGTCCATCCGCACCTTACACGGAGACTCCCCGCAACCAAAGACCTCCTGAGTGCCGGATGGTTGCACCACCACGGCTCGCAACGATATCGATCCAGGAACGGTGGACAAATCAAAAGGCACATTGACATCTACCCACACCCGTTCTGGCGGTTTTCCCAACCGCCACGCCAAGTAGTTCTGCGCTCCGCCGGCCCCCCCTACAAAGGCAAACTCTTTGGAAAGGTAGGTCCTGGCCAAAAAGCTGGGTGGCACGCCGCCGCTGACGGCGTCGTTGTAATGGCCATTGCCTCCATCAGCACCAGGCCCCCCCAATGTACCCCCCAAATTCGCGCTGAAAAGATCGTCGCCCGTAAGACGGTAAGCTTGATCTCCCGTCGCTGCATACAGATAACCGAACAGAGAATGCGTGGCGTTAGATAGCGTTCTCGAATCATTGCCATTGTAGGCACCATTCTTTTCGCAATCATACTTCCCACAGGTACCAAAGGGACATTGGCCGCAGTTTCCTCCAGGACACTTGGTGTAGAACACGTCGTAATACATTCCTCGACACTGGCCATCAATGCCAAAGCGACGGATAAAATCGCCAGCCTTCTGGATGGAAGTAAGAACTTCCGGATCTCCGTTTAACCTGTGCAGCGCCATGATCCCTTGCAAAGGAAACGCCAGCTGCCAAGGGAGGGTTCCCTGACCTTCATAACCGCAAGTCGGGCATGCATATCCGATATCCATGCGCCAGCTGCCGTCGGGCAATTGTTTCGGTTTCCAGAAGCGGCGGAAACCGACTTCGGCGCTTTGTAAGGCCTGTTCTCGTACTACTTGGTCCGGGTGTAATGATGCGATCGCCACCTGCCACCAGTAGGCGTACCCCGCTTCGCGTATATCGAAAACATTATTGGTTGTATCTTGGTATCCACTGGCGACCCACTGCTGGTAGTTCCGGTTGGCCAAATCCAAGATCGGAGGCCATAATTCCGGCCGACCATCATTGGCGCGCAACATCAACCCCAGCAGTGACATGACGCGCGGAGCCACGCACCAATAGCCGTTCTCGCATGCCCGGCCTTCGTCCAGCGGGTACTTCCACCAACGGTCGGCCAGCGTCCGCGCCATCTCCCGATAACGGTCACGCCCCGTCCGATGGTAAAGCCGGTAATAGGCCAAAACAGCGTCGTAATAATTCCAGTTATTGGAACCGTTGTACCAGCGCGCGTTTTCCTCGTTCGTCACTCGGCCGTAGGCGACGTTCCTCCAGTCAATTTTGGTTGCGTCATAAGGTGGACTGATGGTCAATTCCGTATCACTGGCACAGGCCTTGATGTTGTAAACGCGCAGGCCTGTAACTTCCGGGGTGGCGGCATTGACCGGGTAATGCACTGCCAGATTATCGCTTCCGTCGCATTTAAATGTGTTCAAGAAACGGGTCGCTTCACCGATGATCCTGGTACTGCCAACGCTCACCCTGATCTTGCCCGCCAGCGGAGCTCCCGGTGTCGGCTCAATTGCCGACAGCAAGGCTTCTCCTAACTGTACTTCCGTCCTGTCAAACCATGGCCAAGGCGAAGCACCGCTCCGCACCGCCGGACCGATCACCATTTCGACGCGAGGGTCAGCCAGGATCACCCGCCCCTCGGAATCCGCGGCTGTCGCCGAAAGCTCCGCAACCCCGGTGGCCTCCAAACCTGCTGAATCTTTTGCAACTGCCCGCAAATAATAAGTCCCCGCCACCGGAAGAAACGCGTTGGCGACGAGGCCGTTCTGTTCAATGGACATGGGAGCAGGTCCGGCTAACTGTTCTAAAACCAGCGACGCTATTTCCCCATCCCCGCTCGAGGCGAAGCTGGCACCGAAATCCAGCGGTGATTCCTGCCCCGCTCGCATCGAATAGGCTGCCTGCAGCGCCAGCACCGGCTTGTAGGTGGGCGTATTGACATAAAGCGGTCTTCCGGCCCCCTCGCGAGCCAGATCCAACCGCAGAGGGCTGGTGTTTCTAGTGGTTTCGCCCTCAAAATCGACGTTCAGTAGATCTCCGGGAACGGCCACCGTGTCGAGCGGTGGCCGACTCTGCTGTGGCAGCAACGCCCGATACCATCGGACAAATGAAATGGCGCCGGACAGTTCCGAAGATCTGCCATAAAACGCTCCAATGTAGCTATTGTCCCTCTGTCCGTTGTACGTTCCAGGTTGGAAACGCAGTCCGGACGCCGCGTAGCCGCTGCCATCTCCGTTCCATATTTCCACCAGGAACAAACCCGACGCGTTCATTCGCTGCACCCGGACCCGGACGTCCGTGCGGCCCGCTAAATCTATATCGACCGCGTTACTGGTTCCCTGCCAAGTCCGGCAGCGCATGCGTAACGAGTTAGCTAGAAAATGGCACGGGTTATCTTCGATGCCGACAACTCCGTGATCCTTAGGCTCTATGCGGAAACCGTGGATGCGGAACTCCAGCCGCCAGTCGCTCATTTGCCGGAATTCCGGCTCCCGCATTGCGAAACGATAGAAGTGGCTGCCCGAAAACTGCTCGCTCTGTGCTTGCCCCCAGAGGCTAACTGCGCCAACCATCAAATACAGCCACTTCTGAATACCCATCCATTTACCCCGTGTTACAAATCAACGATCCCTTTTCACGGTACCATGATCCGCATTCTTTCTCCCCGCGCCACAACCTTGTTGGTAGCATCTAGGTAGTCCACGACAAACTGGTGATCTCCCTGTCGGCGATCCCCGTTCACTACACAGGGAGAAGTAGTACACACCGCAGACGAGCTTTCTCCGTTCGGGCGCGTCAGTGTCACACGAGCTTTGGTAGCGTTTGGAACTGCCGATAAGTCAAATCCAGCCCGTAATGGGATCAGTTGCTGGGTCTGTGGTACACCCAGCCGCCAAGCCAAGTAAGGCTGTGCGCCTGAAGCCCCACCCACAAATGCGAATTCTTTCGAATAAAAGACATTCGCAAGGTAGCCTGGCGGTGTACCTCCCGAGACGACGTCGTTATAGTTCCCGCGATTGCCGTCGTTACCCGGACCATTGAAGCCAAGGTTCTGAGCAAACAGTCGGTCCCCGGTTGTCTTATATCCCTGCCCTTTCCCTAGGGCATAGAGATACCCCCAAAAACTGTGGCTGGCATTGAGCAGCGTGCGGGATGCTGTGACACCCGCCGGGGAAGTCCCGGCTCCCCCGCAAGTCCCCCAAGGGCATACCCCGCAACCATGCGTGGGTCCGCTGGGTGGAAACAGCAGGTGCCGGCGCCCGCTTTCCGTCGCATCAGTATGCGCCTCTACGATCGTCATCGAGGTGTTCGATGAACACGCCTGCACAATGTAAGAAACGCGATTTCCATTATTCATATCAATCGCGATCCGGTCTGTCTGGTTACAACCATAGCGAGACAAAAAGTTAGTTCCGCTCCCTGTGATTGTCTTAGACCCGGTGACGACCGAGACGGTCCCCTGCGATTCTCTTTCATAAGCTGGGCACCGCGTATAGAAAACATCGTAGTAGCCGCCATCGTTCTGCGGATCCACACCGTATGAACTCATGAAATTGGCAAACGATTGCAAACTATCCAGCACTTGGCTGTTGTTGGAAAGTCTGTGCAGAAGCGTCAAGTAGGACGCCGTAAACCCGGTTTGCCAAGGAATCGTTCCTGCTCCGGAATAGTACAGATTCGCCCCAATGGGGAAACGCCAACTGCCATCCGGTAACTGCGCCACCTTCCAGTAGTTATTAAACGCCGTAGTCGCTCGTCCTAGGGCCGAGGCTCGTGCTGTCCCGTCAGGATGCATCGCTGCGATTCCGGCTTGAAAGAGGGAAACATATCCCTGTTCTCGAACCTCTCCGATAGTTCCCGAGGCTGCCGAGGGAAACCAGTTCTCATTCCATTGCGTGTAGACGAAGTCAGCCGAGCCGACGATACCAGGCCAATACTCCGGTTTGCCGTCTTCGGCCCGCAACATTAACCCCAATAGCGCCATCATACGCGGCTGCTGCATCCAGAATCCTTGCCCATTGATCCAGGCTCGCCCGCCGTCAAATGGCCACTTGTACCACTTGTCAGCCAAGCTACGAGCATGGGTCCGATAGCGCTCTATACCAGTCCGGTGGTAAAGACGATAGAACGCCGTCACAGCGTCATAGTAGTTCCAGTTATTGGACCCGTTAATCCATTGTGCCGTTTCTGCATTTGTAGTCCGGCCATAACTGACTCCTGTGGCCGTGCCGGCGCTAGCGTCATAGGCCGGACTGATCGTCATTGACTGCTGGCTGGAACAACTGTTTACGGTATAAACCCTTCTCCCGGTTCCGCCGCCGGCCAGCGGGTAATGAAGCATAACAAGATCCGAGCCATTGCAGCTGAAGGTGGATTGGAACGTTGTGCCGATTCCGGTCACCGTGGTTGAACCGTTGTTTAACGTCACGGTTCCAGCCAACGGCGTATCCCCTGGACTCGCCGTGATACTCGAACCAATTGCGTCAGCCACTTGTTTTTCGGTGGCATCAAACCAAGGCCATTGGGACGCACCACTGCGCAGAAGCGGTCCAATTGTAAGTTCCAGATTGGCGCTTGGTAGAATAACAACGCCGTTGGCGTCTGTAGGTACCGCACCCATATCAACATCGATCGTATGGGATAGCTGCTCCGGGTTGGTCACTCGCAAACGTACCGTATAGGTGCCGCCCAAGAGCGTCCGCAACTGCGCTTGGGGTCCGGTGCGCGAAACAAAGTCGCATGGCGACGGAGCATTCGTACACGTCCAGAAGTACTGCAACGGCTGATCGTTAGTCAGATTGCTTGATGATGAGGCGTCCAACTGCAGGATCGATCCCGCCCGCGCCGTTTGCGAAATCAGGTTGGCCACCGGTGGAAAAAGTGTTGTGTTGCTATATGCCGGAGGTCCGCCATTTACGCTCACCGATCGGTTAGCAGGAGAAGAGTCCGAGGTATTGCCGTCGAATTCTAGATCGAAGAGGTCGGCCGGCGTTGTAATCGAGTCCGGCGCAACTGGTGAATTCAGGGGTAGCGTTGCGCTAAACCATCGTAGGAAGGAAATGGAGCCGTACAATTCGCTCGTTGACCCCCACAAGGCACCCACAAAGTTCTGCCTTCGTGCATCGTACGGACCCGGCGTGTAATTCAGTTGGGTTACCGCGTAGCCCGTGCCATCGGCGTTCCACATTTCCAGATACATCCTCCCAAGGCTCTCCACGCGCTGGAAACGAACACGGATGTCGGTTCGGCCCGTTAGGGGCAACACCATCTCAATATTGGTTCCTTGATAAGTCCGGCAGCGTAGCGCAAGCTGTCCTGCCGGAATCTGGCACTGGGCGTCGCCCTCGTTGTTCCCGAAGATGCCCTGCGTGGTTGCCAGGGAACCAAAGCCATGAATTCTAAATTCGATACGCCAGGAACCGAGCGCCGACCAGGGCGAACCGCTCGGCGTAAAGCGCAAAAAGTTGGAACCCGAAAATACGGCCGCTCGTGGTGCCGACCAAGCGGATGTCGCCGTCAGCAGGACCAAGAAAAGTAGAGAGGAAAAGTTGCGTATATTCATTATGTTGACTCCTGACTACTGCGGCAGAAAGATGAACTGTGGTGCACATTGGGTGGCACCGGTTTCCGTTCCAAGTGTCGATGGTAAAGTAAAGCCCGTCCCGCTTCCTGTGCCGGTGCCAGAGCCGTACCCGAATAGGGCCTTGCTCGATGGGAAGATGTTGCCCTGACTGCTCCACAGAGTATGCAGTTCGTAAGCAAGCCCATCGGCGGTGCAGTCGAGTTGAGGCCCTGCCGTCTCCGAGGCCACCGCCAGCAGGTACTCGCTGTCCATGTCTATCGTCAATGCCACGCTTAGACTACATAAGGGCATCGAGCCGCTAGGGTTAATCCCAGTCGACCGTGTATTGCATTCTCCCAACTTTGCTCCAGCAGCGTTGAAAATTCCAATTGCCAGCGTATCGGTCGACCCATTCCACGGATACAACGGCACGGTGATCCGCCGAATTTGCCGGCTCCGGTCCGGATAAAAGCGGAAGAAATAGGTCCGCCCTGCAGCGACAGGCATTCTGGTGTCCCGGGACGATTGGCAATTCCGCAGGGGGCACCACACGTGCGCCAAAGTTCCCAGTGCCGTCCCCCCGCCGCTCTCCCCCCCCGACATGATCCGGAACCCTGTTCCATCAAACCACATCGCGTATAGCTGGTTAGCCACCGCATCCCCCGAACCGATGCTGGCACCATTCGCCTTGCGTAACGGTACTGCGCCAAGAGCGTCAACATCTAGCGTGGCACCGGCGCTGTTATTTGTGTCCGGCCGCCAATTTACAACCATTCCCGTCGTGTAGGCTGATAACGTCGGCGATAGCGCACAACTGTAAGCCGTCGGGCTCGCGCTGGCGGAAAGACAATAGGCTCCCGCTCCGCTCTGAGCCACTGCTTTGGTCTGTAATACGGCCGTATCCGACAAATACTGAATCTGTACTGCGGTTCCGGTATTGCTGCCCACCACCATCGCTCCGGCTCCCCCTAAAAAGCTCAGGGTGTTTTGTGCTCCTACCGTTCCCCCATCCACCTGAACGGTCACCGGCCCCCCCCCTCCGCCTCCGCCGCTCAACGTCTGCGGCTCCCACCGCCCCGCCGAACCGTTCCAAACCAGCGTTTGTCCACTCGACGGTGCCGTGTTGGCAACCGCACGCCCCTGAAGCTTGACCACGGCATTTCCACTAATCGACCCCGTAACATCTCCCCCAAGAGAAATCCATTGCGGCTGTGTCCCATCCGTCCCCAGAACCGACCCGGCCTGTGCCCCCGTACCAGGCAACACATCTCCGCCCTGCTTGGACCAGGTATTGGTCGACGCGCACCCATACAAGTTTCCGCCCACTGGCTCATTTGTCTTGAAGAACATCTCTCCAGCCGTGCATTGCGCTGGCAGCGTGGTTCCTGTTTTCATGGGCAGAGTCTTGGTTGCTGTTGAAAAATCCACGTTCTTCGATTGTTGCCTCAAGTCCAAACGTGTTTGGGCCGTCCCCATCGCGCTTGCCAGAGCTAAACCCACAATCACCAAACCGGTGCCCCGCCCAGAAAGCTTCTGGGGCAAGACGCTTCCGGCTGTGACATTTGATTCACAACGGAATGTTAGCATGCTCAAAACTTAGCGACTTTCGCAGTTCGGCTTTCTGCGAGAAATCTATAAGCTATTGAAAACAAAATTAAAAGTATTCATATAATATACTTTACGCACCCATTCCTCCGCCTTCCAAGGGTGGTCGTCGGCCCATCGGAGCGGCCTGAATGCTGTCCTTTCGATCAGCTCTGGGAAATGCTCCGCAGTGTGTTAATTGCCGTCGAAAGACGGGTGGGAAGCCAAGCCGGATCTCGCTGTTTGGCTGCCGCCATCGACACCACCACCGCACCCGTTCATAATTAATGATGCAGATGGTGGGAGCCTGTGCCGAGTTAGACGTGCGGAGTCGGCCCGCCGCGTTGGCAGACGCCAACCAAAGCTGTTCCGCAACAACTGGCTAAGACTATTTTATGATGGTGCCCTGGGCGACAACACCGATGCCGCATGACTGTTCCGCATTCACGCTGCAACTGTCTCGCACCTGCGGGTCTGCTGGCCTCCCGCTATTGAAACACCAGCGCGGTGGAAACGGACGGAATAGATCATCATGAGCCGGGCTTGCGTGATCGTTATCCCATGCTACAACGAGGAATCTAGATTTCCGTTCGATCCGTTCGTCGCCTTCGTGGCAGCAAACCCCACCATTCGTTTTGTACTGGTAAACGACGGGAGCAAAGACAATACCCTGTCCGTGCTACGCCGGGCGGGCGCGGGTCGAGAAAATCAGGTCACAGTCATCGACCAGCCCATCAACGGCGGCAAAGGTGAGGCCGTGCGGGCCGGCGTTCTTGCCGCTCTTCAACAGGAAGGCTGCGTGTATGTAGGGTTTTGGGACGCCGATCTGGCCACTCCGCTCGAGCAGATCGGTGAGCTAATCGAAGTACTCGCGAACCGGCCCAGCTTGGCGATGGTTTTTGGTGCCCGCGTCAAGCTCCTCGGACGGCACGTGGACCGCCGCGCCGTGCGTCACTATCTGGGCCGGGTCTTTGCAACGGTTGTATCCGTCGCCCTCCGGCTACCTATCTACGACACTCAATGCGGAGCCAAAATCTTCCGCGCGGGCCCCGAAACCGCCGAACTGTTCTCCGCACCGTTCTGTTCCCGCTGGGTTTTCGATGTCGAGATCATCGCCCGGTTCATCCGCCACCGCCGCTACCACATGCCTTCCGTCGAATCATCCATCTACGAGTTCCCTCTTCCGGTCTGGAAGGATGTCGCCGGTTCGCGCGTCCGTCCGCGCGACTTCTTCCGCGCCTTTTTTGATGTTCTGAAGATCTACCGCCGGTATCGGCCATAAAAGAGCGCAGCTCTTGATGTCCTTGACGAACCCGTATTCCTGGAGCAGAATGGGGCGTGTTCGCGCGTTCTTTCCCCGATGAGGAGATGTTTTCCAGCGAGTCGGCGGCTCGGGCTTTTATCGAATCCGTGCGCTGGCCAAATGGCGTAATCGTCTGTCCCCGCTGCGGGCAAACTGGGCGGTTTTATCGGATCCAACCGAAGGGTGGTATCCGGGACGGGCTCTATAAATGTGGCCTCTGTCGCCGGAACTTCACCGTCACGGTCAATTCGGTTCTGGAAGACACTAAAACGCCGCTTCGAAAATGGCTGCGGGCGGCGTGGATGCTTTGTTCCCGGCCGGAAGGGTACTCGGCCGAAGCGCTGCGTGAGCCCCTGGAGGTCACCTACAAAACCGCCTGGTCGATGCTACAGCGCATTCAGTACGCCATGAGTCAGGAGCCGTTGTTATCCCTGCTGCCATTGTCAGCGGGTCGCCATCCGCGCGGTTGGGTGAAGCCGCATCCGGTTGCGTTCGAAGTTCTTTTGGACGGACTCACACGGGTCGTACCGCAACGTAAACATCCGGAAGCCTTAGGTCGGGCCAGCGGCCGTTTAGAGGCAGGCCGCAAAAAGCGTTCTTCTTAAGGACTGGTCGGCAGGGGGGTACGCACGGTGTACACACTCCAGTCATCACCATGCGAGATGAGCTGAGGTTTGCCCCCCATTCGTATCGATTCCCGCAAAACCCAGGGCATTGTGTCTCTCCATTGCAGAACCTGATACTGGCCTTTCTGGCGCATCAGCTCATTCCAATTCCGCAAAGGTAGATCCGGGAAGTACCGGCGCTGAACCTCCAGGAAGTAGTAATTGGAAGCGTCTGCGGCAGACTGGCTCTCGGCTTGACTAAAAACAGGAAGCTCAATCAACGGCAGCTTTTCTGCCGTTCGGTAGTGATGCAACACGATGAACGAAAACATGTTGCCCAGCAAAGTGGGTCCATTCGCTGAGGATACGTTATCCCGAACCCAGACAACGGCATCCCGGTTGATGCTGTGCGAGTTGTACTCATTTCGCATCGAGCGCGCCGCCGATAGGATCACCAGAAGCAGCACAATCATCCGGATCGCTGGGGATGGTGGACGCCGCCAAGCGACCAGCAGGACGGCTAAGCCCGTAAACCCGGCAGCCGAAAACAGGAGATACCGCGGATACAACTGCGTCCCTGTCAATACGGACACCGCTTTCCCCGCGAACAGGATCCCGGCTGCGCCGCCCATAAAACAGAAAGCTTCCAGTATCGTGGCCGACCTCTCTGCCGGCTCTTCCGCTTTCTCCCCATAAACCCACCGCAAGAGCAGCACAGCAGGAATCAGATACAGCGATTCGGACATCCTTCGCAACGTATCCACAAATCGATACACCGCGCCATCCTTGGAACCGGGCAGTACGCCATTATAGGCGGCCCGAATCGTCAGAAACAGGGGCATGTGGGCCGCTAGTACAAGGAAAGGAATCACCATGGCAGACCATATAGCGAAGTCCAGACGGCGGTTCCGATAGTCTCTCGCCAACTGGCCTGCGGCGATCGGGAGTAATCCTATCACCGCATGATAGTGGCCCGCCACGGCCGCACCCATCGCCAAACCCATCACGACGATCTTCCATGTGCGACCCGGCCCCGTTGCTCGTTGCCAAGCGAGCGAGGCCAAAGCCAGTAAACCCACCACCAGCGCATAGGATCGAGCTTCGGTCACGTAACTCACCAAAATGCCTTGGAACATGCAGACCATGCCGATCACTGCCCAAACTGAGCCGCACCATTTCCGCAAAATTTCAAAGAAGCAGAGAGAAAACAATATGCCACCGACCATCGCGGGGATGCGGACAGCCAGATCTGTCGCGCCGAATACACTCACCGACAGGCGGGCCAGATACAGGTAAAGGGGCGGCATCACGTCCATTCCGCTACGAAGCATATCCAGAAGAGGGATCTCCGGCCGACTGGCCGTCATGAACGTGGCTATCTCATCCGCCCACAGCAACCGGTACTGCGCCAAGCGAACGCTAAAAATGCTGTAACCCAAAAGGAGCAGCGCCACCAGCCCCCATGGCCGTCGTTCCAGACTGTCGTGCAGTCGCGTAAGGGCCGAGTGAAGTGATGTCCAAGTGGAGGAACTCAAGATAGTAGCTTACCAAGTGTCTATCGACCCGATCGGAAACCGACCGGCTAGGCTCCCCTCGTTTCCTCGTGGATAGACAATCCCTAAATCAAGACTCGCTTTGGTCTCCACTCCAAGACTGCCGAAAACGTTCTCGTATGAAGCCGGCCGACCAGCAGATCAGATTGAGGTGGACCATCAGATTGCTGGGAGAAAATAGAGCGAACGGCAGTTTTAGCAAGTTGACGAGGCCCTGACGGTAGACATGTCCTGGCACAGAAAATGCCGTTAGATTACTCTTTTCGAACGACGGCAGGCGGCGGACCGCCCAATGGTGGCCATGGCCGAAGTGCCATCGCCAATGATAAAAGGGGCGAAGCCGTTTGCTCTCAACATCGGTATAAACAACCAGGGAAGGATCGTAGAAACAGGTCAGCCCGGCATCGAGAAAACGGTGCGTGTAGTCTTCGTCCTCCATGCTGCCCAGAATCGTGTCGCCAACGCGGCCGAGCTTTTCCGAAAACGGTCCAATACGGCGTGCCTGGGCCGTGTTGATCAGCATGTTGGCACCAACAATCAACCCACTGGATATACCGAGAGGAGAGGCTTGCGGGCCGCGGTCAAGTAATGCCAATGGACTGAAAAGCCCCTGGGTTAACCAGCCCGGGAAAAGGGCTCGATTGCGGGCCAGTACCCGACCTCCGACCAGTACCCGGTGGGGATAGTCACGAATGGCAACGACAGCCGCAGTGATCCAGTCCGGGGCCGGTTCAATATCGTCGTCCGTGAAAAGTAACCATTCCCCCCGGGCCTCGGCAAGCGCCCGGTTTCGCGCGGGGGACAACCCCTGCCGCCCTTCAAAGACGTAACGGAATCGTGCATCCCGGGCCACAAAGGATTCCACGGTAGAGCGTGTGCCGTCCTTTGAGTTGTTGTCCACCACCAGGATTTCAACTTCAACTCCCTCCGGGACAGACTGATTGCTCACCGCCTCCAGCGTAAGGGCGAGCGATTGACAGCGGTTATAGGTAGCGATGGCGACAGTGATCAGCATAGGGGGAAGAACGGGCCTTTCTCAGCGGGCCATTTGCCAACGGCCATAAAAACGTCCGGCAATCTTGATCCAGGAGAGTTGGGCAAGTAGACCCTGTTGGAGATCAAATCCAGACCGCAACCATTGCAAACTATGTCGAACGGCATCGCCGAAATAGTAGCGGGGAATACCAAACAGGTGAGCGACGCCCGGTTCGGGGGGCAAACGTACAATACTCATCGATTGACCGAACACCCAGGACCGATGATAAGCGGTTGTCATCCGCTGCATCGGTATCCAGTGATAAATTCCGAATGCGGGTATGTAGCGTCCCCGCAGGCCGGCGCTTTGCAAGCGAAGAAACAAGTCATGATCTTCACAACTAAGCAGACCGCGGTCCGTGCGGCCAAGCGCGGGATTGTAGAGGCCAACCTGATCGAAAACACGGCGTCGGAAAGCAGAGTTTCCGCTCACAAGACCCCCGTTGAAGCCTGGCCCGTAGTCGATCGGGACCATGCTGCTTTCGATGATGCCGACGACTGCGGTGTATCCGACAACAGGGATCCAGCCGGGTGGTGGAACCTCCCATTTGGGGTGATAGGGCCCGCCAATGTAATCGACCGTGGGATCAGCGAAGGCATCCACGAGGGCCGTAAACCACGTGGAGGTGATCTCTTCGTCGTCGTCGATAGTAGCGACAATATCCGCGCTGGAGGACAAAATTCCGGCGTTGCGGGCTTGGCTGGATCCCTGTTGAGTCTCCAAAAGATAGCGCAGACGGCCTCCAAAACGGGGCTCGAACGAAGCTACCGCCTCCCGCGTGTTGTCGCGTGAATTATTGTCCACAACAATAACGTTCCAGTCCAAGCCTTCCGGCGCGGGAGCCATCAACAGGCTCTCCAGTGTAAGAGCGAGCAGGTCCGCGCGGCGGTAGGTGGCGATGACTATATCAAGCTGCATGATAGGGCTAGGTACTGCTGATGGCCGAAGAGGCCGGGGCAACGGTGTTGGAAACGGAAGCCGCACCACCTTGCCTCTCCAACCAACGATTAAGAACGAGGAGGCGCCACCACTGCACCGGAACACGGCCAGCGGCCAGCGCCGGACCGAGCACTGGGCGAAGCGATCCAGGGCGAATCCAGCCTTCGCGCTCCAGCATATTGCCCTCCGCCAAGCGCTCAAGAGAGTTGCGCCACCGTCCAGCAAGCCAGGTTTCAACGGGTATGGTGAATCCCTGCTTGCGGCGGAAGGCTATCTCATCGCCAAGATGGCGACGGACAATCTCGCGCGGAATGGCTTTCAGGCGGCCCTGATAAAGTCGCAGAGCATAGGGCAAGCGAGCGGCGAACTCCCACACCGCCGAATCAAGCAGCGGAGCACGAGCTTCAAGAGAATGATGCATCGTGGCACCGTCAACCTTAGGCAAATACTCGCCAGAAAACTGGACGCGGCGCTCGTAGCGCAATTCATCGTCCAGTAAGCGGCGGCCCGAGTCTAGTGACAGTGGAATATCACGCTCAGCCAGTCGGAGGCTATCCAGGCGCTGACCAAGAATCGCATGTCGTTCATAGTAGGGCAGGCCATCGTGAACACGAGTGATAGCACCCAAACCGCCGGTTGCGTAGTCAAGCAGGTGCCGGGGCCGGCGCAGTGCGTTGGCCGAAAGCAGCGGACGGAGACCGCGCCAGAGCGCCGCCGAACCCGGCGGGAGGCAGCGGGCCATCTTTTGGGCATACAGACAGTTCTTGTGATGAGGATAGCCAAGAAAGACGTCATCTCCGCCATCGCCGGTCAGTAGAACAGTGGCATGGGGGCGCACGGCTTGAGAAACGCGGAGCATTGCCAACGCCGAACTAATGGCAAAGGGTTCGCCAAACGCCGAGCAGAGTTCGTCAAGGTTGTCTTCACTGGCCGACGGGAGTTCTACAATTTCATGCGCCAGTCCGAGTTGGCGTGCCGTGGCGGCGGCAGCGGCGCTCTCATCCCCCGGGTCGCCGGGAGTGCCCACCGTAAAGGTGCCGATGTCGGCATTCAGCTTTCGCAGCGCCCAGCAAACGAGCGTCGAATCAATTCCAGCACTCAGCAGAGCGCCTACCTTCACATCAGCAATCAGGCGGAGACGAGTGGCTTCAAGAAGCAGCGATTCAGCCTCATCGACGGCGGCGTTAAATTGAGCCGGCGTGACCGGAATGCTATGGTCCGGCTCTGGCAACGTCCAATAGGGTTCCGGACCAGTCGTCTTTCCGTCGCGCCAGCGCAGCAACTCGCCTGGCGGGAGTTTGCCGGCGTTCTTCCAGATGCAGCGATCCTGACAGGTGTGGCCGAATTCCAAATACTCCAAGACCGCAAGCGGATCAATGACGTCCACCAGACCAGCGGCACGGAGCGATGCGGCACTCGAGGCAAAAGCGAGCCAGCCGTCTCCGGCCGTATAGTACAGGGGCTTGACTCCCAACCGATCCCTGACGAGGGCGAGGGTCCGCTCCTGCTGGTCCCAGAAGGCGAAAGCAAACATGCCACGCAGTTTGGGCAGTAACCGATCCAGGGGCCAAGCAATCAGACCGGCGAGCAACACTTCGGTATCGCATTGAGAATGGAAGCGGCAGCCGTCGGCTTCCAATTCGGCCCGGAGCTCCAGAAAATTATAGATACACCCATTGAAGACTAGGCCATAGCGGCCACTCGGGTCGAGCATTGGCTGACTACCAGCCGGACTAAGATCCAGGATGGATAAACGGCGGTGACCGAAAGCGGCATTGGGAAAGGCGTGAAAGCCTTCCGCGTCCGGACCGCGCCGGGCCATTGGGGGAAGCATCGCCAAAACAGCCAGCCGCCGCTGTTCCGACGCACCACTAAGCCCAACCATTCCGGCTATTCCGCACATAATTCTATTCTTTCAAACTTTGTTTATCGGAGCAGGCTTAGGGGCCTTCTTGCTTCGATGGATCGGTCCTGCCCACCAAGTATATAAAGAGATATGTATATAAAGATATACTTAAATCGATACTTACGTCTTTAAAGATGATAAGCTTAGCTCCATGCCCTATGTGATCGCCGTAGCGAATCAAAAAGGCGGGTGTGGCAAAACCACAATTTCGATGAACCTGGCGGCTTGCTTTGGCCGGGTCGGCTATAAGGTACTGCTCATTGACGCCGATCCCCAGGCGAGTGCCATGCAATGGCGCAACAATTCGGAAGAGAGCGCGCTGCCGTTCCATATCCAGCCCTACCCTTTTCCAACCATCCACAAAGAACTGCCGAGCCAATTCGAGCAAGCCGGCTATGACGTGGTGCTGATTGATTGTCCTCCCGGCGCGGCAACTGGTGCTGCCAACAAATCCGATATCACCCGCTCCGCCCTGCTCGCCTCCCATGCGGTTCTGATGCCGGTCCGACCGACTCCTCTCGACTACCAAGCGGCAGCCATCATCTTGCCGCTCCTTCAAGACGTGTCGTTTTTGCGGCAAGATGCACCCCTACGCGTGCTGCTGGTCATTAACGGGAAACCGCCGGCCAACACTCGCCTCGGCGCCGAGGCGCACGCCGCCGCCGAAGCCATCTTTTCCGCCGAAGGCATACCTTTGACCGTCTTGAAGACCGAAATCTGCGTACGCCAAACTTTTGCCGAGGCCCCCGCCGTCGGGCAGACAGTAGTGGACTACGCACCGCAATCCAAGGCCAGTGCGGAAATGCAACGCCTTGCAAAGGAGGTTCTGGAATGTCTAAACCAAACACCCGCGGGAGCCTAATCGGGCTGAAAACCACATTGCCGGCCATGCCGAAAGTGGCTCCGGTTGCTTTAACCCCACAGATGGAAGAGCGTATTCTCGGAACTGATGTCTTTACGTCTTTACATAACGATCTAAGCAATGACTCGCCCCCCGCCGCTTCCGGTGCCGCAGTCGCCTTCTCCCCGCCCCCGGCCGCACGCACCAAAGAACCCACCGTTCTGATGAACGCCAAGCTCCCCGCCCGATTGCATTCGCGGCTCAAGAGAACGGCCCAGTTTAACGACATCAGTATGACCGATATTCTGATTCGTGCCATTGAGGCCGAACTATCAACGGGACGCTACACGGCCCCCCCGGACACGTGGGGCTCGGACCCCACATAACTTTACATCTTTACGTAAGTATGATCGTAAAGACGTAAAGCTAGCGACCAGCGCTGGATACTACTTTCCGGCACTCTCCACAACCTTCACGAAGGCGCCGAACGAAGTCAGTTCCTCATAAAACTCGGGATCGATAGCAATACCAAACTCCTCTTCGACCACGGTGATCAACGTCACTTGCCCGACTGAGTCCCACGTCGGCAACGTATCGATGGTGGCATTCAAAAGAGCTGCTTCTGGCGCATCCGGAAACACCGCTTGAAAACAGGACAACAGCCTTTGCTGGTTTGATGCGTTTGTCATAAATCAATCTCCTAAGGGAAGGGAAGTTCCAGATTCGGTCGGGCCGTCATAGAGCCGAGGACAGCGGGCAAGAAACGTTTCCCGGTCCAGGGACAGCAACCCCGTATCGCCAATGGGCCCCAGCAGCAACTCCAGCGCCTCTCTCGCTGGTCCGTTGCGAGCAGTGGCTGTCCACTCGAACAAAACTGCGTCGACGCCGCCTTCCTCAAACAATGCTCGCAGCGTTGCAAATTCTATCCGCCGCGAGAAGGCACGGCAACTCATCACCCAGCTCTCGGCTCGCAATGCACCACCTACACGGCGACCAGCGGCCACGGCAATCTTACCCAACGGACCGAAGCGGTCCTGATAGTGGACGACGCACAGCACGGAATCCGGCCCCGCGAGAAACTGCCGAAACTCACCCTCTTCCCAACGCCGGCCGTTCAAATTGAACTGATTGGTTTTATTCAACAGTTCCAGCACTCGGGGGTCGAACGCCTCACGCTGGAAGTCAAAGGTAAGACGGCCTTGGAGGCCGGAGAGAAGCGTCTCCGGGTTAGTGTGAGCCGCCAAAGAGGCCAACTCGCTTCCCGCGCGAAGACTCGAGGCACGCAGACGGTCTTCCTGGTTGGTCGACTCACGACCGAAACGGAGGGCGAGTGCGCGCAGAGTTTCTAGCAGGGCAGTAGCGTCCGAAGGGAAGTGAACACACTCGACTTCCGGCAATTCTTGCTGCACCTCGGCTAGTTCCAAAAGGCTGTCATCAACGAAAACAATAGAGTCGAGTCCAATGTTCCAAGTCTCGGCAATCCGGCGCAGGCTGGCGCTTTTTGTACCCCAATTGGCCACCACGGGAAACACGGATTGGGAGTCGAGCAGCAGATCGGGGCGGGCCAGCGCCTCGGCCACCGGTGCCGAATCATTCTTGCTGGCTACGCCGATCAGCACACCCTGCGCGGACAAACCACCGAGAAACTGCTGATAAATCCCGTGCACGCGCGCGTGACGATCGATGCTCCAGTGGACGTTATCCGGCCCGTCGTCCCCGACGATACCCATCCAAAGCGTATTGTCCAAATCGGTCACCAAACCCTTCTTCGGGGGGGCAGGGAGCACAAGCGCGGCTAATTGCGCAGACAGGGCATCCGCGTAGGAGACCGGATACGGAAAGCCAGTATTGAGATAGGAACGAAAATCGTAGGGTTCGCCGGGCAGTGAGTCGGCAACGCGTACCCCAGCGGCGGAACAGGCCGAGGCCAGCGAGGCAGCGGACTCCCGCAAACGCAACATAAAAGTCGTGGCCTGACCCGGCATTCCTTGCATCCATGGAGGGACTGGACCCGCGGGGAGAGCCAACGCGACACGACGATCGACAGCAGCACGGGTCAGTAGAGTCCCGAGACGACCGACGCGCGCCCTAACCTCTTCCAGAATAGCTATTTCATCGTTCAGGCCAGGCCGACTGGCTTCCCGCAATCCCAAACGCGGATCCAGATCGGGCCAGTCCAGGACAACTACCAACGGCGCGCTGCCCTCGGCTGCCAATGCTCTCTCGATATTGCCGGCCAAGTCGCCAAAGCGTCCCGTGGTAACATTCACGCCACGGCCCGTTGGGGTCAGCCGACCGCGCATGTGCGCTTTTAAAAACGTGGTCAAATGCAACGGTTCGCAACCGCAACAGAGAAAAAAGGGAAAGGGGGCACCGGTAGACGGCCGGCCGGCGGCGAGCAGGGCTTCACGCAGCGTCATGTTTCATGCCGTGGCTGAGTCGGCGGAGGGGCTGGTCGCATACCCTTCGAGCATAACGCTGGCTGCCCAACGGGTCAAAAGTGACGGCTCCCGCGGGCGCCCAACACCGCGCAGCTAAGTAACAATCGATTCTCGTTACTTCCAAAAACTCCGCGCCGGCCGAAAAAGGATCGACATCGCGCACAAGGTCGCGGCCATCAACAAGATAAACGCCCGAACCGGCGATGTCAGCCGTTTAAGAGGCGATCGTTCGGGAACGAACGGGTCGACGAGCACCAGGATCGTAATCAGCCCTTCCAATGCCAAAGCCGCTTCCCGCCATGGGGACGGCAACCACCAGCAGGCTGCTCCCCCTGTCAGCAGCGCAATTGGCAACAGCAACCGGGCGAATTTGTGTGACAGGAAATGCCAGCGCATTCGGTTCTTGGAACCAAATAGCGCCGGATAGTGGCGTATGATCTGGTAGTTTCCGGCTAACGTCCGCACCTTGCGGCGGAACTCCTGGTCCAGCCGCACCGGTCGATCGAAGGCCTGAGCGGCGCCATCCAGAATCACCCGGTACCCGGCGAAGAAAGCCGCCAGCGGCTGGTGTACATCGTCAAGCAGCGCGTCCGGGGGCAGCGGTCGGCACAACGCTCTTCGCTGAGCGTAAATGGCTCCGGTAGCACCGATTACGCTGTCGATCGCACTCTGCCAGAACCGAATGCGTTTTTCATAGCGCCAATAGAGGCCCGTTTGCGCCTCGTCGGCGCTACAGCCGCTGCGGATTACCAACTCGCCCGACGCCACCCCAACCTCCGGATCTCCGAAGCAGGCTACCAGTTCCCGAAGCGCTTGCCGAGCCAACGGTTGGCGCACATCGGTATAGAAGACAATCTCGCCCGTTGCTTTAGCCAATCCTGCATTCAACGCCGCACTCTTTCCGCCGGGCGGCAGATCCAAAACTTGGAGGCGTGCGCCACGCTCGGTGACAGCTTCGATCCACTTACGGGCCAGTTCCACCGTCCCATCGGTTGACCCATCGCTCAACACGAAAATCTCTAACAGGTGGGGTGGGTAATCCAACTCGAGCAGAGAAGTGAGCTTGGCGTCCAGCTCTCTTTCGCCGTTGCGCACCGCCAGCATCACGCTCACCGACAGCGGCGAAAACTGCTTGCGGACCGGACGCGCGCGGCGACCGGCGACGTGCGCAGCCAACAACGGGTAGCCCACGAGAACATATACCACGAACAAAACGCACCCACCCGTGACGATCCACGCCCACGCCACCGCGCTCACCGGCCCGCCTTACCCATCGTCGCGCCGATCCACCCAACCAGCGGTCCGGTTACGGGCAAAGCCGCCGCCAGCGACGGCCAGAAGAACGGAAGCCGCCAATCGTCCGGTGCCCGAAAGCGCGCCCGTAATGCTCCTGCCTCACGCCACTGTCCATGCAGCCCCAGCAGGGAGGCAGTCTTAAACGCGCGGATCGCATAAAATCCCGCCAGCAGAGGACGCAGTTCAGGCGGGCAGTTTGCTTCCACTTCTTCGGGATGCTCGAGGAACGGCTCCATCGGTCGCATACCGCGCAGGTTGCTGCTCAAGGCCGAAGCGTCGCGCCAGATGGTCGCGCGAGCGGGGAGCGAGAAATAGACCCGTTCCTGTAACAATACACGCAGCCAGAGATGAGCGTCTTCGGAAAACCGACAATGGTTTTCATAGAAACCACCGTGCCGGCGAACGGCTTCTGTGCGCGCTACTGTGCTGCAGGGGCACATGTAGGCGACCGCATAAACCAGCATTTGGGGAGACAACGCCGGTGTCACGCGAAACTCGCCATCAACCAGTCCGCGGCTACGCCATAACGGCTCGTTGGTGCCCTCTCCGGGTAGGTTGATTACGCTTGTGCTGACGGCGGCCACCGGTGTGCGGTCCAGGATGGCGGCACCTTCGGCAAGGTGCTCCTGCAACCATTCGTCGTCGGCATCGAGAAACGCCACCATCTTGGCGCGCGCTTCGGCAACGCCTCGATTGCGCGCGGCCCCGGGACCGGCGTTATCTTGGCGAATCATGCGGAAGCGGCGGTCCGAAGGCAAAAAGTCCGCCACGACGGCCGGACCATTATCGGAGGAGCCATCGTCCACTACGATTGCTTCAAAATCCCCCTCTGTTTGGGCGGCGATGGAGTGGAGGCTCCGCAGCACATACGGCCCTTTGTTATAGAGAGGCACCACAACCGAAACGCGCGGAGAGCTGAGAACCGGCATGGAGCTATGACTTCCTACGGAACACACGAGCCGCGGCAACATATACCGACCCGCCAGCTGCTTTCGCGGCCTTCTTCGCCGTCCACCAGAGACGAGTCCGTTGGCAAGGCCACCAACTTCCAGAGGCGTAGGCCGCCGTGTTCGCCGGCTGGTGTCCGCGGTGAATAGCGTAGCGGCCGTAAATGCGGCAGGGGCCAATCTGTTCCACGCGTTCCACCGGCTCAGAGTTGAACAGCCGTCGTACGCCGGCCTCGGCTGCTGTCTCGCCCGTGGCCTGGGAATAGTAACCGCCGGGAACGCTGGCATCTTCTATACGCGTGCCAAGTATCTGGGCGAGCGTATCCAGGCTCTCGCGCCACTCCCGACGCATCTGTTCCTCCTTTAGTATGGCCATGCGCATCGGATGAGTCACCGAATGGCTACCGATGACGTGCCCAGCCGCGGCGAGCGTCCGTATCCCGCCCGCATCGAGAAAACCTGGTTGTCCAATGTGGCCCGTGGTGACAAAGAAATAGCCACGCCAGCCACGCCGTTCAAGCGCCTCGGCCGCGGCTAGGGAACCGGAACCGCCATCGTCGAAGGTGATCAACAAGGGAACACCCGCTGCGTTCTTCTCCGTGCCCAGCCGCCCCGGCGGTGGGCCAGACCAAACGGCCTCCATGGCGGCCAGATGATCTTCAAACTCGGCCCGGGTGAACTTATAGTGCTGGCTCCAAGGCCCGGTGAAACCGCTGGTCTCCCACTGGGTTTCGTCCTCTACTACATCGTGAAACATCAACGTGCGGACCCTGTCGATCATAAGTGAATGGGTCCATCCCCATCGCCGCGCAGCAGATGTATCCTTGGCCGCATGGTCTCCCAGGGGTCCAGCCGTTGGACCAGCTGCGGCGACGCCGCCAGAAAGAAATTGGTCGGTCCGTTACGCCACCCTGCGCCCCGCAGCGCGCTGGTCCAGGAAGCGTGCGACGCGTTGGCGATCAGCAAATCAACACCCTTGGTGTCCAGGAATCGGGTCGCCGCCGCCGCTACCTCCGTCTCTCGACCCGGCAGCGCCAGGCAATCAATCAGCGATCCCACCCGGAGGTTTCCGAAATATTTGTCGCCCCGCATGACGGTGTCCATGACCACGGCCCACCCGACCAGCACGCCGTCGCGCCGCACAGTGAGCCGCAGAAAACGATCGTCGCCGGGTGGATACAAACGGTCCAAAACGGCCGCCGTCCGCACTGCGCAGAAAGAATATGCCTTTTTTGCCTGCTCCCACAGAGTGTCCATCTCACGGGAGTCAAAGGCGGATGGTTGCTCGTAGTCTGCCCACGGCAACCGACCTTGGAGCAACCATCCGCCTACCGTCCCAATTCCGGTCCAGGCTGCGATATCCATCGCCGCGCGGCGGGCGAATGTTGTCCGGACGGCTTGTAGTCCATGCAACACACGGTGCGGCCTTGCCATACGGAAGAGAAAATCGACCGGCTCAAACTTCCATCCCATCCCGCGCAGCATGCGGGGCAAAGGGCGTTCCGGGCTTCCCATGCCAAGAGCGAACTGCAGGGGCCTCCGCCCTAGCGCGTCCCGGACTAGCAATGCCCCAGTCATGGCAAAGCGTTTGTCCACCAAGCCTTCGGAAAGCGGTGCCCGGTAGAATCCCACGGTCTCTTCCTCCTCGGCCAGCAGGAACCGCTGGTGTTTCAACGCATAGCCGCCACGAATGATGCCCGCATCGACAGCCAAAAAGTATTCCTGATGAGGCAGCGCATCCCCCTCCGGTGCCAGCCACGCGGGGCGGGGAGACGCTTCCAACCGAAAGCCTGGTTCCACGCCTTTTGCCTCCAACCGGGCGTTGAAGTCAATAACAGCGTCTATGTGATGATCCAAATACGGTTCAATGCGAACAGCCATGTTCAGAAAAGAGGACCAAGCCAGAAATTCCTGGCTCCTTCGAGTCTAACAGGCCCGTGTCTAGGCCCATCCGCGCACCTTGTAATAGAACAGCCGGGCCGTTTCGCCGGCCAGTAAGCGAAGCGCTTCCCACCGCCAGAAGCGGCTGCTGTTGGCTCGCTTGGCAATGTCGGGAAGAGGCAGCGGCTTCACCCCCACGCCCGCTCGCTCGAAGGTGGCCACGGCTCGGCGCATGTGATAGTCACTGGAAAGGAGAACCACCGGGCCCTTCCGTCCCGCCAGCAGTGCGGCCACTCGCCGCGCATTCTCCCGAGTCGAATCCGCCTCCTGTTCCTGGATAAGGACGCTGGCGGGGACGCCCAGCGTCGTCAGATAGGCACTCATAGCGGCGGCCGCGCCACGGTCCCCACTGACGATTACCTGGCTATAACGGTGATCCTTCCACGCCCATGCCGCATAGACGCAACGCAGATACGTTCCTTCACCCAGCGTCGCCGGCTGCTCGCCACTCCGCTCGGTTAGTAGTTCCGCCGCCAGGACGACCAGCGTTTCTCCTTTCCCGTCGCTCCACGAGCCTCGCAGCGCGGCGGTCCACCAATACACGAGCGGTGTTCCCATCACCACCAGCAGCAGCGCTCCCACAGAGGCCAACAAGAGTTGGCAGAGCCGCTGCACGGCTAGCGCCTCTCCAGCACGGAGGATGCCTCCACAGCGACAATCCGTCCCATTTCCCGGGCACCGGCGCTGGTGAAATGCACAAAATCAGTAAAATACATGGCCCCGGTCGGCATCTGTGCGGCTGCGTCCGCCACGGTCACCCCGCGCTCGGCAGCCACCCGCCGTATCCGCTCGTTCAACTGCGCCTCCATATCCACAAACCCCTCCTCGCGGAGCGTCGGGTAGAAAAACCGCCAAGCGGTCAACATGGATTGGTCTTCCGACTTCGCTTGGCGGCCGAAATAGGTGGCATGGGTCACCAGCAGCACCGGCACGTTTGCGGCTTGGTAGATGTCGAGCAGACGGTTCAGATCGGCCGTGAACAGATCCACGTGTTCGGGCCGGATCCGGTTGGTGACTTGGTCCTCCCGTCCGCGCAGGGACCGTTCAATCGACCGTTTCCGCAGCGGTGTCATCAACCAGAGCGGAACCACCTTGCGGCGCAACTCCTGCACCTTGGCCAGCAGGCGGAACTCCATGCGCGGCAGCGGCGCGGCCTTCAGAACCTCATACGAGCTGGAATCGACGTAAGCCGCCACGCTCGTATAGATCACGGCCAGATCGGGTTTCGCTTGGCGCAGCACCCGCGGCGCCTGGTGAATGTGGGTACGTAAATTCGAGCCCGGATAGGCGGCATTGATGACCGTCACCGGCCGATCCGGTCCAAGCCGCGCCCGTAGAGCCGTTTCCAGTTGTCGCGGCCATTCTTCGTTCTCCGGTTCGCCCAGGCCAAATGTCTCCGACGCCCCAATGCACACTACCCGGAGGGCGCCCGCGGCCGGTTCCGGCCCGCGATAGCCCAAGCTGTTCAGCTGCCATTTTAAGTACCGCGCCCCTGGTACGCCCTCAAAATCCCGGCCCGGCCGGTCATAGAGCATGTCCTGTGTATAGATGCCCCAGAACGGCGCCCCGTGAGTCATCGTGTCTTCCACTCGGGCGCAGAACTCCATGGCCAAGCCGGCGGCGAGTACGGAGGTCAAAATTCGGAGGATAGAAAAGCGCATGCCGGATTTGAAGTTAGAACTGAAAGTAGATGAACGATTGCGGTTGTCCGCCAGCGAAGACGACAGCGTAGATCAGCGCGGCATAGACACCGGCGCGCACCTCAACCGGCAGCCAGGGGAAGGACAGCCAGTGCAACCGGCCGCTGGCGTGCTGCAGCAGTTGAACGCCCGCCAGCGGAGCGGTAAAAAACGCTATCTTCCAGGCCAGATCGGAGTTCCAGCCCTCCCAGAGCCGGGCCAGCGCCCCTGTGAAGGAAACAACCTGCCCGAGACTGGTGGCACGGAACAACAGCCAGCCATAGATCGTGAACGGTAGCATGATCAGCACTTGCAGCGCCCCAATCGAGCGTTGCACGCCTTCCGGTTTGGCCGTCAGGCGCTTTTCCCACGGGGAAACCCACACTCGGTGTAGGACCAGAAGTAGTCCGTGATAAAAGCCCCAGAGAAGGAAGTTCCACGCCGCCCCGTGCCAGAATCCACCAATTAGCATGGTCAGCATCAGGTTGCGATACAGGCTACGCTCTCCCTTGCGGTTACCGCCCAGGCTGATGTAGACGTAATCCCGCAGCCAGGTCGATAAGCTGATGTGCCAGCGGGACCAGAACTCTTGCGGATTGCGTGCCAGATAGGGGAGATTGAAGTTCAAAACGAACTCAAAACCCATCAGCTTCGCTACACCGCGCGCAATATCGGTATAACCGGAAAAGTCACAGTAGATC
>Ga0136639_10000089_pt1 | contig 25933 bp, 29 predicted proteins | sample AntDrymUQ8592106_2_FD_113739 | JGI IMG/M metagenome (GOLD analysis project Ga0136639, IMG submission 113739) | Polar desert sand microbial communities from Dry Valleys, Antarctica - metaG UQ859 (21.06) | ecosystem: Environmental > Terrestrial > Soil > Desert | place: Antarctica: Dry Valley...
ACAAGCGCTGGATCCCGAAGGGCATGGACGTCGCCTACACCGCCAAGGCGACCAGCGACATCACCTGCATCGCCGAGACCGACGCCGCGCAGTGGACCTCCGAGGACCCTGACCTGCCCGTACGGGTCAAGGGTGTGCGCGATGACGGCACCGTCGTCATCGAGGGCATCATCAGGCTCTGGGTGACGCCCAAGTCCTAGATCAGACGGCGCGTCCGTCCGGCACCGCGCCGCTGACCATGCCGACCTCGAGGGCTGCCTTCTCCCCGACCAGCCGGTGCTGGACGTAGGTGGCGAGCAGCGTGAGCAAGTAGTTGGCCGCAATATAGAGCAGGGCGACGACGAACACGGTCTGGATCTGGTTCTGGAAGCCGTTGTAGATGCTGCGCCCGACCGTCGAGAGCCCGATCGCCCCGATGGCGTAGCCGAGGCTGGTGTCCTTCAGGGCGACCACGCACTGGCTGATGATCGCGGGCAGCATGATCTTCACGGCCTGGGGCAGCAGCACGATGCTCATGACCTGGGTCTTGCGCATGCCGATCGCGTAGGCGGCCTCCGCCTGACCCTTCGGGACAGCGAGCACACCGGCGCGGAAGACCTCGGCCAGCACGGCGCCGTTGTAGACGGTGAGGGCGGCCACGACGCTCCAGTAGGCACCGGTGCTGCCGTTGCTGACGCCTCCGGCGACCTTCACCTCGTAGAAGAAGAAGATCATCATCAGCAGCACCGGCACGGCCCGGAAGAACTCCACGATGAGCCAGGAGGGCCACCTGATCCACGCGTGCTCGGAGAGCTTGCCGACACCGAAGAGGACGCCGAAGACCACCGCGAAGATGATGGAGGTGAAGGCCATCTGGAGGGTCTTGAGGAGCCCGTCGACCAGCAGCGCCTCGATGTACTTGGGGGTGAGCAGCGGCTCCCACTTCGCGTAGGCGAACTGGCCCGTCTGCTGGAGACGCCAACCGATGAGCGCGACCACCAGCAGCAGCCCTATCGAGGCGGCGATCGTGTAGGTCCGGTGGCGCCTGATGGTCTTCGGGCCGGGCGCGTCGAAGAGGACTGCCGATGCCATTACGCGATCCTCCAGCGTCGTTCGAGCCGATTGGCGGCGAGCGAGAGGATCTCGACCAGCACCACGAAGATCAGGGCGAAGGCCAGGAAGATCTCGGTGCGGGCCGTGGCGTTGTCGTTGGTGAGGCCCTTCATGCGGGCGAAGGCCTCGAAGACGCCGAGGACGCCACACACGGTCGTGTTCTTGAGCATCGCGATCTGGACGCTGACCATCGGTGGCACCGACGCGCGGAAGGCCTGGGGGAGGATCACCTCACGCATGACACCGCTGAAGGTCAGACCGATGGCCCGGGCGGCCTCTGCCTGGCCGAGGTCCACGGCGTTGACGCCGGAGCGGAGGGCCTCGCACACGAAGGCCGTGGTGTAGACCGACAGGCCCACGACACAGGCGGCGTAGAGGTTGTTGAGGTTGAGGTTGCCGATCTGGATGTCGACGAAGCTCCAGGTCAGACCGATCTTCGGGCCCGCGAAGCGGAAGAAGATGATGACGATGAGGAGCGGGGTGTTGCGGACGATCGTCACGTAGAACGTGGCTGCCTTGCTGAGGACCGAGATCGGTCCCACGCGCATGGCGGCGAGGATCGTGCCGAAGATCCCGGAGAGGACTGCGGCCACGACGAACAGGCTGAGCGTGTAGCCGAAGGCCAGCGCGACGGCGCCCGCGTTGTCGAGCACGACGTTCATCGGTGCGCCCTTTCGTGCTGGTCGGTGGGGGCGTCGGGGCGGCCGGTCGACCGGCCGCCCCGACGTCGTGGGTGCTCAGTCAGCTCAGGCGGGGCACTCGTCGAGCACGGGCGGCTCGGGAGTCTCGGCGCCACTGCCGCCGAGCGTCAGCTCGAAGGCCTCGGCCCACGAGCCGTCCTCGAAGGCGTCCTCGAGCACGCTGTTGATCCAGTCACACATCTCGGGGGACTCCAGGCTGTAGCCGATGCCGATGCGCTCCTCGGAGAACTCCTCACCGACGACCTTGAGCTCGCCCTCGTTCTGGGCGGCCAGGCCGAGCAGGATCGAGCCGTCGGTCGACATGGCCTCGACGGTGCCGTTGAGCACGTCCTCGGCACACTGGGAGTAGGTGTCGGCCGGGGCGCCCTTGGCACCGGCTGCCTCGACGTTGTCCAGCGATGTGGAGCCCGTCACGGAGCAGACCGTCTTGCCCTTGAGGTCATCGATGCCGGTGACGTCGCTGTCCGCCGCGACCAGGATCTGTTGGCCGGTGATGAAGTAGGGGCCGGTCTGGCCCACGATCTCGCGACGGTCGTCGGTGATCGAGTACGACGCGAGCACGAGGTCGACGCGTCCTTCCTCGAGGTAGGGCTCGCGGTTGTCGGAGATCGTCTCCTCCCACGTGACCGAGTCGGACGCGGGGTCGATGCCGAGGTCGGCGACGAGCAGCTTGGCGATCTCGACGTCGAAGCCGGTCGGGATGTCGGCGGAGGCGTCCTTGAAGCCGAGGCCCGGCTGATCGTACTTGACGCCCACGGTGATCTTGCCGGCGGCGACGAGCTCAGCCATCTTGGTGCCGTCGTCAAACTTGCCCTCGTCGACCTCCTCGGCCTTGACGTCACGACCCTCGGAGTCGCTGCCCGCGTCACCGCAGGCGGCCAGGCTGAGGCTCAGCCCGAGTGCGGCCACGGCGGCCTTGATCCTCATATGACGCATCCATATCTCCTTAGTGCTTGAGGATCTTGCCGAGGAAGTCCTTGGCTCGATCGCTCTGGGGGTTGGTGAAGAACTGCTCGGGGGTGTTCTCCTCGACGACCTGTCCGTCGGCCATGAACAGCACGCGGTCAGCCGCGGTGCGGGCGAAGCCCATCTCGTGGGTCACCACGACCATGGTCATCCCGCGCTCGGCGAGGTCGACCATCACGTCGAGGACTTCCTTGATCATCTCGGGGTCCAGCGCGGAGGTCGGCTCGTCGAAGAGCATCACCTTGGGATCCATCGCCAGGGCGCGTGCGATCGCGACGCGCTGCTGCTGGCCACCGGAGAGCTGAGCGGGATACTTCTCGGCCTGGTGGCTGATGCCCACGCGCTCGAGGAGCTCCTCGCCGCGGCTCACGGCCTCGGCCTTGGACTTCTTGCGCACCTTGATCGGGCCCAATGTGACGTTCTCCAGGATCGTCTTGTGGGCGAAGAGGTTGAAGCTCTGGAAGACCATGCCGACCTCGGCACGCAGGTTGGCCAGCGCCTTGCCCTCCTGGGGCAGCGGCTGGCCGTCGAGTGTGATGGTGCCTTCGTCGATCGTCTCGAGTCGGTTGATCGCCCGGCACAGCGTCGACTTGCCCGAGCCGGACGGACCGATGACCACGACGACCTCGCCGCGCTTGATGGTGAGGTTGATGTCCTGGAGGACGTGGAGCGTGCCGAACCACTTGTTGACGCCCTCGAGCACCACGAGAGGCTCGCCGGTCTCCGCTGGGCGTGCGTCGCCCTCCACCATGGTCATGGCGCCAGAGACTAGCCCGAGATAGTCCGACAGGGCTACGTCGTGCCTGGGGTGATGCCGAGCCGTGACCTCACGCTCCGTGCGAGTCGTGTGCCCCACACCGCGCTCAGGCGCGTCCACCGGCACACGACTCAGTGCCCCGAGCTCAGCGCACCTGGAGGAACTGCAGCGCGTCCAGGACGGCCCGCACCTGCGGGACCTCGTGGGTGCGGAAGACGCCGGTGCCGCCGAGTTTGGCGAGCACCGCGAACATCGGCTCCGCCTCGCGGAACTGCTCCTGGAAGAGGTCGAACGCGTGGGGGAGCGCGTGGCAGACCGGGAGGCCGAGCGCACGCAGTCGGAAGGTCTGCAGGATCACCCTGGTCTGGAAGTCGACGCGCACCGACGGCACCGCGAGGTTGCCGTAGAAGAAGCCGAGGCCCGGGTCGATGATGATCTGCTCGAGGCCCTGCGAGCGAGCCTGTGCCACGCGGTCCTCGAAGTGCGCGACGAAACCGGGGAACGGGTCGGCCTCGCGCTGCACGTCGGCCACGTCGCGGACGTTGGAGCCCAGGACCGAGCACAGGATGACCGTGGCGCCGAAGGCGACCGCGAGGTCGAAGATCTCCTCCTGGTGCTCGGCGCCGGTGAAGTTGAGGACCTTGGCCCCCGCCTCGAGGCAGGCCTGCGCGACCTCGGGGTGGTAGGTCTCGGCCGAGACGACGACCTCGTGGTCGGCGAGCGCCTTGATGACCGGGACGAGTGTGTCTATCTGTCCCTGGCGCTCCACGCGGGTGGCGCTGGCATTGGTCGACTCGGCGCCGATGTCGACCATGTCGGCGCCCTGCGCGGTGAAGATCCGCCCGCGACGGACGGCTGACTCGGTGCTGGTCGCGATCGAGTCGCGGTAGGTCGAGTCGCGTGACAAGTTCAGCGTGGCCATGACCACCGGGGTGGTGTCGCTGTCGATGACCCGGTGGCCCAGGACGACCGGAGCCACCGGGAGGTCCAGGGTGTCGCGGTGCTCCTCGGCGAGCGCGGCCAGCGCGGCCAGGCTGATCACGAGCCCGACCCGTCCTGGGTGCGATCACGCAGGTAGCGCGCGAAGAGGAAGGAGTCGTGGAGCAGCAGCCCGGCCAGGGAGAAACCAGGCACGGTGCCGAGGTCGCCGGGCTCCGACCCGATCACGGTCGTGGGCATCATCGGAGCGACGGTCAGGTCGACCTCGTCGATGACGTCGTCGGCCGCGAAGGCCGCCAGCAGCCCCGGTCCGCCCTCGCAGATCAGCCGCTGGAGGCCGCGCTCGTGGAGAGCCGCGACCAGGTCGGCTGCTCGGAGCTCCTCGCCCGGAAGCACGAGGAGCTCTGCGTGCTTGCGAGCCTCGTCCATCGCTTCCTCGGGGGCGGCCTCGGTCGTGGCGACGATCGGGGTGTGGAAGGAGTCGCCGAACATGTCCTCGGACCACGGCAGGTCCAGGCTGCCGCTGACGATCACCATCACCGGGGCCTCGCTGAGCCCGAGGCGTTTGCGCTCCTCGGCGGCGCCGGGGTCGGCCTTCAGGGGCCCGTAGGGCTCCTGACGCACGGTGGTCGCACCGACGACCACGGCGTCGGAGAGCCGGCGTACCTCACCGAGGACCTCGCGGTCGATGTCGGAGGAGATCGAGCGGCTGCGCCCGTCGGGTCCCGCGACGCCGCCGTCGAGCGCGCGCAACATCGTGACCCGGGTCCACGGCCCTTCGGAGGGCCACGGGTAGGTCTGCGCGAGGTCGATGTCACCGACCCCTTCGTCGGCCTCGTCCTGCTGCGAGAGCCGGGCCAGGTCGTCACCGTTCAGGATCAAGCGCATGCGTGCCAGCCTAGCCAGCGCACGGTGACCGGATGCGGGTCGCGAGTACGCGCCGCCGTACGCTGGGGCGGTTATGACTGCCATGCCCGAGACCGCTGCCGCTGCCGGTCCGCGCACCTACGAGGTCAAGACCTACGGGTGCCAGATGAACGTCCACGACTCCGAACGGTTGACCGGCCTGCTGGAGACCGCCGGCTACGTGCCGGCGCCTGCCGACGCACAGGCCGACGTGGTCGTCTTCAACACCTGCGCGGTCCGGGAGAATGCGGACAACAAGCTCTACGGCAACCTCTCGCACCTCGCGCCGATCAAGGCAGCCAACCCCAACATGCAGATCGCGGTGGGTGGGTGCCTCGCGCAGAAGGACCGCGCGACGATCACGGCCAAGGCGCCCTACGTCGACGTCGTCTTCGGCACCCACAACATCGGCTCGTTGCCGGTGCTGCTGGAGCGCGCGCGGGTGCAGCAGGAGGCCCAGGTCGAGATCCTGGAGTCCCTCGACGTCTTCCCCTCGACGCTGCCGACCAAGCGCGACTCGGCCTATGCGGCCTGGGTGTCGATCTCGGTCGGGTGCAACAACACCTGCACGTTCTGCATCGTGCCCGCCCTGCGCGGCAAGGAGAAGGACCGTCGCCCCGGCGAGATCCTCGCCGAGATAGAGGCGCTGGTCGCCGACGGCGTCTCCGAGATCACCCTGCTGGGGCAGAACGTGAACGCCTACGGCGTCGAGTTCGGTGACCGGCAGGCCTTCTCCAAGCTGCTGCGCGCGTGCGGGTCGGTCGAGGGCCTCGAGCGCGTGCGCTTCACCTCGCCGCACCCCGCGGAGTTCACCGACGACGTCATCGAGGCGATGGCCCAGACGCCCAACGTGATGCCGTCGCTGCACATGCCGCTGCAGTCCGGTTCCGACAAGGTGCTCAAGGACATGCGTCGGTCCTACCGCTCCACCAAGTACCTCGGCATCATCGAGCGCGTCCGCGCCGCGATGCCCGAGGCCGCCATCACCACCGACATCATCGTCGGCTTCCCCGGCGAGACCGAGGAGGACTTCCAGGCCACGCTCGACGTCGTGCGCGAGGCCCGCTTCGCGGGGGCCTTCACCTTCCAGTACTCCAAGCGTCCCGGCACCCCCGCTGCGACGCTCGACGACCAGGTCCCGCCTGCCGTGGTCAAGGACCGCTACCTGCGCCTCGCTGCGCTGGTCAACGAGGTCGCCTGGGAGGAGAGCAAGCGTCTGGTCGGTCGTCAGGTCGAGCTGATGGTCTCCGAGGGCGAGGGGCGCAAGGACGCCGCCACCCTGCGGCTCTCCGGCCGCGGCCCCGACAACCGCCTCGTGCACTTCGCCGCACCCGCGGAGCCGGTCCGGCCCGGCGACCGCGTCACCGTCGAGATCACCTACGCAGCCCCGCACCACCTGGTCGCCGACAGCCCGGCCGTCGTGCGTCGTACGCGCTCGGGCGATGCGTGGGAGGCCCGCCAGGACTCACCCGCCGGCGCCGGCGTCACGCTCGGCATGCCCTCGATCGGGGTGCCCGCGGCGCTTCCGGACGCCCCGGCCTGTCGCTGATGGCCGCCGACGCACCCACGATCCTGGCCACCTCGGGTGGCATCGTCGCCGGCACCCGCACGCGTTGGGAGATCGGACCGCTCACGCGGCACGCGATCGACCTCGCTGGCGTGACCGGGCGGGCACCGAAGGTCTGCTACCTCGGCACCGCGGGTGGCGACTCGACCGAAGGCATCCGCAACTTCTACGACATGGCGCAGCTGGCCGGCCTCGACGGCTCGCACCTGCAGCTCTTCACGATGCCCAACGTGCCCGACCTGCGCGAGCACCTGCTGTCCCAGGACGTCATCTGGGTCTTCGGTGGCAGCGTCGCCGGGCTGCTCGCGATGTGGGAGTTGCACGGCGTCGGCGAGGTCATGCGGGAGGCCTGGGAGGCCGGCGTCGTCCTGACCGGCGTCTCGGCCGGCTCGATCTGCTGGCACGTCGGCGGCACGACCGACTCGTTCGGCCCGGACCTGAGGCCCATCACCAACGGCCTGGCGCTGCTGCCCTACTCCAACGGCGTCCATTACGACTCCGAGGAGCAGCGCCGACCGCTCTTCCAGTCGCTGGTCGCCGACGGCACGCTGCCCCCCGGCTACGCCACCGACGACGGCGCCGGCCTGCTCTACCGCGGCACCGACCTGGTCGAGGCCCTCAGCGAGAGGGACGGGGCCGGCGCCTACTTCGTCGACCGCGCCCCCGACGGCCCCGTCGACGGCCCCGCCGTCGAGACACCGCTGGACACACGTCGCCTGCCCTGAGCCTGTGGATGACCGGATGCGGTCGAGACGTCGTCAGCCGATGCTGGTGGGATGTCGGTCCGTGAGGCTCTCGTCCAGCTCGGTGGGGTCGCCACGCGCCCCGGGCTGGTGGCCGCCACCTCGCGTGCCCAGGTCGATGCCGCGCTCGATGAGGGGGAGATCCTGGCTCTAGCCCGTGGGCGTTACGCGCTGCCCGAGGCCGACGAGGCCCGACAAGCCGCCCACCAGGTGAGCGGGACGGTCTCGCACGTCAGTGCCGCCCTGCAGTGGGGGTGGTCGGTCAAGCAGGTGCCGCTCCTCCCGGATGTCACGCTCCCGCGCAGCCGGAACGTGACACCGGCGCACCGGACCGGCATCACGCTCCACCGAGCTGACCTCACGCTTGATGACGTGGTGGACGGGGTCACCTCGCGTGAGCGCACGTTGCTCGACTGCCTGCGCCTGCCGGACAGAGGCGCTGCCCAGGCGATCGCTGACTCTGCGCTCCGCGACGGGTTCTCCGACAAGTTGCTGGTGAGGCTGGCCGCCGACGCCAGAGGACCGGGCGTGCTCCAGGCGCGTCGGGTCGCGGCCAACGCGACCGACCTTGCCGCCAATCCCTTCGAGTCGGCGCTGCGCGACATCGCCTCGGACGTTCCTGGCTTGGCGGTGCGACCCCAGGTGCCGGTCTTCGGTCGCGCCGAGTTCCTCGGGCGGCCGGACCTGGTCGACGACGAGCTCATGATCGTGCTCGAGGCTGACTCGTTCGAGTGGCACGGAGGCCGCGCTGCCCTACAGCGCGATGCCCGCCGTTACAACCGCTTCGTCGCGCACGGCTGGCTGGTCGTGCGATTCGCGTGGGAGGACGTCATGTTCGATGCGCCCTACGTGCGTGAGACCCTGGCCGCTCTCGTACACGGACGCACACAATGCGTGTGCTGGAGGGTCCGCCCCGCCTGAGACGGTGCCGGATCGCGGTATGTGTGCGCTCCTGTACGACAGCCCTACGCACAAGAATCCTGCACGATCAGTCCTGGGAGCGCGGGTCCTTGCTGTTGTAGCCACTGACGGGCGGGATCGGCGGGTCGGGGTGGACCTCGGGGCCGCCTGCGGACTGCTCCGGCGGGGTGTCCGCGTCGGGGTCCGGCACGGCGGCGCTGGTGTCACGCACGCCCGTGGTGCCGTGCTGGCCGGGACCGGAAGGGCCCTCGCGCTCGCTGCTGACGCCCATGTCGCCGGAGGTGTTCTGGTCGGACTCCTGCACGTCGTAGTCGTCGGCAGGGATGTCGGGCCGGACGTCGGGTCGCTCGTCGCTCATGCCGGGTTCTCCCGGTCTGCCTCGTCGGCATCGTCATCGTCCTCGTCGGAGGCGAACCCCGTGGTCGCCTTGGTGGAGGTGTCCTCGGTCTGCTTGAGATTCTCGGGCAGACCGTCCTCGACCGCGGGGTTGTCGTTGGGATCGAGGTCGCGGGCCAGGGGTTCAGTGTCCGCGGTCTCGCCGTCGACCCCGTCGCTGCTGGGCGTCGCGTCGACGCCGCCCGGGTTGGGCTCGCCGGGCTCGATCTGGGCGTCGGGCTTGGGGCCCAGGTCGGTCTGGTTCTCCTGCTCGGACATGCATGCTCCTAGAAACCGAAGGTGGTGTAGGCAGTGGTGGTACCCGTGCGGAGCGCGTCCAACACGAAACGCTCGTGCGGCACGACCGGCTCCGGCAGCGCGTCGAAGGCGCACCAACGCAGGTCGGCGCACTTCTCCGGCTCCACGATGCGCGGCTCGCCGCTCCACGTGAGGGCGGTGAAGAAGAAGTCGACGCGCTCGTCGATCGGGTCGGCGTGCATCGTGCGGTGCATCGAGGTCACGAACTCCAGCGCCAGGTCGTCGATCGCGATCTCCTCGGCCGCTTCCCGCCGGGCCGCGTCGTAGGCCGTCTCGCCGGGCTCCACGTGCCCTGCCGCGGCGGCGGCCCAGTGCTCGTCCATGTAGCCGGTGTTCTGCCGCAGCTGCAGCAGCACCTCGGGCCCGTTGACGCCGTCACGCACCAGGTAGACGTAGGAGGCCGGGACGACCACGAAGCGGCCGTGGTGCGCGTCGCTCACTGGGACGGCTGGTCCTGGGAGGTCTGTGCGTTCTCATCTCGGGCGTTCTCCGCCTGCGTGCCCGAGGAGTCGGTGGCGTCGTTGTCGCTTGGCAGCTCGCTGGCGTGCTCGCCCGGTGGCGTGTCGTGGGGCTCTCCGGTGAACGCGTCGTCCGAGGTTGGGATCTCGCTCACGACAGGCCGTCGTTCTTCTTGTCGAGCTTGTCCAGCCCGTCCTTGGCCTTCGTGGTGGCCTTGGCGATCTTGTCGGTGTGCTTGCCGCCGGTCTTCTTGTCCGCGGCCGCGGCGGCCTTGTCGATGCCGGTGGCGATCTTCTCTCCGTGCTTGTCGACCGCCTTGGTCAGCTTCTTCTTCGCGTCGTCCAGGAAACCCATGGCTCCTCCATCACGGTCGGGGATCTGTCCTTGCCACACTAGCCACATGACCGTGCCGCCGATCGTCGCGCTCGTCGGCGCCACGGCGTCCGGCAAGACGGGGCTGTCGCTGGACCTGGCCGAGGCGCTGGACGGCGAGATCGTCAACACCGACGCGATGCAGGTCTATGCCGGGATGGACGTCGGTACGGCGAAGGTGCCGCTCGCCGAGCGGCGCGGCATCACCCACCACCTGCTCGACCTGCTCACCGTCCGCGAGCCCCTCACCGTCGCCCGCTTCCAGGAGCAGGCACGCGACCTGACGGCCGAGCTGCGCGCTCGCGGCACGACCCCGGTGCTCGTCGGCGGCAGTGCGCTCTACACCCGCGCGATCCTGGACCGCTTCGAGTTTCCGGCCACCGATCCCGTGGTGCGCGCCCGCTGGGAGGCCGAGCTCGCAGCCATCGGATCGCTGGCCCTGCACGCGCGTCTGGCGCAGATCGACCCCGGGGCGGCTGCCAAGATCGAGCGGGAGAACGGTCGCCGGGTGGTGCGCGCCCTCGAGGTCATCGAGATCACCGGTGCACCCTATGCCTCGTCGCTGCCCGAGCTCACCTACGCCGACCCCCACACCGTCCAGGTGGGGATCGAGATCGACCGCCCGAGCCTCGACCGGCGCATCGAGCAGCGGGTCGCCGCGATGTTCGAGGCGGGCTTCGTCGCCGAGGTCGAGCGGCTCCTCGAGGAGGGCCTGGCCGAGGGGGTCACCGCGCCGCGGGCCATCGGTTACCGCGAGGTGCGGGCGCACCTGGCCGGCGACCTGAGCCTGGAGGAGGCGTGCGCACGCACGGTCATCGCGACCCGCCAGTTCTCCCGGCGTCAGGACGCGTGGTTCAAGAAGGATCCACGCATCGTCTGGGTGCCCTTCGACGCGCCCGATCGCGCGCACCGGGCTCTGGCCGCCGTGACGGCCGTCCGCCACCCCTAGGCTCGGAGCATGAGCCTCCCCGCGCCCGGGCCCGACTGCACCGCCGTCGTCACGGGCGCCTCGTCGGGCATCGGTGCCGAGATCGCCCGCGAGCTGGCCCGGCGCGGACACCGCGTGACCCTGGTGGCCCGCACGGTCGCCAAGCTCGAGGAGCTCGCGGCTGAGATCACTGCGGCCGGGGGCCGGGCCGACGTGATCGGCGCCGACCTGTCCGACCGGTCCGCGCGAGGGCAGCTCCTCGACCGGCTCACCGACCTCGGCCTCGTCCCCGACATCCTGGTCAACAATGCCGGCCTGTCCACGCTGGGCCCCGTCAGCCGGGCCGACCCCGAGGCCGAGATGAACATGATCGAGGTCGACGTCGTCAGCGTCGCCGACCTCTGCACGCGGTTCCTGCCGGGCATGGTCGACCGCGGGCGCGGGGCCGTGCTCAACGTCGCTTCGACCGCCGCCTTCCAGCCCCTGCCGGGGCAGGCGGGCTACGGCGCCGGCAAGGCGTTCGTCCTCTCCTACACCCAGTCGCTGGCCGGCGAGCTGCGCGGCACGGGCGTGACGGCGACGACGCTGTGCCCGGGGCCGGTCGACACCGGCTTCGGCGCGGCCGCGGGATTCTCCAAGGAGGACGCCGAGGAGGCCCTGCCGGCGATCATGTGGGTCAGTGCTGCCGACGTCGCGAAGGCCGCCGTCGACGGCATGGCCAAGGGTCGGCTCGTTGTGATCCCCGGGCTGGCCAACCGCGTGGGCGCGACGCTCTCCCAGGTCGCCCCTCGCAGCCTGCTGCTGCCGCTCCTGGCGAAGAGCCACCCCGGCCTGCGCGAGTAGGTTGATCGGTGTGAGCACCACCGACTGGACCGAGATCACCACGCTCGAGGAGCTGGTGGACGTCATCGGCGAGCCCAACGCACGAGCCGCGGGCAAGGGCCGCGCCGCGTTGCTCGACGTCGACCGCGACTGGCTCGCCGCGTCGCCGTACTGCGTGATGGCCACGGCGTCGGAGACCGGTGCCTGTGATGCCTCGCCCAAGGGTGACCCCGCCGGTCAGCTGGTCCATGTCATCGACGACGTGACGATCGCGTTGGCGGAGCGGCCGGGCAACCGACGGGCCGACGGCTACCGCAACATCATGGTCAACCCCCACGTCGGGCTGCACTTCCTGATCCCCGGCCGCGGCGACACGCTGCGCGTCAACGGCCGCGCCCGGCTGGTCAGCGACGCCCCGTTCTTCGACGAGATGCTCGTCAAGGGCCACCGCCCGCTGCTGGCGATGGTGGTCGACATCGAGGAGGTCTTCTTCCACTGTTCGAAGGCCTTCCTGCGCTCGCAGCTGTGGCGGCCCGAGACGTGGGACCCCACCGGCATCGTGCCGCGTCGGGCCGTGATCGCCCACGACGTGGAGCCGAGCAGGATGAGCCTCGAGGAGCTCGACGCCTACTACGGGCCGTCCTACGCGGAAGGCCTCTACCGATGAGCTACCCCTTCCTCAAGGGACACGGCACCGAGAACGACTTCGTGCTGCTGCCCGACCACGACGGCACCGTGCACGGCGACCTCGCGCCCGAGCGGGTGCGCGCGCTCTGCGACCGACGCTCCGGCATCGGTGGCGACGGGGTCCTGCGCGTCATCCGCTCCTCCGCGCTCGAAGCCGGCCAGGGGCAGGACGCCGAGTGGTTCATGGACTACCGCAACCACGACGGCTCGCTCTCGGAGATGTGCGGCAACGGCATCCGGGTCTTCGCCCGGCACCTCGTCGAGGAGGGTCTGGCCGACCCGACGCAGCCGATCCCGGTCGGCACCCGAGACGGCGTCAAGATCCTCACGTTGGACGACACCTCGCGCGACGACGGGCTCGTCACCGCGGACATGGGGGCTCCGAGGGTCCTCGGGGACACCGAGGTATCCGTCCCCGGTCACACCTGGCCCGCGCGGCACGTCGACATGGGCAACCCGCACGCGGTGGCGTTCGTCGACGACCTCGCCGACGCCGGCCCGCTGCTGGAGGCACCGACCCACGACCCGGCGACCTACCCCGCGGGCGTCAACGTCGAGTTCGTCGTACGACGGGGACCGCAGCACGTCGCGATGCGGGTCCACGAGAGGGGCTCGGGGGAGACCCGGTCCTGCGGCACGGGCGCCTGTGCGGTGATGGTCGCGGCGGGGTTGGCCGACGACGCACCGCGGGGCACGGCGTACCGGATCGACCTGCCGGGTGGCACGCTCTCCATCACCTGGACCGTCGATGGTCGGGTGCTCATGACGGGCCCTGCTCTGATCGTGGCCCGCGGCACCACGGACCTCTGAGCGCCACTAAGGTCCGGGGCATGGAACTCACCGGATCTTCTGCCATCGTCACCGGCGCTGCCTCGGGCATCGGCGCGGCCGCTGCTCGCGCCCTCGCCGCCAAGGGCGCCACCGTCGTGGTCGCCGATCTCCAGGCCGACAAGGGCGAGGCCCTGGCCGAGGAGATCAAGGGCGTCTTCGTCCTGGTCGACGTGACCAACACCGAGCAGATCGCCGACGCTGTCAAGGTCGCCTCCGACATCGCACCGCTGCGCGCGGTCGTCAACTCCGCCGGCATCGGCTGGGCCCAGCGCACGATCGGCCGCGACGGCCAGGTCGAGTCGGCCCACTCGCTCGAGGCCTTCACCAAGGTCGTGCAGATCAACCTGATCGGCACCTTCGACATGGTCCGCCAGGCCGCGACCTCGATGAGCCAGAACGAGCCCGACGAGGACGGCTGCCGCGGCGCGATCGTCAACCTCGCCTCCGTGGCAGCGTTCGACGGCCAGATCGGCCAGGCCTCCTACGCCGCCTCCAAGGGCGGCGTCGTCGGCATGACCCTCCCGGTCGCCCGCGACCTGTCGGCCGCCGGCATCCGCCTCAACACCGTCGCTCCCGGTCTGATCGACACCCCCATCTACGGCGAGGGCCCCGACTCGGAGGCCTTCAAGGCCAACCTCGGGCAGAACGTGCTCTTCCCCAAGCGCCTCGGCACGCCCGAGGAGCTGGCGAGCATGGTCGTGGAGTGCCTCACCAACGCCTACATGAACGGCGAGGTCGTCCGCGTCGACGGCGGCATCCGGATGCCTCCCAAGTAGGTCCCTCAGCACACGAGGCGGGTCAGGTCGACCAGGAGGTCGGCCTGGCCCGCTGCTGCGTCCACCCGTCGGGCGTTGGGCTGGTCGACGGTCTCGACCCACGCCCTGGCCTCGGCCGGTGTCTTGCCGGAACGCTCGTGCCGGGCTCGCAGGCGGTCCAGACGCAGGGCGTCGTCGGTGACGACGTGCCACACCGCGTCGAGCTCGGCACGTACGTCGGGCCACGGCGCGTCGGGCAGCAACAGGTAGTTGCCCTCGCTCACCACGAGGTCGACCGAGCCGGGGATCGCGATCGCTCCGGCGATCGGCTGCTCGAGGTCGCGCTCGAAGGCGGGCGCCATCACCAGCGCCTCGCGTCCGCGCACCCGCTGCAGCAGCACGGCGTACCCCTCGGTGTCGAAGGTCTCCGGCGCGCCCTTGCGGTCGCGGAGCCCGCGCCGCTCGAGCTCGACGTCGGCGAGGTGGAAGCCGTCCATCGGCACCACGGCGGCGTCGTGCCTCCTGGCCAGGAGGTGGGCGAGGGTCGACTTGCCGGCCCCGGGCGCCCCGGTGATGCCGAGCATCCGGGCGCCGCGCCGGCGCAGGTCGGCGACGAGGTCGTCGAGCTCGCGCACGTCGGTGGGTTGGAGCACCCCGCGATGGTCTCAGGTCGGGGTCGGGGTCGGGGTCGGGGTCGGGCGGCGCGGCCGGTTTGGTCGCGTCGAGCGACGCCGAATGCAGGTTCTGGAGCCCTCGGAGCATGCATTTGGTGTCACTCGACGAGGCCTGAACGGTGACCACGCCCGAAAAGGTGGTCGCGCTGGTTCGGATGCCGACCTACGCTGGAGCACGTATGACTACCACCAACGCTGACGACTTCAACCTCGACCACGAGCTCGAGGCCACTGACGACTGGGACGAGAGCGCCGACGAGGGGCCCGATGACGGCTTCGTCTCGGGCATCGACGAGCCCGACACCTCCTGGGTCGACGAGCCAGATCCCGAGGACGAGCCGACCGTCGGGGCGATGGAGCTCGCCGAGCGCCACCAGCTGCGCCGGGTCGCGAGCCTGCGCACCGAGCTCGAGGACATCACCGAGGTCGAGTACCGCCAGCTCCGTCTCGAGCGCGTGGTCCTGGTCGGGGTGTGGACCGATGGGTCGGTCCAGGACGCCGAGAACTCCATGGCCGAGCTGGCGCTGCTCGCCGAGACGGCCGGCTCGGAGGTGCTCGAGGCGATTTACCAGCGCCGCCAGTCTCCCGACCCCGCCACCTACATCGGCCGCGGCAAGGTCGAGGGCCTCCTCGAGATCGTGCAGGCCACCGGCGCCGACACCGTCGTCCTGGACGGCGAGCTCGCGCCCAGCCAGCTGAGGAACCTCGAGGACCGCCTCAAGGTCAAGGCCGTCGACAGGACCGCGCTGATCCTCGACATCTTCGCCCAGCACGCCAAGTCCAAGGAGGGCCAGGCGCAGGTCGAGCTGGCCCAGCTGCAATACATGAAGCAGCGCCTTCGCGGCTGGGGTGGCAACCTCTCGCGCCAGGCCGGTGGTCGCGTCGGCGCCGACGGTGGAGGCATCGGTGGCCGTGGTCCCGGTGAGACCAAGATCGAGACCGACCGCCGGCGCATCAACGACAAGATCGCCAAGCTGCGCCGCGAGCTCAAGGCCATGAAGGGCACCCGGGACAACAAGCGCCAGGAGCGCCAGCGCAACCAGATCCCCTCGGTCGCCATCGCGGGCTACACCAACGCCGGCAAGTCCTCGTTGCTCAACCGGCTCACCGGCGCCGGGGTCCTGGTCGACGACTCCCTGTTCGCGACGCTCGACCCCACGGTGCGTCGTACGACGACCGCGGACGGCCGCATCTACACGATGAGCGACACCGTCGGCTTCGTGCGCCACCTGCCGCACCAGCTGATCGAGGCGTTCCGCAGCACCCTGGAGGAGGTGGCCGACTCCGACCTGATCCTCCACGTCGTCGACGGCTCGCACCCCGACCCCGAGGGCCAGCTGGCCGCCGTGCGCGAGGTGCTGGTCGAGATCGGTGCCGAACAGGTGCCCGAGCTGGTCGTCATCAACAAGGCCGACGCCGCCGACCCGCTGGTCATCGCCCGGATCCAGCAGCGTGAGCCGCACTCCGTGGTCGTCAGCGCCCGCACGGGCGAGGGCATCGCCGAGGCGCTCGCGACCATCGAGGGCGAGCTGCCGCGACCGGGCGTCGAGTTCCACGCGCTGCTGCCCTACGAGCGCGGCGACCTGCTCAACCGGATCCACCAGGAGGGCGAGATCACCACCCTGGAGCACACCGGTGACGGCACGGTCGTGCGCGGTCGCGCCAACGACGACCTGGCGGGAGAGCTCGCGGCCTACGCCGTCGACGCGGTTCGATAACGGTTCGGCAACCGGGTCGTGGACAGCACCGCGGGTGACGCACACTGGGCGCGTGATCCATCGGGGGGCGAGCATCTCGCGTGTGCGTGTGCGTCTGCTGGCGAGCGCTGTGGTCCTGTTCGTCGCTGCCTCCCTGCTCACCATCCTGCTCTCCGACGCCAGCAGCGCGGGCGTCGAGCGTTGCGCCCGCTTCGAGAAAGTCGCGGTGGCCCGGCTGGCGGCTGATGTCGGCTCCGGCCAGCGCGTGGTCGTGATCGGCGACTCCTACTCGGTGGGTCTCGGTCTCCCCCGGGCAGCAGCATCGTGGCCCTCGCGGCTCACGGGTCGTATCCACGTCTCCGGGTTCTCCGGCTCAGGCTTCAGCGACCGGGCCAGCGGCTGCGGTCGGGTCTCGTTCGCCGACCGTGCGACGCCGGCCGTCCGCTACGGCGCCGACCTGGTGGTCGTCCAGGGCGGACTCAACGACCTCGACCGCACCGACACTGAGATCCGCGCCGGCTTCGAGCGGCTGATGCGCGCTCTCGGCGACCTGCCCGTGCTCGTCGTCGGCCCTGCCGACGCACCGGCCCGCTCGGACGCGGTGCCCCATGTCGACGCCCTCCTGGCCGGGCTCGCCCAGCAGCACGGTGCGTCGTACCTCTCGATGCGCGAGCTGGACCTGCCCTACCTCGGCGACCGGCTGCACCTGACGCCCGAAGGACACCAGGAGTTCGGCGACGTCGTTGCTGCGTGGGTCGCGGAGCGCGGCTGACTCATCCCCGCCCGGCCAGCGCCTTGAGGTCGGCCAGGATCGTCTCGAGCTGCGCGACGAGCGAGAGGTGGCCCTCGTCCTCGAAGAGGTGGGGCGTCGCCCCGGGGACGTGCGCTGCCAGCCAGGCGCCATGGGCGTAGGGAACCATCGCGTCCTGGCGGCCCTGCCAGATCGCGACCGGCACTGTGATCGAGGCGAGATCGAAGCCCCAGGGAGCAGCTGCGGCGAGCCCGTCGTCGCGGACCCCGACGACGCCCTGGGCGCCGGCGCGCTGGAAGGTCTCGGAGACGTACTGCGCGAAGGGACGGTCCAGGGCAGCCTGGTCCACCGGCGTCAGCAGGCCGCCCATCGCCTCGATCAGGTCGTCGGCACTGGCCTGCATCACCGGCAGGAACTCCGCGGTGAGGTAGGTGGCGTAGGCGTCGGCGCCCTGCTCGGCAGCCGTGTACTCGGCGACGTTCTCCGGGGCCATGCCCGCGAGCCAGTCGAGCCCTTCGGCGTCGTGCGGTGCGACGCCCGCGAGGCTGGCCGCCGCGCGGCACCGCTCGGGCAGCAGGGCTGCGCAGGCGAGCGCGCGCGGTCCGCCACCGGACCAGCCGAGCGTCACGAAGTCGCCCACCCCGAGGTGGTCCAGGATCGCGACGGAGTCGGCCACGTCGTCGGCCATCCGCGGTGGGCCCTGCTCCGCGCCCCGCGGTGACGACCCGCCGTACCCGGGCCTGGAGTAGGTGATCATCCGCAGACCCTGGGCCCGGGCGGCGTCGTCGACCGGTGCGAACGGGGCCGCCGCCGACGTCGACGCCGAGTGGTAGAGCCAGGGGAAGCCGTCAGGGTCACCCTCCACCAGGACCTCCAGGGTGCGGCCGTCGGCGGTGGTCACGTCGAGATAGGTCATGGGCTGAGCGTAGGTCGTGCACAGGCGGTGATCACGTGGTCAACGACGTCGGTCGCCGCGGCTAGGGTTCTCGGGTGCCCGACGCCTCCGCCCCCGACAGCCCCGCCGACGGCGAACACAGCCCCGTACGCCGGGTGCTCGCGGCTGCCGTCGAGGCGCTCGGCGGTCAGCAGCGCGACGGGCAGGTCGCGATGGCCGAGGCGGTCGCTTCCGCGATGAGCGACGAGCAGCACCTGCTCGTCCAGGCCGGCACCGGCACCGGCAAGTCGCTGGCCTACCTCGTCCCGAGCCTGATGCACCGCGAGCGGGTCGTGGTCGCGACCGCGACCCTCGCGCTGCAGCACCAGCTGGTCGAGCGCGACATCCCGCGCCTGGTCGAGGCGCTCAAGGACACCCCCGAGGTCGACACCTCCTACGCGGTGCTCAAGGGTCGTTCCAACTACGCCTGTCTGCACCGCATCCGCGAAGGAGCGCCCGACGACCAGGGCGTGCTGGTCGACCTGCCCGAGGGCTCGATGGGCAAGAAGATCCTCGAGCTGCGCACCTGGGCAGAGAAGGAGGCCGAGAGCGGCGGCAGCGGTGAGCGCGACACCGCGCCCCGGCACACCGACAAGGACTGGCGCCAGGTCAGCGTCGGCCACCGCGACTGCCTCGGTGCCAGCAAGTGCCCCTTCGGGCAGGAGTGCTTCGTCGAGCTGGCGCGCGAGAAGGCGCACCGCTCCCACCTGATCATCACCAACCACTCCCTGCTCGCGATCGACGCGATCGAGGGCGTGCCGATGATCCCCGACTACGACGTGGTGGTGATCGACGAGGCCCACGAGCTGACCGCACGCGTCACCCAGGCAGCAACCGACGAGCTGTTCGCCGCCGACGTGGAGCGTGCGGCCCGCCGCTCGCAGCGCTACGTCGAGGGCCCGCAGGCTGACGACCTCGCCGACTCCGCCAGCGCGTTGCGCGACGCGCTGTCGAGCGCGAGCCCGGGCCGTTTCGAGCGGGTGCCCGAGGAGATCTCGGATGCGCTGCAGCTGATCCGCGACGCGGCTCGGGCGTGCCTCTCGGCCTACCCCAAGGGTGACTCCGAAGGCGGAGGCGACGGCGACGCCGGTCGCACCCAGGCCCGGGGCTCGGTCCAGGAGGTCTTCACCACCGCCGAGCGCATGGCGGCCGGCTCCGACGCCGACGTCCTGTGGCTGACCGAGGGCTCGGACCGCATCCCCCCGCGGCTGTGTGTCGCGCCCCTGCAGGTGTGGGGCCAGATGCGCGACAAGCTCCTCACCGACAAGACCGTCGTGATGACCTCCGCCACTCTGATGCTCGGGGGTGACTTCTCCTCCCTGGCCAGCAGCGTCGGGCTCAAGCCGAGCGAGCGGGTCCTCGGCGACGGCCCCGTCTCCGGCGACGAGGCGAGCCTGCCGTGGGTCGGCATGGACGTGGGCTCGCCCTTCGACTACGGCCAGCAGGCGATCCTCTACGTCGCCCGCCACCTCCCGCCCCCGGGCCGCGACGGCCTGGCCCAGGCGCAGATCGACGAGATCGTCGAGCTGGTCGACGCTGCCGAGGGCCGCACCCTCGGGCTCTTCTCGAGCCGGCGCGCCGCCGATGCCGCAGCCGCGGCCGTCCGCGAGCGGCTGCCCCACCTCACCACCCTCGCCCAGGGTGAGGCCCAGCTGCCCGAGCTCGCCAAGCAGTTCGTCAGCGACCCCCACACCTGCCTCTTCGGCACGCTCAGCCTGTGGCAGGGCCTCGACGTCCCGGGGGAGACCTGTCAGCTGGTGCTCATCGACCGGATCCCCTTCCCCCGCCCCGACGACCCCCTGATGAGCGCGCGTCAGAAGGCCGCGGACAAGGCCGGCGGCAACGGCTTCATGCAGGTCGCGGCCACCCACGCCGCGCTGCTCCTCGCTCAGGGCGCCGGCCGCCTGATCCGCACCACCACCGACCGCGGCGTCGTGGCCGTGCTCGACCCGCGGCTCGCGACAGCTCGCTACGGCGGCTTCCTCAAGGCGAGCCTGCCACCCATGTGGACGACCTCCGACCCTGCCGTCGTACGCAGGGCGTTGAAGCGGCTGGCCGGCAGCTGAGGTGCCCGCGATGACACGACTCGGGACCATGATCGCGGGGCTGCTCGGCCCGGTCCTGCTGCTCACGGGCTGCACGGGGGAGACCGCGGGCAAGGGGGCCCCGGCTTCAGCGGTGCCCACGCCGACTCCGGCAGCGTGACCTCCAGCGTCCGTGCTGGCTGCACCGGAGCCCACCTCGCCCGACCCGGCCATGGGGCGCCAGGCCAGGACCCAAGTGGTCGCCTACGCCGGCCACCTCGTCGAGCAGCTCCAGTACGCACTGCGCACGACCTTCCCGGCGGCTGTGCTCCGAAGCGATGCCTTCTGCCAGATCTGTGCGGAGACCGTGGACCTTGCGGCGCAGGCTCACGAGGACAGGGCGCTCTACGACTTCGACGACTGGTCCTGGCGGGTGCTGCAGGTCAGCGAGATCCCGGACTCGCGATCGGCGCGGTTCTGGCAGGTCCGGTTCCTGCTGCAGCAGCCGGAGCTCGTCGCTCGTGACGATGCCGGCGACCTCGTCGGCACGATTGCTCCTCGTCGACGCCAGACCGTGCTGGTCGTCGGGCACACCGACAACAAGTGGATCATCTACGACTGGAGCGTCGTGGGCGACGATCCCCGACTCACGGCCTGACGACGCACTTCCCACGGCGACCCGCCACCTCACACGGGGTGTTCACCGCGGGAGGTGGCGGTTGGGCTGCATACCTTGATGAAGCGGACCAGCCGGACGACCGAGTGACCTACAACCGCGCGGTGCCGTGCCAACCTCGCCGCGGCGTGCCGGCGCTGAAGAACGAGGCGATGGTGGGCGCGATGTCGACGGTCTTGGCGTGGGCGGAGGAGGCGCGACGCGACGGCACCCGCGGGTGGCCGCCGCCGATGAAGAACGGGATGGCCCGGGTCGCGGGGTGGCCGTGGTTGCCGGGGATCGGGTTGTCGGTGATCGGGTTGGGGTCGCTGAAGCGCCAGCCCGCCTTGCAGAACACCACGACGTCACCGGCCTCGGGGCCCAGTCGCAACCACTGGTCCGTACGACGAGGCGCCGACAGCACGCCCGGGGTCGCCAGCGCGATCTCGCGCATTCGCTTGACCGCCTGGGTGCGCTGCGAGGCGGGCCCGGTCCAGTAGAGGAGGTCGGCGCCGCCGTTGGCCGAGATGGCGACCTTGCCGCCGAGGAGAGCGTCGTCGTCCATCGAGGCCTGCAGCGAGATGACCCGGTCGGGGCGCGACCAGTCCATCGAGTGGTCGGCGAGCACGATCACGATCGAGTGCTCCCAGCGACCGGTCGACTTGAGCATGTCGACGAAGCGGCCGACCAGCAGATCGGTGTCGACCAGGGCGAGCTTGCGCGCCACGCGGACGGTGGTGCCGGTGAAGTCGCTGTGGCCGAAGCGGTCGATGTCGCCGAGGTTGACGAACATCAGGTGGGGGTCGAGCTCCTCGACCATCGACAAGGCAGCGCGCATCGTGAAGTGGTCGGGCGCGTGCCCGGAGATCGGGATGATCGGCGCCGGCTCCCAGCGCGCGGTCGCGCGGTCCCCGAAGACTCCGTAGAGGTACTCCTTGCTGAGCACCGTGCCGGTCCGGTAGCCCTTCCGGTTGAGCCGCTCGATCACCGTGTCGACCTTGATGTCCGAGGCCCGGTCCATGGTGCGCGTCTCGCCGAGCTTGCGGTCATAGATCGCGTTGGCCGGGACGCCGGTCCTGTCGGGCCGCATCCCGGTCATCATCATCACGTGGTTGGGGATGGTCTCCATCACCGGCATCGAGGAGGCCCGCGGGAAACGCAGCCCGCCGCCTCGCAGGGCGGCCAGGTTGGGCGTCAGCCCACTGTCGATCTCCTCGGGCCGGCAGCCGTCGATGACCAGCACGTAGGCGCGCTTCCGGGTGCCCGGCGGCGCGGCCGATGCCGACGCAGCGCCCAGGGCGCCGGCGGCGGTCGAGAACGCGACGCCCGCACCCCCCGCCTTCAGCACCGTACGACGACCCGCGCGGATCTCTGCCAGGCCGGCGGCGAAGGGCGTGTCCCCCGGGGAGCAGGACGGCAGCTCACACATCAGCGCACCGCCTGTCCGACGGGCCACTCGACGCGCGTGACCTTGCCGGTGCCGGTCCGGGTGGCGAAGGAGGCGGTGTGGCGCACCGTGGTCCTCCGGTCGGCCCGGTCGCCGATGATGAACCAGTCCATCTGGGCTCGCTTGGCCGTGATGTCGAGGACCGAGAAACCGTGGTCGTCGAAGTTGAGGTACTTGATGTGCTGGTTGTTGGCCAGGATCACCTGCTCGACCAGCACGCTCGTGGTGCGCGAGGGGGTGCCGGTGATGTCCTTGAGGTTGTTGGAGGTGACCGACGAGCACACGAACTCCACGCCCGCGGAGTCACCGACCACGGGGTCGGCGCCGATGTCGTAGGGCAGCTCACAGGCCCAGCCGGAGTGGATGTCGCCGGTGACGAACAGGGCGTCCTTGATCTGGTGGTCACGGATGTGGGCGAGGACCTCGCGGCGGTCGTCGGTGTAGCCGTCCCACTGGTCGACGTTGTAGGGCAGCCCGTCGTCGGGCAGCAGCCCGGTCACGTCGTTGATCGGCGCCAGCAGCTCCTGGGGCACGGCGGCGAAGGTCACCGGCGCGATCATCACCGGGTTGCCGATGATCTTCCACTGCGGGCTCTTGCGGCTCAGCGACTCCTTGAGCCAGCGCATCTGGCGCCGCCCGAGGATGCTGCGGTCGGGGTCGTTGACCTCGGACTCGAGCGCGGGCACGGGGGTGGGGGCAGCGGTCTTCACCTGCTGGTCGCGGTAGGTGCGCAGGTCGAGCATGCTGATCTCGGCGAGCTGGCCGAAGCCGAGCCGGCGGTAGAGACGGGAGCCGTCACCCAGGGCGGCCGTGGCGTCCATGCGCACCGGCATCCACTCGTCGTAGGCCCGGTGCGCGCGAGCTCGACGCGCGGCATAGCCACCCTCGCCGCCCGGCCCGGTGCCGGGCGTGTGGTTCTCCGCGCCGGCCTTCCACTGGTCGTTGGTGACCTCGTGGTCGTCCCAGGTGATGATCCAGGCGTACTTCGCGTGCAGGTCCTGCAGGTCGGCGTCGCGCTTGTACTGCGCGTGACGCTGCCGGTAGTCGGCCAGCGAGACCATCTCGTGGCGGGGTTCGTGCTTGCGGATGTCAACGTTGTCGGAGCCGTAGCCGTACTGGCCGGGACCGTACTCGTAGAGGTAGTCGCCGAGGTGGAGTACGGCGTGCAGGTCGTCGCGCTTCGCGAGCCCGCGGTAGGCCGTGAACCAGCCGGCCTGCAGGTTGGCGCAGGACACGACGCCGAAGCGCAGGTGGCCCGGCGTCGAGCGGGCGGCAGGAGCGGTGCGCATGCGGCCGGTCCGGCTGACCGAGCCGCGGAAGCGGAAGCGGTAGAAGTACCAGGTCGCGGGCTTGAGCCCGCCGACGTCGAGCTTGACGGTGTGGTCACGGCTGGCGCTCGTGGCGAAGGTGCCGCGGCGCACGACCGAGCGGAAGTCGCGGTCCTTCGCGACCTCCCAGGCGACCTGCACCTTCGGGCCCTTGCCGGAGCCGGGTGTGCTGGCCTCGGTCGGGGTCACCCGGGTCCAGATCACGACGCGGTTCGGCTCGGGGTCGCCGGAGGCGACGCCGTGCTTGAAGTAGCGGGTGCCGGCCGCGGCGGAGGAGGCGCCGGCGGACGACGAGGCGACGAGGGCAGCCGCACCGGCACCGGCGGCAGTGCCTCCGGCCAGGACCGTACGACGGCGGAGTGGACTGCGCAGGGTGCTCACGACAGTAGTCAACGCCTCGGCGGCCGCGAGGTCATGCGTTCGCGTCGATCAGCACCGAGCGTTCATCCGCTCGTCACCGGAAGGCGCGGGCGCTGAACCTCTGGAGCTGGCGGTCGTCGCGGGACTCGCCCTGGCAGGAGTAGCCGCCGCGGACGAAGCAGTCGTAGCGACCGCTCGCGTTGACCAGCGTCACCTCGACCTGCCGCACGGTGGCCTTCGAGAACGGCACGACCTTGGTGGCGCCGCCGTCCTTGCGCAGCTTGATGACGTTACGACGCACGTCGCCGGACGTGGTGTAGACCGTGACGATCGCCGACGACCCGCGGAACGTCGGGGCCAGGTCGAGTCGCAGCCGCAGCCGGTAGGCCTGGGCGCGCAGGGCGCCACCGGGGCTCAGGCGGTAGGTGGCGGAGGTCAGGTGTGGGAGTCGCACCTGTTGGCTCACCCCACGCACACCGAGGGTGAAGGAGTCGGCCAGGCGGGCCCTCGGGTAGCGGTTGGCGCTGCCCTCGGCGTAGGTGCTGGCAGGACGACGGTTGGCCTCGGAGAACGCGGTGAACGCCTTGGCTGCGGTGGTCTTCCTGCCGCGCAGGACGCTCGCGACCGCCTGCCAGGAGTACTGGTCCGGGGCTCCGGTGGTGCCGTCGGCCTTGCGCCAGATGTCACGCACGAGGGTCGGCAGACCGCCCTCCTGGGCGGGGAAGCGCTCGGTGAGGTAGCGGAAGAAGATCCAGGTGCCGTAGAAGAAGCCGCCGTCGGAGGAGTCCATCGGCAGCCGCGGACGCGTGAGGGGGCTGTAGCGCAGGTACTGCACGTTGTCGTTGACGCCGTCGAAGAGCTGGTCCTCGGCCCAGGTCGCGGTGGCCTCGAGCAGCCAGCTGTCCTCCTTGAAGTCGTAGGCGTACTGGACGGCGTGGAAGTACTCGTGGGCAGCAGTGACCTGCAGGTTCTCCAGGGGGGTGTTGGTGCCGAACTCGTTGGTGGCGTAGTCGTCGTCGAGCACGCAGTAGGCCGACCTCGACCACGGGGCCTTGAAGGCCGTCTTGTCATCGGTCGTGCAGTAGCCGTAGAGGCCGGCGTCGCCGATGTCGGAGAGGTAGATGTCCATCAGGTTGGACCCACCGCCGCGGGAGCCGTCGCCCTTGGGCTCGCGGTAGCCCGCGTCGACGTAGGTGTTGTGCACCGAGGTGAGGGTGGCCAGGGTCGTCTCGACGTAGTCGGGGATGCCGTTGGCCGGGCTCGTGTCCCTCAGCGAAGGCTTGTCATTGGTGCTGGCGACGTAGTGCACGCACACCTCGTCGGAGCACACGGGTGTCGCCTCGGGGACGGAGTAGCCGTCCCCCTGGGGGTCCTTGTTGCCGTTGGTCGGCCGGGCCAGCAGCCGCTCAGCAGCCTGACGGTCGGCTCCGCGCAGCTGTCCCTTCAGCAGGACCAGGTCGCGCAGCGCGAGGGTGGCGTCGCCTCCCTCGCCTCCCGACGCTGCCGAGGCGGCCGTGCCGCGCGCGAGCACCCCGGTGCCTCCGCGCAGGATCGACTGGGCCTCGGCCAGCGCCTGGCGGGCCTGGGCGCTGGAGGAGGGGGCCGGGGTGGCGGGCGCCTCGGCCTGCGCGGCGGGGACCGCGAGCAACGCAGCCAGGACGGCGACGACCACGACGAGCAGCGGCGTACGGCGGGTGGGCTGAGCTGACACGGTGGCTCCGAACACGAGAGATCAAGGGGTGCGAGCCACCGACACTACAACCGGGCGGAGACAGCGCTCCCGCCCGGCGAGCGGTCATCTCAGGATCGCGGCGGAGACCTTCGACACGCGGTTGTCGTCCAGCGGGATCGCGCCGCCGCAGGAGAACGGCGTCACGCCGCTGTAGCAGTCGCGGAACCGCCCGCTGCCGTTGACGAGGGTGAC
>Ga0136639_10000090_pt1 | contig 25730 bp, 23 predicted proteins | sample AntDrymUQ8592106_2_FD_113739 | JGI IMG/M metagenome (GOLD analysis project Ga0136639, IMG submission 113739) | Polar desert sand microbial communities from Dry Valleys, Antarctica - metaG UQ859 (21.06) | ecosystem: Environmental > Terrestrial > Soil > Desert | place: Antarctica: Dry Valley...
CTTCGGACTCGGAACGCAAGTCGGGAAAGGATAGGGGGGTGCCATGGGGCACCATGACCGCCCGGAGGGTCCGTCCGAGCACCAGGAAATACCTCTGCGGAGACCGGTGCCGCACGACTTGCCTTTTTTTGGCAGCCCCGGCCCCTGTCATGTGAAGAGACAGGGAAGTCCAACATTATCGCACTCGCTACAAGTCCGACGGGCTGCTAGGTGCGGTGGTCTTGCCGTTTCCGGTCATCGGCCTTGTCCTTTATGTCCTCAACAGGCTCCTGCCGCATTAACACGATGAAAAAACCCACTTCCCCGCTGATGCGTGCCGGCTTGTTTCTGGGCGTCGGACTTGGCGGATTCCTTGATGGAATCGTTTTCCACCAGATCCTTCAGCTTCACGGCATGCTCACCGCGCGGGTCCCTAAGACCAGCGTCACAAACATGGAGATCAACATGTTCTGGGACGGCGTGTTCCATGCTTTCACCTGGCTGATGACCTGCATTGGCGTGATCCTTCTATTTCGCGCCCGGGCCAGCCACGACTTTTCACGCTCTGGCCGCCAATTCACTGGCGCTCTCATGCTTGGCTGGGGGATTTTCAACCTCGTCGAGGGCTCCCTCAATCACCACCTCCTGCATCTTCACCACGTCGTTGAGGCTAAAGGCTTGTCGCTCTTCGACCTGCTCTTCCTGCTCTCTGGCGGAGTCCTCTTGCTCGCCGGATGGGCCTTGACCAGGAGCCAACCCTCCCGCCCTTGATATCCCTAGGACTCGCGGCTTCAGTCGCGTCCCAGAGAGGAAGAAGCGGCTGAAGTCGCTTCTTCTTGGGTCTTGCTTTTGCCCGGGCGCGCAGGCTTCATTCGGCGCATTCCAGCACCTTATGAAAAACAACAGCGAACGAGACGTTGAGAAGGAATACCCGCAGGCGGACTTCGTGGCAAAGCTGCGCCGCTTGGCCGATGCGATTGAAAGCAATGAGCGCTTTGAAATCCAGATTGCCGGCACCCGGGTCTATGTGCCGGTGCGCGCCAAGTTCTCTATTGAACACGAAAAGTCCGACGAACAGGAAGAGGTCGAGTTCCAAATCACTTGGCAACCCGAGTAAGAGTGAATGGTCGGGGAAGCGGACGCTTCATGCGTCCGCTTCAAGCGGGCGCTTGCTCGGCGCGGCCAAGCGGGCAACCACCGCGGCCAGGACGAGTGCGGCGCAGAGGGTGGCGATCCAGGGTGCGAGGCCGGCGGCCATGAGTGAGTAGGCGGCGGCGGCGGTGAGGGCGGCGAAGGGGAGTTGTGAGGTGACGTGGTCGATGGTGCGGCAGCCGCTGGCCATGGCGCTGACGATGGTGGTGTCTGAAAACGGGCTGCAGTGGTCACCCAGGGTGGCGCCGCCAAAGACGGCGCCGATGACCATGGCGGCAAGTGCTTGGACTTCGGCGGCAGGCATGCCGGCGGCAGCAGAGGTGGCAAGCACCACCGGGAGGGCCAGCGGCATGAGGATCCCCATGGTTCCCCACGAGGAGCCGGTGGAGAAGGACATGGCGGCACCAAGGAAGAAGATCGTCAGCGGCAGCCAGTCGGGCGCGGGGCCGGAAGAAAGCAGGGCGGCAATTTGGTCGGCGGCACCGAGGGCTTGGAACTGGCTGCCAAGCGCCCAGGCAAGAACCAGGATAAGCAGGGCGGGCAACAACGAGCCGGCGCCAAGCACGGCCGCCTGAGGCGCAAGGTGCCGACGGGCGTGTGGGAAGCAGGCGAAGGCCGCAACCAGGGCGACCAGGCTTCCCGCCACCAGCGCATAAGGTCCGGCATCGCCACTGAAGGCAGCCCGCCAGCCCGCGGCGGTGGCAATGTTGACCGGTCCTGCCGACAAGAGCGGAAAACTTGCCACGATGGCCACCACCAACACCAGCAGCGGGATGAGCACCACCCGCGGGTGCGCCAGGTGTTCCGGGGCCACGGCGGGGGCCTCCGGCGCCACCGGCTTGTAGCGCCGCATCGCCGCCGGTTCATAGCCGCGCCAAATCGCCAGCGGCACTATCATCAGACTCAGCAGGCAGTACGTGTTCGCCGGTATCGAGCGGAAGAACATCAGGTACGGGTCGACCGGAAACGGCGCTCCCTCCAAGCCTCCGGCAATCAGACTCAGTTGCGTCGCAATCCACGTGGAAATGAACGCCACGCAGGCCACCGGCGAACTCGTCGTGTCCACCACCCAGGCCAGCTTCTCACGCGAGACCCCCGCCCGGTCCGCCAGCGGTCGCGCAATCCGGCCTGTTAGCAGACTGCTCGCAAGCCCATCAAAAAAACATAACAGCCCAACCACGTAGACCCCGCCTAACAACCGCTTGGTCCGGTTAGCCGTGCCGGCCAACATCCGCCGCAACAGCGCCTCAAACCCGCCCGAGCACTCGAGGATGCCGGCAAAGGCACCCAGCACCAGGGTGAAGACCAGCGCCCCGACGCGCCACGGGCCCTGCATGGCGGGGAACACATGTTCCGTTAGGGCGAGCCGCGCCGCCGCGACCGGGTCGCCGCCGGCCAACAACAGGGCACCGGCCGCCACTCCGAGCGCCAATCCAAGCACGGCCTGGCGCAGCAGGATGATGGCGCCGATGGAAACGACGGCGGGCCAGAGCGCGCGCAGCAACGAGTCGCCGCCAAGATGGGCAAGCAACCAGGTGGCAGCCACAAGCAGGCCGGCGGCGGTCCATCGCTTACTGGGCATTGGAGATTTTCAGGGCTTAGGCCTCTGCTGCCAAAAGGGTGGCCGTGGAGCGGCGGCGGTAGCTTTCAACGGCATTGGTCCAAGTGGAATGAATGCCATCGACGGGTCGCAGCCAGACGGCGCGGTGCATCATGAGCATGGCTGGAGCCAGGTAGAGGATCTCGGTGAGTTCCTCGGAGCTGAGGGCGGCGGGGCCACCACTGAGGCATTTTTCCGCCAGGATGCGATATTCCTCCGCAAGCTTGGCGCCTTCCAAAAGCGAGACATGGACGCCATTGACATACGGATCGACCACCGCGGCAACGATGCCGTAGCGGCCATCCACCGAGGCTTCCAGGGCGGGATCAATCGAGGAGGTGGCATTGTCAGCCAAGCGCAGGATGTGCGGCAGCCTGAGTTCCTCGGGCGTGGCCAGCACCTTGTGCTTGGCCAAGGCCTTGCCATAACGCGAGCGGCTGGTGAGAACCGAGACCGGAATGCCTAGCAGCAGCCCTAGCAGGATGGGCGACATCCAAGCGGTGAAGACCACGCCAACCTCAAGGGCGACAAAGGTCCAGACGATGCCAAGCAGGGTGGGGAGGGCATGGAAGCGCGCGGCATCGGCCCAGGCGGTGCCGTCGGTTTCCCGGTTTTGGCTGCCCCAGCCGACGGCGCGGCCGCAGACGATGCTCAGGACCATGAAGGTGTGGGCAGCCATCATGCAGGGAGCGAGCAGCAGTGAGACAAAGCTTTCCAAGGTGGTGCCGGCGATGAGCGGCAGCGCGCCGCCAAAGGACTTCCTCACCCGCGGGGTGAACAAGGCCGCGGTGATGGCGAGGATCTTGGGCAGGAAAAGCAGGATGAACACCCCGGAGATTAGGATCAGCCCGTGGGCGTGGCCGGTGATGCCGACAAAGCGCTCCAGCAGGCTCGGGGGGGCCGGCAAGGAGCTCAGGCCGCTGGCGGTGAAGTCCCAGGCAAGCCAAGTGCCTAACAGCAGGAAGAGAAACCACAGCGGGCTGCCGAGGTAGGCCATGATGCCCATGAAAAGGTGCATGCGCACGGTGCCGGGCAGCTTGCGTGCAAAGATGAGCCAGAGGTGCTGGAGGTTGCCTTGGCACCAGCGGCGGTCGCGCTTGAGGTGGTCGACGAGGGTAGGGGGGGCCTCCTCGTAGGTGCCCTCGATGTCCCATGCGAGCCAAACCTCCCATCCTTGGGAGACCATCAGGGCGGCCTCGACGAAGTCATGGCTGAGGATTTTGCCGCCGAACGGTTCGCGCCCGGGAAGGGCGGGGAGTTCGCAGAATTCCGAGAACGGCTTGATGCGGATCAGCGCGTTGTGGCCCCAGTAACTGCCACCATTGAGCTGCCAGAAATTCAGCCCGCGGATAAACAGCGGCCCGTAGAGGCGCATCGCGAATTGTTGGAGCCGGGTGAACACCGAGGCGCCCCGGATCAGGCGCGGCGGCGTCTGCAGAATCCCCAAGCGCGGGTAGGCTTCCATCACCCGTGCCATCTTCAGGATGTCCGCGCCATCCATCAGGCTGTCGGCGTCCAGCACGAGCATGCTCTCGTAGCCGCCACCCCAGAGCCGCACAAAATCCCCGATGTTGCCCGCCTTGCGGCTGAGGTTCTTCTTGCGGCGCCGGTAGTAGATTCGTCCAAGCGCGCCGAGGCGCCGGCACATGTTGGTCCAGGCGACTTCCTCGAGGACCCACAGGTCAAGATCGCGCGTGTCGCTGAGGATAAAGAAGTCAAATGAGTCAAGGTGGCCGGTTTCCTCGATCGAGCGGTACATCGCCTCGATGCGCGCGCAGAACCGGTTGGAGTCCTCGTTGTAAACGGGCATCACCACCGCGTAGCGCGCCTTGAGCGGCCCGTCCTTGCCGTCGGCAAGTTGGGTGATGCGCACCGCGCGCCGGCGGCCGCGCAGCATGTCGATTGCCCCAAAAACCGCATGAAACGAGCCAAGGACCAGCAGCCCGTTGAGGATGAAGAAGATTCCCAGCAGCGGGAAGTGCGCCCGGTGCCAACTGCTGCTGCGGAACAGGTCCGCCAGGCAGAAGGTCGCGACGAGGTTGATGACAACCACGATGGAGAAGAAGATGATTCGTCGCAGGCGAGCGCTCTTCGGGTCGAAGAACGGCGGCGTGGTGGCGGCACCGTCCGAGGCGTGGTTTTTCATCGGTTAAAAAAGATAAACCAAAACGAAGCGATGATGAGGAGCAGAAGCACGCTGCCGAACATCTTGAAGACGATCGGGCGGCGGTTCATGGTTTCCCACCACTGCGCGGCACCGGCGCCGATGGCGTTGAATTCAAGCGGCTTGGCTTCCATCGTGAGTTCCGCAAAGTGGGGTCCGGCGGTCAGGTAGCAGCGGCGCATGGCGGCTTGGAATTCCTCCGGCCATGGCGCCGGGGTGAGGAAGACTCCCTGCCATTTGCCCGGCATGTCGGTGAGCAACAAGGCCAAGCGGCCACGGGCGGCAAGCCGGCCTTCGTCCAACGGCTCGTCCAAGACCTGTTGCGTCCAATCGGCAATCTCCTTGAGTGCCTCTTCCATGGCCAACAAGCGGGCCGGCATCTCCGGCTCGGCGGCACGACGGGCCGAGGCGCGCCACAGGATGCCGCGGACAAGCTCCGCGACTAACAGCCGGTTGCGCACCCGCAGGGCTTGGAGGTAGGCCTCCACGGCCGCATAGGCTTCTTCCCATTCATCGAGTTCGGACTCGGTGAGGGGCTGCAGGGAGGCTAGGGGTGGATGCGATAGGACCATGTTTCGGTAAGGAAATCCTCGCCATGCTTCAGGCAGCAACGCAGCTCGACGGGGCCGACCTCATCGAGCTTGGTGCCTTCGACGGATGGAGCGATTTGGAATGCGGCGCGCCAGCGGCCTTCGGGCATGCGTTGGACGGTGACGCCTTGAATCTTAATCTTGCCGACCGCCTCACCAATCACCTCGATCATGGCGGTAGGGGTTTCATTTTCGGGGATTTGTTGGAGCGCGCCGCCGGTGAACTCAACGGCCACGGTGCGCTGCTCAGGCTGCCAATCGTGGACGCCGGTGCGGGTAGCCACCACCCGGCCGCCTGCCCGGGCGGGGTCCTCGTTCATGGTCCAATACTGGCGGTAGGAGAATTCCAATCGCTCGCCGGGCTGCGGGATGCGGCGCGGCTCCCACATGGCCACGCTGTTGTCGGCCAGTTCGTTGCCGGTGGGGATTTCCATGAGCATGACTTTCCCCGGCCCCCAGTCGGAGGTCGGCTCGATCCACAGTGACGGGCGCAGGTGGTAGTTCGCCTCGCCGTCCTCATAGGCGGCAAACCGGCGGTCGCGCTGGAGCAGGCCAAAGCCTTTGCATTCGTCCATGGCGAAAAAGCTAAATTCGACCTTGCCGGTATCGTTGGCGATCGGGCGCCAGATTTTTTCGCCTTTGCCGGTGAGGATGGCCAAGCCGTCCGAGTCATGGACCTCCGGGCGGAAGTCGTCAAAGCGCCGCCGCGAGTTCTCCCCAAACCAGAACATGCTCGACATCGGCGCGATCCCGAGGCGGGTCACTTCCCGGCGGACAAACAAAACGGCGCGCACGTCCATGACCGTGTCCTGCCCGGGAGTCATGCGGAATTCATAGGCACCCGCATAGGATGGCCCATCAAGCAGAGCGTGAAGAACCGCGGAGGCATCGCCTTGGTTCGGCTTGCGCAGCCAGAACTCACGGAAGGACGGGAACTCCTCGGGCTTGTCGCCAAGGCCGGTGTCGATGGCCAGGCCGCGGGCGGAAATCCCGTAGCGCTGATCCTTGCCAAGAGCGCGCCAGTAACTCGCACCTTGGAAAACGGCAAGTTCGTCAAAGCGCTCACTGTTCAGCTGGGCGTGGTAGCGCACGCCCGCGAAGCCGGCATCAGCCGGCAAATCACCTCGCTGGCCAACCAATGAACCGTATTTGAAAAACTCCTCGGTGAGCCGGATGCGCTGCTCGTGGGTGCCGGTAAACTCGTTGAGCATCACCGGATCGCGGAAAAGGTAGCCCGGGTGGAAAAATGTCGCCCGAAACGGCAGGGTCTTCTCCGCCGCCCACAGCGCCTTGGACTGGTCAAAGCGGATGTCGCGGTACTGGTCGTAGGTAAGCTTGTTAAGCCACTCGGGCAAGGTGTTGCGTGACGGCGCAACGTAGGGTTGAGCGCCCAGCTCCTTGGCCTTCTGTTGGATCGCGGCAAAATCGACGTCTTCACGACCCCAGTTTTGTGCGGTGGCAGAGTTTGAAATTGCCAGAACGGCAGCCAGGGGAAGGAACTTCAGGGGCACGACCAATGGCGTTAGTCACAGAGCAGCCCGCCGTCAATAGCAGGCATTGCCGAAATGAACCTTTACGGGCGGGCTGCGCGGATCTTTCACCAGCCGAGCAGGAAAGAATTCCCACCTGCCACTCCTCCCTGATCTCAGCTCACGGCAACAACGAGCGCAGCATCTCCAGAGTTGTGCCGATGGAGATCTCCAGACTCTTCGGGTCGATGAGATCAAGGTTATCCGCGGGGGTGTGCCACCAGGAGGTGCTGCCGAAGTCGCCAATCACATCAATGGTGGGCACTCCGACCCGGTTGAGCGGGACATGGTCATCGATAATCGGCCCGCGGGCAATGCCGAAATGTTCCAGCGCACCGCGTTTTTCGGCCGCTGCCATGAGAGCCGCGCGCAGATGCTCTGGACTGTCGCTGGGGATCCGGATGCGCAAGTCCCGGTGGCCAATCATGTCGAGCAGGATGCCGAAGCGCGGCTTTGCCACCTCGCCTTGCCAGGCCTTCGCGTAGTGGTTGCTCCCGTAGAGGCCATCGGTTTCCGTGATGTTGGATTCAATCGACTCCTCGCCGTCAAAAAACACCAGTTCGACCCGCGCCGCCCGGGCGGGTTCCTCGGCCAGCACCCGGGCAATCTCCACAATCGCGGCCACCGCCGAGGCCGCGTCGTCGGCACCTACAAACTCGCTGCCAACCATGAGCTTCGAGTCAATGTGGGCGCATAGAATCGCTTCCGGTGTCGTCGTGGCCCCTTTGAAGCGGGCGACCAGATTGGTCATCGTCATCGGCCCCTTTGGCGTGGCCACTTCAAAAACCTGCGCCACCGCCACCCACCCATGCTTGGCAAGCTCCGCGGTGACGTATCCCCGCGCCTTGTCGAGCCCCTCTGATCCAGGCGGCCGCGGGCCAATCGCCACGATCGCCGCCGTGTGCGCGTACGCCCGCTCGCCGTAACCATGGCTGGCCTGGGCAGCGGGCGCACCCGCCGGCTCGGACTTGCAGCCAAGAAACAAACAACTGCTAACACCAAGGGCTAGCAGGACAAAGGGGGGCAGGCGGACGGAGCGGAGTGAATGCATTGCACGCGCACCATGGACCGCGCCACCTAGTTAGACGAGCTAGAACTCGTCGTTGGGCAGCCCCAGCAGGTCTAGCAGCCGCTGCAGGTCTACGTTGCCATAGTACTCCAGTTCGATGCGGCCCTTCTTGCCGCCATGGTGCACGGTGACATGGGTGGCGAAGTGGTCGCGCAACTTTGCCTCAATCGAGCGGACCATGACGTCAACTTGGGCGCTGGCGGTGCTTGCCGCGCTTGTTGCGTTGCCGCGGGGATTCTCGCTCTCGCGGTGGAAACTCTGAATGAGCTTCTCGGCCGCCCGCACCGTGAGCGCCTTCTTCAAGATTTGATCCGCCGCGAGCAATTGCGACGGGTGGTCCTTCAATGACAAGATCACCTTGGCGTGGCCCACGCTGAGCCGGCTCTGCGCCACGAGCAGTTGGACGTCCTCGTGCAGGTCTAACAGGCGCATCGCATTTGCCACGCTGGCGCGCGACTTGCCAACCCGGCCGGCAATCTCGTCCTGCTTCATGCTGAACTCGCGTGACAAGCGGACATAGCCGGCGGCTTCTTCAATCGGTGTGAGGTCCTCGCGCTGGAGGTTTTCAATCAGTGCCATCTCCAGCACGTCGCGGTCGGACGCCTCGCGCTCAATGACCGGCACCGTCTTCAAGCCAAGCTTGCAGGACGCTCGCCAGCGCCGCTCGCCGGCGATAAGCTCAAGCTTGCCGTTGACCGGCCTGACGATGAGCGGCTGGATGATCCCGTGCTGGCGGATCGACTCAAGCAGGTCGTCAAGCTGCGCCTCGGTGAAATGGGTTCGCGGCTGCAGCGGGCTGGGAACCACGTCGCCCACCGGCACCTGGCGGACGCGGTCACCAAGTGGCACCTCCGAAGCCGCCGGGGCGAGGGGAGAACTTTCGTTCCCGCCTTGCTTGCGGATGAGAGCGCCGAGTCCTTTTCCGAGTACCTGTTTCGCCATGCGACGGCGACGGTAGGCAGGTTCGTCGGGGGAAATCAAAGCCGATTTGCCAAACTCTCAGGATGCGCTCCCGCACCGCGACGCCGAGGCGTGCTTGACGTAGGCCATCGAGTCATGATCAATCCCGGCATGCGAAGAGGTTGCGGTATTCTGATCGGTGCGTGGCTCGGGCTCGCGCCATGGTGTGCCGGGCAGCAAGAGGGCGCCTTGCCACCCATCGGGCAGGCGGAACAGCCGGCGCCCGAGGAGGTCGTCAAGGGCGCCATGGTTGCCACCTCGGTGCTTGGCGACCGCGTGGCCCGCGGCGAACTGCAGTACGCTTATGAGCGGATGTACCCGCGCTGGAGGGAGCGCATGGCCAAGCGCAATGGCGGCGCTGAAGCCATGGAACAACAACTCCGCGACCTCGCCGTGCAAATGCAGGAGCAAGGGGTGAGCATTGTTTTCGTCAAAGTCGCCGGCGCGGCCACCGCCTACAGCGTTTGGCCCAAGCGCAGCGTGACCACCGTGGATGGCAAACCGGTCGAATCGGTCGCCGACAGCCGCTGGGTCGTCCTGGTTCCCACCGTGACGCGCATGCGTATCCGCGACGAGGGCGTCACCGACAAGGTGCCGCGCTTCCGCGTCATCGACAGCAGCGGCTTCCAAGTCGCCGTCTCCGAAAAGGACCCTCTGGAGTGGTTTTTCATCGATGGATCCGGAGTGACCGTCGCCGACTTGCGCAGCCTGTTTCCTACCCTGCCGGAAAATATCCCGCTTCCCGTCCGCGAACGCCGCGAGGTGAAGCCTTAATTGCCTCCGCGATGGGAAAAAGCTCCTCCAAAAAACTCAAGCGCCGCGCCCGGCGCCTGCGCAAGCTCATCAAACTCTACAACCGCGCCCACAGCGACTGGTGTGAGTTCCGCGACTCGGAAATCCACGGCCGCGGCGGCTACGCCCGCACCTTCATTCCGGAAGAAACCTGCATCATCGAGTATGTCGGCGAGTTGATCGACAAGGCCGAAAGCGAATCCCGCGCATGGGCACAGTTCGACCGCTCCGAACAAAGCGGCGAGGCCGCTGTCTACATCTTCACCCTCTCCGAACGCTGGGACCTCGACGGCTCCGTGCCATGGAACAACGCACGCCTGCTCAACCACTCGTGCGAACCTAACTGCGAGGCGCGCGTCGCCGGCAAGCGCATCTACATCTACGCCCTGCGCGACATCGAGCCGGGCGAGGAACTGTTGTTCGACTACGGCTTCGACGTCTCCTGTTATGAAGACCACCCGTGCTGCTGCGGCACCCCGTCGTGCGTCGGCTACATTGTGAGCCGCGCCCAGTGGCCGGAGCTCAAGCGGCTGTTAGCCGGCGGCGCCCACCGCGGGGACTCCGAGGACTCCGAGGACTCCGAGGACTCCGAGGACTCCGAGGACTCCGAGGACTCCGAGGAAGAACCCCAGGAGCCGCAGGACCCGGGCGATGAAAACAAAGCGGCCGCCGATGGCCCGCGCGGCACGCATCACGCGGCCTAACGGGAGCGGCGGCCTTCGGGAAGACCGGAGACAGGCAAAGTCTACCAGGCTACCAGGCTGCAAGGCGCAGGCCAACGTAGGCGAACCACGCTGGATCGGCGTGGGACTCGTAAACCGTGCGGCTGTCGGTGGTGCTAACGTCAATCTTGTTTGCAAACGAGTAGCCCGTCCAGGCGGTGAGCCAGAGTTTGTCGGCGAGGCGGCGGTCGACGCCGATGCCCGCGTGCAGTGAGCGCAGCGACAATTCGCGTGATTCATCGTCAACTTGGACATTCCAGACGCCGCCGGCCAGGTAGACCGCGGAGCGCAGGATCCAGTCCTCGCTTGGCTGGTAGGAGGCGCTCAAGCGCGTGCCGGCGAGACTGACAAACACGTTGTCCGTCGGGGCCCAGTCAAATCCGACCAGCGGCAGCACGACGTAATCCCCGTAGGCTTCAGCCATCCCCAAACCCGCACTCACCGTGAGGGTCTTGCTGAATGTGTAGGCCGCGCCCGCGCGGGCACCGAAGCGGATGTCGTGGCCGTTAACGTCGTCAAAATCCGTCGAAATACCCGGATCGACGCGGGCCAGCCATGCCCACGGACTCGACTCGCTGCGTTTCAGGATGCTCAGCGGGATGCTCAGGGTGTGAAGGTCGGCGTCGCGCAGGGGCACAGTGGCCGGAACATCCGCGTCAAAAAGCGTCATGTCGTAGTCCAGACTCGCAAAGAAATTGATGTCACGACCCAGCGCAATGGGCTTGGTCAGCGGCGAGCGCAGGGTGAACTGGGTATAGGAATATTCGCCGCCCTTATCCAGGCTTGCGTCCCCGTTATAGAACAGGCCGGCGCGGTAGGAGGGAACAATGAGGTCGTTGGTCCCGTCCAGCAGGTCCATGTTAGGAGCGGCAGCCGAGACGGCGGCACCTGTGGCAAGACAAAGGGCAAGGGGAAGCAAGATCGATGGTCGGGTCATGTTGATTTACGGGTGGCGAAAATGGTTAGCTTGTGAGACTCTGCCGGATGCACCGCGATGGCAAGCCGACATCATTCGAGGCCGACGTTTACCGCGTCACGCGCACCATCCCCTTGGGCCGCGTGGCGGGCTACGGCTGGATTGTTAGGGAACTCGGCCGCGGCAGCGCCCGCGCAGTGGGCCGCGCCCTAGGTAGAAACCCGTATGCCCCGCAGGTTCCCTGCCACCGCGTCATTCGCAGCGATGGGAACATCGGCGGCTTCATGGGCGGCGAGCTGGCACAAAAGGTTCTCGAAAAGCGCAGCCTCCTGCAAAGCGAGGGCGTGGAATTCTGCGCGGAAGGTAAACTCATTGATCCTCAGCGGCTGCTCAGCCCTGGGGCAACGCCCTGGAAACAACGGTAGGCGCTGCTGCGGCATCGCCGCAGCCGTGGACTGCTGTAGCCAAGCTACCGTGTGATGCTCGCAGCTTGCTGCGGCATGCCGGGGGGAGATGTTCGATTGCCCACCCGTGCCGGCTCATGCAGCGCGGCCCGCGGAGGGAGCGTCCAATGAGCGGACGGCGCGTTTCCCGCCAGCAAGCTGGAGTGCCCACAGCGGTAGCTTTGCTACCGCAGTCCACGGACACGGCCTGCGGCCGCGTCACGCCCGCCTGCGGCGCGTCTCTTAGGCGGCTTGGACGACGCTGTAGACCCAGAGGGCAATGGAGAGGGTTGCGGCGAGGAGGAGGAGGAGGAGGAGGATGTTGCGGGCCTGGCTGCGGCGCTCGTTGCGGATTTCACGGCGACTGAGGGCCTCGTAGAAGCTTTTCTCGCGTTTGCGGTCGTCGAGGTCATCCGGCGGCGGCATGACGGTGCGGCGCTCTTCCTGTTGCTGGAGGGCTTGGCGCGGGGCCTCGATGATGAACTGCTCGTAAGCGTTGATTTTCGAGCTCAGTTCATGTTCGGCCGCAGCCAAGCAGTCCAAATCCGGGTCGGAGTGGCGAGCGTGCTTGGGTCGGTTGAAGTCCATGGCCAGAGTCTATTATTTGAAATAATAGACGACAAGGGCGATACCGCCGAGCAGGACGACGGGCAGGTTGAAGGCCAACCCGTTTTTGAACATCGTGAGGAACTCGCCCGTGCCTTGATCGGAATTCTTGTGGCGGCTCTTGAGCTTGCCGCCGCCAAAGATGCCGCCGCCGCTGCGGCGGTCCTGGAAGTAGTCAACCGCCTGGTCGTATTCATCTTCCGCCTGGTCGAGGATGGCAATCGCGCGGTCCAGGTTGGGCGCGAGCTTCTCCTTGGCCCAGCTTTCCGGGGTCAGCCGCTCGATCTTCTCAAGGTGTTCGGCAAAGCATTTGCGCGTCTGGTCCAGATCGTCAGTCTCCTGGCGCATCTCGAAAATCTCCCGGTCAATGTGGGTCAATGCCGTCGAGAGCCGCTCGGTGATCTCCACCTGCGACGTGAGGAAAATCTTCTTCCGCTCGTTGAGCGACTCAAGATCGCGCTTCTGACGCTCAAGCTCCTCACGCTTATGGTGGAGCATCTCAAGCTGCGCCTTCGCCGCTTCGAGCTTCCCTTCAAAGTCATCCGACAGGGCCGTGCTCCCTACCGGGCCGTCGGCATGCATCTCCAGCTGGGTCTCGCGGAGGCGGAGGTGTTGTGCGCGTTCGATGATCTTTGCCATGTTTTCCGAGGTCGGGGTTTCGCGGTTGTTAGCAAAATCCACTCACCCAGGCGAGGGAAAAGTTAACCTTGGTTAACTAGTTTTCCGGCGCCTTGCTGTTAGATCTCGTGGGACATGCTTGGTTCGGTGAGAGTGGCGGCGGGTTTTGCGGGACGAGCGTACCATGCCCATGAGCGGCGCATGAGGGACTTGAAGTCCTCGATGATGAGGTAGCCGGAAGGGACAAAGAAGAGGGTGATGGCGGTGGCGAAAAGGATGCCGAAGGCCAGGGAGATGGCCATGGGGATGAGGAACTGGGCTTGGAGCGAGCGGTCAAATATGAGCGGGACGAGGCCGGCGAAGGTCGTCAGGGAGGTGAGCAGGATGGGTCGGAAGCGGCGGGTGCCCGAAGCGATGACCGATTGGAGGAGCGGCTGCCCGGAGCTGCGCATTTGGTTGGTGAAATCGACCATGACGAGCGAGTCATTGACGACCACGCCGGCGAGGGCGAGTATGCCGAAGATCGAGAGGTAGGACGGGGTGACATCCATGATCATGTGGCCGACCAGAGCGCCGATGACGCCGAAGGGGACTGCGCTGAGAACCAGGAACGGCTGGATGAGGGAGCGGAAGGGGATGGCCAGCAGGGAAAACAAGGCCAGAAACAGGCCGATGCCGCCGATCCACAGGCGGTGCTGGGTTTCCTTGTTTTCCGCGATGTAGCCATCAAACCGCCACGACAACTCGGGGTGGGGGTTGAAAATCTCGTTGAGCCGCGGAGTGATGTCCTCGGCGATGGCGATCACGTTGACCTCCTCGCTCTCGGGCTTGGCGCGCACCGAGGCGACTTGCGCGCCGTCCTCGCGGCGGATGTCAGCGCGGCCACGAACAAAGGAGGCGGTGGCCACGGCTTGGAAGGGTGCTTCGCCACCGCTTGGCGTCCGGACCGTCAGCGCGTCAAGGGTATGCAGGGACTCCCGGTAGGCGCGCGGCAGGCGGACCATCACCCGCACGTCATCACGGTCGCGTTGAACGCGTTGGGCCTCCTCGCCAAAGAAGGCCACGCGGATCTGGCGGGCAAGGTCGCGCTGGGTCAGGCCAAGCGCCTCGCCCTCAGGCTTGACGGTGATTTGCAGTTCATCGCGCGAGGTGCCCGAGTCATTCCATGCCGAGGCGATGCCGGGGTAGGATTTGAGCAACTCGCTGACTTCATCGAGCAGGTCATCCTTCGTCTGGCTCGCGTCGCCGCGGACTTGGATTTCAAGGGATTCGCCGCTGTCGCCGCCGCCGCCGCCAAAGGCGCCGCTGCTTTCGCTGCTGATCCAGAACGAGCGGGTCTCGGGGAGTTTGCCGATGAGTTCCTGCCAGCGTTTGGCGATCACGCTGTTGCGCGGGCCGGGTTCGGAGCGGAAGCCAGGATCAAGAACCTCAAGCATGACAAATCCGTCGCGCTCGCGCACATCATTGCCGCGCGGCCACCCGCCGGTGCTGGTCATCACGTCGCCGACCAAGGATTTTCCGCTGCCTGGATCGATGAATTCCGCCTTGAGTTTTTCCGCGGCGGCCGCCACCCGTTTGACCACTGCGTCGGTTTGATTGATCTCCGTGTTGGCCGGCATCTCGATCTTGGCGAAAATCGTGTTCCGATCCATCGACGGCATGCTCACAAACCCGAGGCTGCCGCCTTGGATGACGCCCAGAATGACCATCCCCAGCGCGATGAACAAGCTGATGGTCGCATAGCGGTGCTTGACGGAGAACGCCAACGCCGGCCGGTAGATGCGGGAAACAAACGCCTCCAAGCCATCGGCGACCTTTTTTTGGAAACGGTTGAAAAAATTCAGCCGCACCCGGCCGACCTTCAGATACTTCAGGTGGGACGGGAGGATGAGCTTGGATTCGATCAGCGAGAAAATCAGCACCGCGGCGACCACCGGCGGGATTTGGCGGGTGTAGACGTTCCAAGATTCCGGCATGTACATCAGCGGCCCGAAGGCAACGATGGTTGTCAGCACCCCAAAGGTCACTGGTTTGGCAATCTCCTTCGTGCCACTCACCGCGGCCTCAAGCGGCGTGATCCCCTCGCGCAACTTGATGTAAATGTTTTCTCCGGTGACGATCGCGTCATCCACCACCAGTCCGACGACAATGATGAACCCAAACAGGCTCATCACGTTGGCCGACATTCCAAGGTACGCCATGGCTATCAGCCCGCCGGCGAACGACACCGGGATGCCCACCACGATCCAGAACGCCAGCATGGGGCGTAAAAATAGCCCCAAAACGATGAGTACCAGCAGGCTTCCTTGCAGCAGGCTGCTTGTCAGGGTCCCCAGGCGTCCGCGCAGCTCAATCGAGCGGTCGCCCGAAGTGGTAAGCGAGATTCCAGGAGGGAAGCGGGTGGCGGCCGTGGCGACGTACTCGTGGGCCATGTCGGCGATGTTCAACGCGTTCTCGTTCTGCAGGCGCATCACCTCAATGATGAGGGCCGGCCTGCCATTGAGGCGCACGCGGCGTTGTTTTTCCTCAAATCCATCGCTGACCCGTGCCACGTCGCCGAGCCTGAGCACTGAGCCGTTGGCACTGGTTAGCTGGATCTTGGCAAAGTCATCGCGGCTGTATGCCTGGCCACGGGAGCGCACCATCAGGGAGCCTTCGTCGGTTTGGATGGTGCCTGCGGGCAAGTCCAAGGATGAGCGGCGGATCGCCTCGGTGAGGTTCTGGAAGCTCAGCCCGTGGTCCCGCAGCGTCCGTGGATCCGCCTCGATGGCAATCTCTTGCGGCGTGGCACCCTGGACGTTGGCTTGCGAGATGCCGGGCATTTCCATCAGGTCGTCCCGCACCCGGCGTGCGGCGGTGAGCAGGTCGGCATCGTCCAATTCGCCGCTGACGACGATTTTAATCACATCCCACCAGCGGGCGGTGTCGGGGATTTGCAGGCGCGGCGGATCGGTCTCGGGCGGCAGCGAGGTGATCATGTTGATCCGGCTCTGGACCTCGTCGAGAAGCTCTTTGACGTTTGTCGTCGGCGTCGCCTCAAGGGTGATGCGGCCGGAGCCGGCGTAGGCTTCCGACTCGATCCGGGCCACCCCGGCCATCCCCTCCATTGCCCGCTCGATGGGGATAACCACCGCGCGCTCCACATCCTCGGGACTGCCGCCACGGTAGGTGACCGAAATCCGCACCTCGTTGCGGGTGAAGGTCGGCTGCACCTCGAGGGGGATCTTGTTCAGATACACAACCGCGCACCCCCCGATGAGGATGGCAATCATCAAGAAATTCGACGCGATGTCGTTTCGGGCAAACCAGCGCAGCATGCGAAATCCTTCTCGGGCAAAAATGAAGCACCGCGGTCACCAGCAAGCGTGCTGGATTCCGCGGTGGGTCATACCCGGCGCAAGGCCGGAATCTATCAAAGCGCCCGGCACGCGGCCAGGTGCGGCAGGTTCAAATTAGCGCGGGACCGAGTGGTGGATCTGGGCCAGGGCGAGCAGGGCGTAGGAGGTCACCAGATCGCTATCGCTTTCCATCCAGCGGCCAGTGTCATTGAGCCATGAGCCGTCTTCGCGCTGGGCCTTGAGGATCTTCACGCCAAGGTCATTGCGCCAGTCGGCGGTCTTGCCGTTGGCCAAGGGGAGTTTGTCGACGTTGGCCGCAGCCAGGCCCTTGGCCATGGTGTGGAAGTAATAATACAGCCCCTGGGCGCCCATGTTCGGGTTTTCGTCCACCGTGTAGTTTTTCCCCAGCCAGTCCTTGACCGCCACGATGCGTGGGTCGTCCGCCTTCATGTCGGCGTAGATGAACGACAGCAGGCCAGCGTAGGACATTGATCCATAAGAGCGAAGGGCTATCCGGCCGTCTGCCAGCGTTTCCTCGCCGGCCTTGGAGTCGCCGGGGAAGTAGACAAACCCGCCGTCGTTAGAAATCTTTGGTTGGTCGTTGGTTGCCTCATGATTCTGGGTCCGCGAGACGAACTTGATGGCCGCGGCCCAGTCGAGGTCGGGTTGCTCGCCGTGCTTGCCGTCGGCGACGATTTTTTCCGACGCCTTGATGGCTTCCAGAGCCAGAAGCGTGTTGGACATGTCCGAGTGATCGTAGCTGCCGCCGTAGCCGATGCCGCCGTCAACCTTGTTGTCCGCGACGCCCTTGGTGTCGAAATCCGCCTGCTGGTTGATGAGGAAGCGTCGGCCGCGCACGATGGCCGCCTCGTACTCCGGGCGTTGGGCGGCCACCAAGGTGGTCATCGTCAAGGCCGTGTTATAGGTCATCAAGCTCTTGGTGTAGAACCCGCCGTCTTCCTTCTGGGTGGATACCAGCCACGCCAGCGCGCGTTGGATTGGCTCCGCAAGCGGGGCGGTCGGATCGCGGGAGGGGTCCGCCAGAGCCGCCCGCACAACCAAGGCCGTGATCGCCGGGTTGTCACCATCCCCAACAAAGCCTTCCTTGCCAATCCGGGTGGCCAGCAGGTTGTTGCCCCGCTTGGTGGCTTGGGCGATCTCGTTCTGCAGCGAGATGTAGGGGTTGCTTGGTGCTGCCCCCACGGCCAAGGCCGCGGTGGCCGCGAAAATCATCGAGACGAGGGTAGCACGTTTCATTCGGATTTGATTTTGGGCTGAGAATATGGAGTGAAAACCACGGTAACCGGCGTGCCAACTGGCGGCACTCGCTTGGGAAAAACCGTCCAGACGTCATCGTTGCCGTTGTCCTTGCCGGGGTAATTGATCATGGCCGCGCCGTCCAAGACGATGGCGGCCATGTCACCCACGGTGTCGGCGGCAAAATGCTCGTCCACCAAATACGAGCCGGTGTAGAGCCATGGCCCGATGGGCATCGCCTGCTGGGTTGGCGCATAGTTGATCCACTCGTTGAGGGTGACTTTTTTTTCCTCCGCGCCGTCTTTCCAGATCACACTGATCTGGATGCGGGCACCGTCGCGCACATCCTGGGAAACGTCGGGATATTTGGTGGTGAAGGCACCCGACTCATCGCGCAGCGGCAGGAGCTCCGGGGATTCCGGATAGCGCAGGAGCTTCATGGCGATGTTGAGGTCACTGGGCTTGAGCGTCGTGGCAAGCAGCGCCTCGTGGGCCTTGTCGCCGTTTTCCCTGACGATGCAATATTCCAGCAACCCTTCCTGCATGTTGACCTTCGCGTCAAAGCGAATTTCGCGGGTCGATGGGCGGAAGGTGAGGGTGCCGATCCGGAAAAGGTCCTTCTCAAGTTGTTCAACCTTCGGCTCAACCTTGGCGGCGGGGGCCGTTTCGCTGGCCGCGGGGACCCCCGCTTCCGCCGGTGCCACTGCCGGATCAGGCGCCACGCTTTCCGCGCCCGCGGGGTGGGCGAGCCCAAGGACCACGCAGGCACTGGTTGTTAGAAGAAAACTGATCCGCATGGTTGGAAGTATGGTGAGGCTCTGAGGCATTGTCAAAGCTGCGATGAGCGCCGCTTTGGCCGCCCATGCGGGGGAGGGGGCGCCGGCGGGTCGGGCGACCCATTAACGTCGGTCCCGGGCGGATTCTTAGCCACCTTCGCCGAATTGATTCCCTTGCACCTGCTGCGCCCTGTGGGCTAGACGAGGGCGTGATCGAGGTGCGTGGCGTCAGCAAGACCTTCCATCCCGGACGCTTCGGACCGAAACAATCGGTTGAAGCGGTCCGCGGCGTGAGCTTGCGCTGCTTGCCGGGGCGCGTGTTTGCCCTGCTTGGCCCTAACGGCTCGGGCAAGACCACACTGCTGCGCATGATCGCCTCGCTCATCACTCCGGACGAGGGAGCCATCCAAGTGGCGGGCTTTGATACCCGCCGCGACGGCCGCGACGTCCGCCGCCGCCTTGGCTTCCTCACCAACGCCGCACTCCCCAACACCCGCCTCACCGCCGAGGAAACCATGGACTACTTTGGCGGCCTCCACGGCATGAGCGCACGCCACGTCCAACAGCGCCGCGATCTCCTCTTTGAGCGCCTCGATATCACCGGCTTTGCACGCCGTCCCGTCGGCGGACTTTCCGCAGGCATGCGCCAGCGGGTCGCCGTCGCCCGCACCCTCCTCCACGATCCCGAGGTGGTCGTCCTCGATGAGGCCACTGCCGGCCTCGATGTCCTCGCCGCTGGCAACCTCCTCGCCATGGTCCGCGAGTGCCGCCAGGCCGGTCGCACCGTGCTCTTCTCCACCCACATCATGGGCGAGGTCACGTTGTTAGCTGACGATGTCGGCATCCTCCATCAGGGCCGCCTGGTCTTTTCGGGAACCTTGGAAAATCTCAGTGCCAACCGCATCAGCGCCTCGCTGGAGGAGGAGTTCGTGCGGTTGTTAGAGGGGCGGGCGGCATGATGCGCGGGCTTGCGATCATGTTCCGCAAGGAGTGGAGGGAGTTTGTCCGGGACCGGCGGACGCTTTTCCTAACATGCGTGATGCCGTTGGTTTTCTATCCGGCGGCGATGGGAGCCTTCGGTTATCTGGGATCCGAGCAGAACCGCAGCCTGCGCGAGGCGCCGCTGCGCGTGGGAGTTGTTGGAGCGGGGCTTGGCCATCTGTGGCAAAGCGCCGGCGGCGAAGGCAAACTGCAAGAGTATGCGAGCATGCAAGCCGGGCAGGGGGACCTGCGGGCGGGGCGCGTCGATGTGATCCTAGAGGGGAGCCAGACGGCCAGCGGCTGGAATGTGGCGATGCACCTGTGGGGAACGGCGGACCGTGAGGTGGTCCAAAAGCGCGCCCGCGAGCAGCTTGCGGGGATCGAGAAATTTCTCATTCATGCCAACTTGGCGCGCGCGGGGATTCCCGTGAGCGCGGTTGAACCATTGCAAGTCACTGAGTTTGATGGTGCGCCCGTGCGCGAGGCGATCGGCAGCAAAGTCGGCGGGGTGGTCGCCTATTTCCTCATCTTCCTTGCATTCACCGGCTGCATGGCCACCGCGGTGGATGTCGTCGCCGGCGAGAAGGAACGCGGCACTCTGGAGGCGGTCCTGGCCACGCCGGTCGATGTGCGCCTGCTCATGGTCGCCAAGCTCGGGTTTGTGAGTCTCACCGGGATGCTCTCCGCGCTGTGCTCGCTGGCCGGGCTGGCGGCCGTGGGGCTGTTGGGCACGGCGCCGGACGTGCGTGCCGGGGTGCGGGAGATTTTGGATGCGAACACTCTCGCCGCGGTTTTCGCCTTGGTGTTGGTAGCAACGGTTTTGTTTGCCGCTGTGATGTTGAATCTGTCGCTGGCGGCGCGCTCGGCCAAGGAGGCGCAGAGTTGGACGAGTCCGGTGTTTTTGCTGGTTTCCCTGGTGCTAATTTACGCGATGCTGCCTGGCATTGATGCCAACGGCGGGATGCGCTGGGTGCCGGTGGTGAACATCTCACTGGCGGTACGGGAGGCGTTCTGCGGCACGCTCAGCGCGCTGTTATTTGTTACAGCAATTGGTGAGACGCTGCTGCTAGGTGCGCTGGCCATTCTGATAGGCGGGCGCCTGGCGCGCTCGGAGGACGCATTGTTCCGGGCGGCCTAGTTGGCGGCGGGCTTTGTTAGTGAGGTGGCGAATGCCTGCCACTGCAAGCGGGTGATTTGGTGGGTCAGGTCCTCGACCGGTTTGGCCTCAGCGGCGGGTACCCGCGGCGCGATGGCAGGGGAGGCGGACTTGCCGACGTTGGCTGCCACGACATTGAAGACGGCCCGAAGCAATTCGCTGCGCAGTGTCTCCGCGGTGGCCGGATGCGGGGTGAAGGTGGCCACTTCGGTGGTCGGCGCATTTTTGCCCGCCGGGGTGAACCAAATCGCGATGCCCGCGGGCACCGCCGGATTGGGGCGCCTGGTCTTGGCGTATTCGACCTTCACGCTGAGCCCCACAACCGCGCTGCTGGCAGCGGCGATGATTTTTGGCAGCTCCACAATTAGCGGGTCGAGCAACGGCTTGTTGGAGCTGTCGGTGCTCACGTTCAGGACGAGCGGCAGGATGGACTGCGGATCGGCATTCCAGTCGGGCAGGGTGGGACGCAGGCGGGCGATCGCTTGGCAGGCGGTGGCGCGTTGGCTCTCGCCAGCTTCCATGCTGTCCAGAACGCGCTCCCAGGCAAGCAGTGCGCGCTGGAAGTGGCCACCGGCTTCCAACGCGGTGGCCAGTTGAATCATCGCGTCCGCGCCGAGGGCGGCGTGCTCAGCGTATTCATTCAGAGCCGGTGAAATCCCCAGACCGGTAAGCGGGATCTTTGGCAGCTCGACGACCGGCTCAACCGGTTGCGGAATCTCGATGACCACCGCCCGAGGCGGGGTTTCGACGGGCTCGGCGATGACGGGTGGCGTGACCGGCTCGACGGGGCGCGTGGCTACCGGGATAACATCCAGTTTGTTAAGGCCCTGGTTGCGGATCCGCGCCCACCACAGCATGCCCACAAAGAGCATGCATAGGGGGATGGCCAGCCAGAGAGGAATCCGCATGCGCGGCAAGTTGCCGCGATGCTAGAATAAAGTCAACGGGCGTCCAACGCGCCGCGCCGGTTTTCTGCGCGGCTCAGTGGCGGCCGCGAAGGCCGTCAACCATGCGGAACAAGTTGAGTGGATTGCCGTCACGCAGCTCGGTTGGAAGCAGCGACTGCGGGAAGCTCTGCCAGGCAATGGCGCGGCAAAAGCGGAAGATCGCCATGGAGCCAACCGAGGTGCTGCGCCCATCGGAAGTCGATGGGTATGGACCGCCGTGGACCATGCTGTGGCAGACTTCCACGCCAGTTGGGAAGCCATTGAAAATGAGGCGACCGACCCGGCGTTCAAGCGCGCCAAGCAGGCCTGCGTGGGCGGTGATTTCGCCCTCGGTGGCGTGCACGCTGCCGGTGAGTTGGCCTTCAAGATGAGCGATGGCCGCTTGAATCTCGGCAACCGTGCCGCGCACGATCAAAGCGGCGGGGCCAAACATTTCACCGTGCAAGCGCTCATCGGCGAGGAAAGTCTTCACATCGGTGGAGAATACGACCGGAACCGCGCGGTCTTCAGCATCGGCGGCGGCGGCCAGCGTGGTGACGCCCGGCACAGCGGCGAAGTCGGAGGTGGCAATCTGATAGGCAGCACAGATGCCGGCGTTGAGCATCACGGCTGGGCTGCCGGCATTGACCAGGCTGCAGAGCTTGGCAAGGAAGGCGTCGCCGTGGCCGTTGGGAAGGAAGATAAGCCCCGGGTTGGTGCAGAACTGGCCGGCGCCCATCGTCAAGGAGCCAAAGAGCCCTTCCGCAAGAGCCTCGCCACGGGTGTCCACCGCTTCAGGAAGCAGGACCACCGGGTTCACCGAGCTCATTTCCGCATAAACCGGAATCGGCTGCGGGCGATTGGCCGCGGCTGCCATCAGGGCGGTCCCGCCACTGCGCGATCCGGTGAACCCAACCGCCTGAATGACCGGGTGTTGCACCAAGGCCATGCCGACATCCCGGCCACCGCCGTAAAGCAGCGAGAAGACCCCTTCAGGCATCCCCGTGGTCTTGGCCGCACGCAGCACGCAGCCGCCAATGATTTCAGCCACCCCCGGGTGGGACGAGTGGGCTTTGACAATCACCGGGCAACCGGCTGCCAGCGCCGAGGCGGTGTCACCACCAGCCACCGAAAACGCCAACGGGAAGTTGCTCGCGCAAAATACCGCCACCGGTCCCAGCGGCCGCAGCATCGAGCGAATGTCGACCTTTGGCAGCGGCTGACGGTCCGGGTTGGCGTGCTCTATGCGCGCATCCACCCAGGAACCTTCTTCAAGCAAACCCGCAAACAAGCGCAACTGGCCCACCGTACGACCCGTCTCACCGCGCATCCGTGCTTCCGGTAAGCCGGTCTCCAGCGGGCCGCGCGCCGCAATCTGCTCAACCACCGCCTCAATCTCCGCGGCAATCTCACGCAAAAAACTCGCCCGCTCAGCTCCCGGCATCGCCGAGAAAATCGGAAACGCCACCGCGGCAAGCTGGGCTGCGCGCTCCACTTCCTCGTTGCTCGGCGCCAGATAGTTCGGCTCAAGCTTGCTGCCGTTGGCCGGGTTGATCGCTTGGCCGGACGACTTCGTGCCGCTGCTGCGCTTGTTGCCAATGAATGAGGTGCCGAGAAGTTCTGCTTGCATGGGGTAAATTCTTAAGTGGTTGCCGTGGGAAGGGTGGGAAGGAAACAGCTTCCCGCTCCCGCGGTCAATCCTCTAGCGACTCAGCGGGCGTGTGCGGGTTTGCCAGCTCCCGTCGGCCCGGCAAATTTGCCGTCGCCCTTACCCGCGGGACCGGACTAACATTCAGGGATGATCGCCAAAATCCTTCTCGCCACTTGGCTTCTCGCCAGCCTTTGGGCCATCGGACCGCTGTCGGCCGCGCCCGCCACCGTCACCGACATCGATGGGGCGATCCAGCCGCAGGTCGCCGTGTCCTCCGACGCGGTGGTTCACGTGGTCTTCGGGCAAAATGACTCGGGGAAAATCTATCACGTCAGCTCGGCCGGTTCCGTGCTTGCCTTCGGCCAGCCGCGGCAAGTGGCGGCGCTGCCAAAGCTGGCGCTTGGAAAAGGCCGCGGTCCGCGCGTCGCCGTCAGCGGCAAGTCCCTTGTAGTCGCCGCCATCAGCCACGCCGACGGCAACCTCTACGGGTGGACCTCGCCCGACGCCGGCACCACCTGGAGCAAGCCCCAAGTCATCAACGATGCACCCGGAACCGCCGCCGAGGGACTCCACGCCCTCGCCAGCGACCCACGCGGAAACGTCTTCATCACCTGGCTCGATTCACGCAACAAGGGCATGCAGGTCTGGGGCGCCGCCTCCGCTGATGGCGGCCTTCACTGGGGCAAGAACCTGCTGATCTATCAATCCCCGGACGGCTCCATCTGCCCGTGCTGCCGCCCGAGCATCGCCATGGATGACTCCGGCCGCATCGCCGTGATGTGGCGCAACTCGCTTGCCGGCGCTCGCGACATGCATCTGAGCCTCAGCAGCGACACCGGCAAATCCTTCGCCCCCGCAACCAAACTCGGCGAAGGCACCTGGACCCTTGACGGCTGTCCAATAGACGGCGGAGACCTGGCATTCAATGCCAAGGGCGACCTCCTCACCATCTGGCGGCGCGACACCGCCATCTACCTAACTACCGGCAGCCAGCCCGAGCAGCTCCTGGCCAAGGACGGGCTGCGACCCATCATCGCCAGCGGCAAGCCCGGCCCCTCCTTCCTGTGGGAGGCCAATGGCGACTTAATGACCTCTTCCCCATCCACACCCGCTCCAACCCCTCTGGCCCAGAAAGCCACCCACGCCGCGTCGGCCTCCATCCCCGGCGGCGGCTCGGTGCTCGTTTGGGAATCGCAGACAGCTGGAAAACCCGCGCTTCTAGGTGAGCTTGTGGAGTGATAAATCAGGACGGACCTCCGCGCTCCGCGGGATTGATCCGAAAGAGGATCGGGCCGATCCGTCCGATCCGGTCTTACGTCCCTGCCGGACATCAAACTTAGGTGGGGGTCAGCGTGTACCCACGCGCAGCCCCCCCAACGGGTGCGGAGATTCCAGCCCGGGGCTGAGGTACGCCCAAGGAGAGGCGATCTCCGAATCGCCCGGCCCTGGGAGGACAATGAAAGGCGGATTCCTCTTACCATCGGCTCTCTCCGGCACTGGCGGATCGGAGTCCGCCGCTCCTTGCAACTTGCGACGCGCGGGTGATCTGCGGGCCTTTTCCAGGGGCTGCGCGTGGGTACACGCTGACCCCCGGCTAAGTTCTGATGTCCCGCAGGGACGCAAGACCTGTCAGATGAAGCAAAAAGCCATGGTGAAGCGCCCCCATCACTCGCGGCCGCAGCGCCTTCAACGTCCAACGTCCAACGTCCAACGTTGGCTAGGAGAAAGCTTTGCGCTTTGCTCCGAAAGCCGATCCTGCTGATGCTCTACTAGCCACGCAAAATCATGTTCGTTATTGTAGGATTGGCAGGAATCGTGATCGTCGGGCTTACGCTAATCATCTGTTTCTTCCGCGCCCCGGGAGAGGCGACATCCTGTTGCCAGCCATGGCATCATGATCCACTTTTAGAGAATGAGACGTCAGCCCAGATGATGGGGAATATTGCTGTTTATAATACTATACGGTTAAAATCGAACAGGGCGTTGCCTACGACCAATTATGGACAGGCAGCTTGATTGGCGATGCTCGGGTCTCAAAGCCATGAAACTGCGCTGCGCGGAGACATTCACCCGCAGCGGGATGGTCAACCGGGTGGTGGTCAATGACTACGACCACGAAATGTAACCACGCGCCAACCAATGGCGTTGGCGTGCCAACCCATTTGGGAAAAAATTCGGACTGCTTATGATTCAGCCCAGCCCCCCTGGGCTTCACCGCTGCGCGGCACGTCGCGGGTACGCTCCTGTCCAAACCACCTACAAGCCTTCGGTGGTTTTCGGCAACGAACCCCGGATTATGGGCTGGTCATCCAGGGGAGTCTGGCAGCTCGGCTACTCGCATGATTCGCCCTATTTGCTGCATTTTTCACCGTTCAAGACTTAGCCATTTGGAACCGGAAAAGATCGCCTACTCTGACTGAACACCCAAACGCCTTGTTGCCCTCGCTCCGCTCACGCCATGCGGGGTGCATCCGCTGCCGCCGCGGATAATTTTTATGAGGCCTC